>OKWC01000281.1_pt1 | contig 10715 bp, 14 predicted proteins | sample 1606971 | NCBI WGS metagenome assembly OKWC01 (sample SAMN04414076, study PRJEB24778) | human gut metagenome | material: faecal | host: Homo sapiens
TACGAACAAATGTCTTTTAATTACCACGCAAAACATCTTACTATCTTTATTTTTTATCCCCCCATTTGGAGTTCCTTCTCTATCGGGCTGTACCGGTTATTTGCAAAACAATAGGGGAAGACGCTGCATTGCAATATACAGTTATGGTTTTATCAAAAATGCTCGGGATGATCTGCCTTATACGTCACATTCAGTGATATAGAATTTCCCGGACGAATGGGTTCTTTGGAATAATCAACGGAAGTACAGCCGCAAGATGTTGAAACTGCATCAATGACCAATAGTTTATTACCTGTATTTTTCAATGTAAAAACTGCTTTTTGCTCTTTTTCCCAATCAAAATTACCCAAGGATAAGGATGTATAGTCAATACTGATTTCTGTCATCAGACCTGTATATTCATTCATCTGCGTAAATTCTTTTCCCTGAATAATCTTCAAATATAAATTTTTAATTTTTGAATTATGAATGGGATTTCCAATTGCTATAATCTTATTATCTCTATCTAACAAAAAAAAGTCTGATATTCCATTTCAGAAGGGAACTTATTCAATATATTCAACGAATCTTTTTCATCAATACAGACTGGATAAACAAACTTTTCAGTTCTTTAACACACTATATACCTCCCGATTCTTTTTGGGCGCAAAATAATACAAGAACTTAACCGAATCACCTTTTATAGAATCAACCACATTCATAAATATCTTCCAGTCCGACAACCGTAATTTACAACTGGTACATCCTATAGTATCAATATACGTCACAATCTTGTAATCACCACTCATATAAAAATCCACTGTATCTCTCCCTTGTATTGTAAAAATGGAAGTTACAGGAAATTTAACTTCATAATCCATCCATTGCTCTAACAGATTCTCAAGCTTATTTTGTCTAACATCTATGCAAGACAATACAGACAGACTTAATAACAAAACAGCAAAACATCTCATCATCATTTTCTAATATTAGTTCCGACGAACGCAACTGGGTAAAGGCTTCGGTAATGTTTGAAAAATTTCCGGGCGCCGCTGCTCGGTACCTGTGTAACCAATGCCGGCTCTTCCGACTGGGCTTCTCAGGAAATTCCCATTGGCATTAACCAAATCTGGTATCAGCTCAAGCGCATTAACGGCGATTGTGTGCTTCATGTGTCACTGGACGGCAAAAAAATTTAAACAGGTGCGTATGTTCCATTTGCTCAACGATTGCCCGGAAGTCAAAATCGGCGCTTATGCCTGCAGTCCGCAGCGCGACGATTTCGAAGCGATTCTGTCACAGATTGACTTTGAATAAATACTCGAAAAAACTGTTCAATTTTAAAAATCTGTGCTTAGGTTAAAAGGTCAGGAACAAAGATTATATAAGGAAAACGCAATGATGAAAAATAAAGTTTTGGATTTTTTTGATGTCAACGTTCTTATTATCGGAGGCAGCTATGGCAGAAGCAGTTATAAAAAAACTTCCCGCCCCGGTCGTTACCGGTGGCAAACCGCTGATGGAAACGATAGGCGAAAGAAAACGATTCGCGAATTAAGGCGCAGAATGTTGACGACCAGACTCTGAGTGAAATTCTCTGGGTTGCTTTTGGCATCAGCCATGACGGCAAAAGGACGATTCCTACGGCCATGAATCAGCAGAACCTCAAGGTATATGTCGTCAGAAACGACGGAGCCTGGTTGTATGACGCCGCTGAAAATTCCCTGACGCAGGTAACCGCCGAAAACCTTCAGCCGTTGTTTGCCACGCAGGATTTCATGAAAGATGTTCCGGTCAATCTGGTCTATGTCGGCAGCGATGAGAAATATTCGCCGATGCATGCCGGTTCGGCAGGGCGGAAATGTCAAAGGCGGCTCTTCCCGAAAACCATTGCTGGCCTAAAACACCGCTCATGACCTGTCCGTGTTCTCCGTCCGGTGTCACATAAGCCACAACGCCCAAAGCTTTTTTGCTGCTGTCGTATTCGCTTGAAGTCGAGCAGCTTCCGTCGCTGTAGTAAACAGAACCGATTTGACACTTGGGTTCGCTTTTTGCAACTTCACATTTTGCCTGACAGTCGGCATAATAGCTTTCGCAGCCGTATGGATGCGAAACTTCAATCCGGTTTCGGCAGTTGTCGTTATAAGCCGTTTTGCATTTACCGGAACAGTCCGGCCAGTACTCGGCACAGCCATAAGGTGTTGAAACCGAACTGCGGTTATGACAGTTGTCGGTATAAGCTTTCTTACATACTGTTTCGCAGGGAGAAACATAGTATTCTTCACAGCCGTATTGCCCTTCGACAACCCCGGCCGGACACTTGCAGGATATGTATTTGCCGTCGCAGCTCTCTCCGGAGCCGATTTGCGGCGTTGGGCAGGAAACCAGCGTTTCAACGCATTTGCAGCTTTTGCCGTAAGCCGTGTTATATGGACAAGCTCCGTCAATTTCCTGTAAGGAGGAGCAGTTCAGTCTGACAAAACCTTCGTTTTTACACTGTTGCTCCGTATTGATTTTGTAATCGCCGTTTCCGGAATCAAAACCCGCCTCGCCGCAGTTGTCGGCGCCAAGAAAACACACGGAAGCCGTCTTATAGGCATGAGCCATATCGGCAAAAGAGACGGGCTCTGGCCGGGGTGTGCGTGTGTGTGTTGCATAAATGCCTGAGGCAACTGCTGCGTCGGAAAGAGCAAGTGCCGTTCCCGACAGTAAAGAGATAAGTAAAACAGATTTCTTCATCATAGTATCACCTCACGACAGTTAAAACCAAAGCCCGTTAAACAGGTGAGGAAAATTTGCCCGAAAATATGGCAGAATGAGAGAAAAGATAATCCTGAATCGATTCTTCCGACACATATCCGCCGGCGATACTCCGCCACGGTTAAACATCCACACCTGTAAATTAGCATAAACTGATTCGGAGAAAGAGTCAACCATTAATGAGGCTGCAAATTTTTTCTGTCAACCAATAATGGACGTATGTTTATTTTTGTCCCATCTAAAAAACATAAAAAAACACCCCGGAAATCCGGGGTGTTCAAAAAGATACGAACTTACTTCTTCAGCTGGGAAGCGACTTCGGCAGCGAAATCTTCATTGCGCTTTTCCAAACCTTCGCCCAGACGGAAGCAGACAAAAGCTTTCAGTTTAATGTCGGCACCCATTTCTTTGGCCGCGTCGGCAACAATCTGTTTAACCTTTTTGTCCGGATCCATAATGTAAGCCTGTTCTTCCAGAACGACTTCGTCAAAATATTTTTGATACGGCCTTCAACCATTTTTCAATGATGTTTTCAGGCTTGCCGGAAGCTTTGGCCTGTTCGGAGAAAATGGCTTTCTCGTGATCGATAGAAGCCTGGTCGACGTCGGCAATTGTCAGAAACTGCGGATTCGAAGCGGCAACGTGCATGGCGATATGTTTGCCGAGTTCCTGCAGTTTGGCTTTGTCGCCGTTCGATTCGAGAGCGACCAGAACGCCGATTTTGCCCAGATTCGGTTTGCAGGCGTTGTGAACGTAAGAGGCGATAACGCCGTTGCTGACTTCCAGCATGGCGGCGCGGCGCAGGTTCATGTTTTCGCCGATTTTCGCAATCAGGTCGGTCAGGCGTTCTTCAAAGGATTTGTGAACTTTCGGGCACTGAAAAGTCTTCATGTCGCAGACTTCGCCGTTGTGCATCAAAGCAACCAGAGCGGCGTCGGCAACATATTCCTGAAACATGTCGTTCTTGGCGACAAAGTCGGTTTCGGAGTTTACTTCGACAACGGCGCCTTTGTTGCCGTCAACGGCAACCGCAACCAGACCTTCGGCCGCAATGCGGCTGGCCTTTTTGGCAGCCGAAGCCAGGCCTTTTTTGCGCAGCCAGTCAACGGCGGCTTCCATGTCGCCGTTAGTTTCGGTCAGGGCTTTTTTGCAGTCCAGCATGCCGGCACTGGTGCTTTCTCTTAAATCTTTAACCATTTGGGCAGTAATTTCTGTCATTTGTTTTTTTCCTCATCACAATTTTTTAAACCATTGCGGCGATATTCATTAAAAAACAAATACCGCCGCATAAAGTTTCAGACTTTATTTTGAAAGAATATTTTTCAATTATTCTTCAACGGCTTCACTTCCTCTTTGGCTTTTTTGGAAGTTCTCTTTTTGGCCGGTTTGGCTTCTACGGCGTCAACGGCTTCTTCAACCTTAACGCCCTGAGCCGCAATTTCGGCCTGCATGCCGTCCAGAACGGCGCCGGAAACCAGTTCGCAGTAGAACTGAATGGCGCGAATGGCGTCGTCGTTGCCCGGAACCGGGAAGTCAACGTCGTTCGGGTTGGCGTTGGTATCGGTAATGCCGATAACCGGAATGCCCAGCTTTTTGGCTTCTTTAACGGCTAAGGCTTCTTTCGGCGTATCAATGACGAACAGCAGATCCGGCTGACCGCCCATGTTCATGATGCCGCTGAGTTCGCTGGCCAGTTTTTCACGCTCTTTTTTCAGGTTCAGCATTTCTTTTTTTGTGTAACCCTCATAAGCGTTTTTTTTCTTCCATTTCGTTCAGTTTGACCAAACGGGAAATTGATTTGTATACGGTTTTCCAGTTGGTAAGCATACCGCCGAGCCAGCGATGGTTGACATAATACTGTCCGCATCTTTCGGCATTCTCTTTGACGATGTCCTGAGCCTGTCTTTTAGTGCCGACAAACAGAACCTTACCGCCCTGAGCGGCAATGTCGCGCGCAGCGGCCAGAGCCGTATACAGCATCGGATAGGTTTTCTGCAGGTCGATGATGTGGATGTTGTCTTTCTTTCCGTAGATGTACGGAGCCATTTGCGGGTTCCAGCGGCGTGCATGGTGACCGAAATGAACACCTGCTTCAACCATCTGGCGTAATGTAAATTGTGGAATTGCCATTATAAATGTCCTTATTTTCCAGTTAAACCTCCGCAGATTCTAAAAACCGCTCTCGCGGCACCGGAGCGAAACGCGAACGCCGCATTCCGCCTTATCTGCGTGCGAAATTACAGAAAACATATGTTTTCCGAGCTTTCTTTTATACGCTATTTGTCTAAATATCAAGCTTTTTTTTGCGTGCGGCGGCAAAAATTTTTTCCGATGCCGGGAAACCGGTCTTTTTTTTTTGTTTATGAATCGACCTTAAAGCTTGCGTTTCTGCCGCTTTTGCGCTAATTTACGCCCATCGTAAAGGAAAATTTGAGGAAGAAATGTCGGATTTATTTGATAGCACGGCGCCGCAGCAGCAGTCCTATTCGGCGCAGGATATTCAGGTTTTGGAAGGTTTGGAGGCGGTCCGCGCCCGTCCGGGCATGTACATCGGCGGCACGGATGCCACGGCGCTGCACCATTTGGTTGCCGAAATTCTGGACAACTCGATGGACGAGGCAGTCGCCGGTTTTGCCAACCGTATCGAAGTCCGTATGAATGCCGACAGTTCCGTTACCGTTACCGACAACGGCCGCGGCATTCCGGTTGACCCGCACCCGAAATATCCGAACCTGTCGGCGCTTGAGGTTATTCTGACCATGTTGCATTCCGGCGGAAAGTTTGGCGGCGGTGCCTATAAGGTTTCCGGCGGTCTGCACGGCGTCGGCCTGTCGGTGGTCAATGCGCTTTCTTCATCGCTGGTCGTCGAAATTGCCCGTGACAAAAAACTTTATCGCCAGGCTTATGAAAAAGGCAAGCCGGTAACGCCGCTTGAGTTGGTCGGCAATGCGCCGAACCGCCGCGGCACTTCGGTTACCTTTCTGCCTGACCCCGAGATTTTTAACGGCAATTCAACCCTGAATCCGAACCGGGTTTACCGTATGGCGCGTTCCAAGGCCTTTTTGTTCAAAGGCATTCACATCAACTGGAAATGTGCGCCCGAAATTCTCAGCGAAGGCGACCAGACCCCGCAGGAGGCCGAACTGCATTATCCCAACGGTTTGCTCGATTTCTTAAATTATCAGGTCGGCGCTCGTCCGACCGTCAACCGCATGGCCTTTTCCGGAGATGCCGAACTGGCGAATGACGAGGGACGGGTCGAATGGTCGGTAACCTGGCCCGAAGATGAAAACGGTTTCTGCTATTCCTACTGCAATACGGTCATTACGCCCGACGGCGGCACGCATGAACTTGGTTTTCGTTCGGCATTGATTCGCAGCCTGAAAGAATACGGCGAAATGGCCAATATCAAAAAGGTGTCTCAGGTTACGGCCGAGGACTTTTTGAGCGATGCCTGCGTCATGCTGTCGGTTTTTATCCGCGATCCGCAGTTTCAGGGGCAGACCAAGGACAAGCTGACCTCGACCAAGGCGGTTCGTTTGGTGGAGCAGGCCGTCAAGGATTCGTTTGACCATTGGCTCAGCTCAGACAAGGAAAATGCCGCTGCGCTGATTGAATATGTGGTTGAGCGCGCCGAAAGCCGTAAAAAGAAAAAAGAAGAAAAAATTCAAAACCGCAAATCGCCGACCAAAAAACTGCGCCTGCCCGGCAAACTGGCCGACTGTTCGCAGCCGCGGCCGAAAATACCGAAATCTTTATCGTCGAGGGCGATTCGGCGGGCGGTTCCGCCAAACAGGGACGCGATCGCATGACCCAGGCGATTTTGCCTTTGCGCGGCAAAATTTTAAACGTAGCCAGCGCCTTCAGCTTGGAACAAGAATTACCCAGAATCAGGAAATCAAGGGACATGATTGAGGCACTGGTTGCGGCATCAAGGAAAACTACCGGGAAGAAAACCTGCGTTACGAAAAATCATCATTATGACCGATGCGGATGTTGACGGTGCGCACATTGCTTCGTTGCTGATGACATTCTTCTATCAGCAAATGCCGAAGCTGATTGAAAATGGACATTTTGTATATCGCAACGCCGCCACTGTATAAAATTGTTGTCGGCAACAAAAATTTCTATGCTCTGGACGATGATGATAAAGATGTAATCCTCAAAAGGGAAGTCAAGGGTAATCAAAAGGTCGAAATCAGCCGCTTTAAAGGCTTGGGCGAAATGAGCGCCCAACAGTTGAAAGAAACGACGATGGACAAGAAAAAGCGCCTGCTGCTGAAGGTGCTGATTCCTTCCTGCAATACGGAGGAGGGTAAAGAAGAAGCCTTTGAAACTCGCCGTCAGGTTGAACGCCTAATGGGTAAAAATCCGGAAATGCGCTTCAAATTTATCATTGAGCGCGCCAAGTTTGTTGATGATTTGGATATTTAACCGTGATTCGCCGAGCCGTTCCTGCCGATACGGATAAAATCATGTCGCTGTGGTTCAGGGAGAACGCGGCGGCGCATTCTTTCATTCCTCGGCGCTTCTGGGAAAATTGTGCGGAGATGGTCAGAACTGAACTGTTGCCTGCCGCTGAAACCTTTGTTTTCTGCGATAAGCGTCAGATTAAGGGATTTATCAGTCTGTTGAACGGGGATTATGTCGGCGCGCTTTTTGTCCGTGAAGATTGTCAGGGAAAAGGCATTGGCCTCAGATTGCTGGAATATGTCCGCCGGCGGCGGCCCCGTCTGAGTCTCCATGCCTATATCCGGAATGCGGGCGCGCTGTGTTTTTACCGTCGCTGCGGATTCAAGATTGTTGCAGAAAGCGTCAATGAACAAACCCAAGAACCGGAAGTCCTGCTGGTTTGGAGCCGGGGCTGCCTCAGCGGTTGCCGCAACCGTTTTCCGGGTGATTCGTAGAGGAGTCGTTATGCCGAAAATTTCAGTGATTACCGTTTGCTACAATGAACCGGAGGTCAAACGTACTTGTGACAGTATTCTCGGGCAAAGTTCCGGAGATTACGAATGGCTGGTTATTGACGGCGGTTCAACAGGTCAGTGTCTTGAAACCCTGCGGGCTTATGCCGGCAAGGCAGCCTGTTTTGTTTCGGAACGGGACAATGGCATCTATGACGCCATGAACAAGGGCATAGCAAGGGCGCGGGGAGAATATCTTATTTTTATGAATGCCGGCGACGTATTTTTTCACTCGGAAATCCTTCGGCTGATTGAACCTTATCTGAACGGCGAAAATGAGATTGTTTACGGCGATACGCAGTATATTAACGAAGACGGTTCTTCCGAAATTGTTTCCTGTCCGGATTCGCTGTCGAAAGAGTTTTTTATCGGTAATACCATAAACCATCAGTCTGCCTTTATCCGGCGCAGCCTTTTTGCACGGTTCGGCAGTTATGATGAAAAATTTCCGATTTTTGCCGATGTGGAAAAATGGCTGGTTTATAAAGAAAACGGCTGCCGTTTCAAACATTTGCCCGTTATCGTCGGCCGGATTCTATCGTACCGGCGTTTCCAGCCACTATACCGAAAGCTATTATGCCGAACGGCACCGCATGTAATGAAAAACATTTTGACGCCGATTTTCTGAAAAAATATTTATAATTCCCGGGCAAAAACATAAATGACTTCGGAAATGTCATGTCCCGCATATTCTTTGTTGCGATTCTGCTCGGGAAAATTTTTTGCCGCCCATGCTTTCGTAAAATCGCGCGGCGGGAAGGTTGCCTTTAAGCATATATAAATAATGTGGAGCATAATTAATCTGTGTCTGGTAAGCCGTAAGCAGCGCCCATCCGATTCCCTGCCGCTGTCTGTCGCTTTTGACATAAAGCGCATAAATTTCATAAACGATTCCGATATCGTCGCGAGCCGGCCCTGCCCATAAGTAGCCGGAAACCTCGCCGTCGTCATAGACAAGAATGGTGTATTTGCCGTTATCTGTTCGCTGTTGCCAGTCGTCGATTCTCTTTTCATCGGCCTTGCGTGTATTTAAAATTTCAGCGGGCAGCAGATTTTGGTATGCGGTCTGCCAGACTGCTGCATTGATTTCCGCGATTTCCCGGGCATCATCAAAAGAAGCTTTTCTGACTACAGGCATCAACTTGTTCCTTTAAATATACCATTGTGATTTTAATTGTTGATGCTGTTTTCGTCAAACAAAAAAGCAGGACAAACCTGCTTTTTATCGTTAATTGGTGGAGCTGAAGGGGATCGAACCCTCGACCTATTGATTGCGAACCAATCGCTCTCCCAACTGAGCTACAGCCCCAAACGAAATTCTATAAATAAACCGGCTGGGCCGCCGGTTAGAAAAATGGTGGAGCTGAGGGGAATCGAACCCCTGACCTCTTGAATGCCATTCAAGCGCTCTCCCAACTTGAGCTACAACCCCAAAAGTCAAACCGAATATATGCAAATAAAAACGGCTTGTCAATAATTTTTCTTATCAACGCATAAATTTATTTGCCTGTCGAAAACAAACTGCGTCCGGCCTTGATTTTTTTGTCGGCATCTCCATATTTCAATGGGCAGGAGGGAATAGATGGAATATTTATGGGTTTCTTTACGGTTGATTTATGCTTTTTTTCTGGTTCTGGTTTTTTTCAGATATCAGGAAACAAAAGGCAGTTCAGTCAGATGACAACGTTTGACCTGATTAGCAATTTTATTCTCAGTGCTATTTTAAGCGGTTATATCATTAGCGGCAAAGCCGGTTGGAAAGGTTTTACCGTCGTTATAGCCGTTTATTTCTCTATCAATTACCTTATTAATCTGATAGGTCATACCAATTGGGGGAGGCGGCTGATTATCGGCACGCCGACGATTCTCATCGACAAAGGCAAAATTAATCGTCGTAATCTGCAGAAAATGAACATGAATATGACCGATTTTTTATCACTGCTCCGAACCAAGGATATTCATTCGCTGCAGGATGTTTCTTTGGCTCAGATTGAAATTGGCGGCAACCTGACCGTTTTGCGCAAGGGCGAAGAGGCTTTTTCCGTCTTGTTGATTGAAAATGGCGTCGTTAATCATGAAAACCTGCGGCAAATACAAAAAACCGAAAGCTGGCTGCGTCGGAAACTTAAGGAAATGAAAGTCAATAAGGCGGAAGAAGTCTTTTATGCGCAATGGCAGAAAGGAAAACTCTATGTCATAAAAAATTAAGGCTCCTGTCGGAGCCTTAACCTTATTATTCTGCCGCTTCCAGATATTGTTCTTCCTCTTTGGCAAAATCCATGCCGTAAATGCAACAGTCATCTTTGCGGTCATAATATTCCTTTAAAACCGCTTCTCTTCTGAAGCCGCATTTCTCGTAGAATTTGCGCGTTGGATAATATTGGTCGGTGTTATCAGTTTTCACATACAACTTCTGAGCATCGCGTTCCTTCAGAATTTCCGAAAGACGGCTGAAGAGCTGGTGTCCGATACCGCAGCCGCGAAAACTGTTTAATGTTGAAAGCCAGAAAATTTCAAACGTCCCTTCCCGGGCATCGGGAAGTTCGCCAAAACAGACATAAGCCACCGGTTCACCGCCGAATTCGGCAATGATATATTCATAACCGCAGTCTTTGTTGCGCAAAGCCTTTTCGGCCAGCTTACGGTTAAGTTCAACGTCGCTTTCGTCAAAAAATCCGGTAGATGCTGCAATTTTACAAATGGCATCGGGGTCGTTTTTAGTCAGGTATGTTCTGAAAGTAAGCATAGTTACACTCCTTTCAAAACATTGTTTCCCCCGCAGTCAGAGAAGTCCAGGTCGTTCAGACTGGCATAGTTGAAAAGAAAGAAAAACTTTTTTGATAAAATTCGGCCTGTGTACTTCCGAATTTTCATTCAGACTGCATGACGCTGCAGCAGGCGTTACAATACACATAAAACTCCATAGTTGTTAATACGGCGTATGTTTTTGCAAATCCATAACACTTCTAATTATGCACTATTTTTTTGATTTTGACAACACCTGTATGACTG
>OKWC01000282.1_pt1 | contig 10671 bp, 11 predicted proteins | sample 1606971 | NCBI WGS metagenome assembly OKWC01 (sample SAMN04414076, study PRJEB24778) | human gut metagenome | material: faecal | host: Homo sapiens
TTTAAAGTAGGTTTTAACCGGGCTTCAAGAATTATAGAACAGTTAGAGAAAGCCGGAGTCGTTGGCCCTGACGAGGGAACCAAACCAAGAAAAGTTCTTATGTCCCTTGAACAGTTCGAGGCAGGTCTTCATAAAGACACAGATTAATTAGAAATTGTATATTAAAATATATTTACACAGCATATGAGAAAATATTCGTTAGAATATAAGTGGTTGTGAAATAACAACTAGTTATGATATGATTAGAAAACACAAAATAAAAGGCTAAACAGCATATTAAACATATGCAGAAATGAGGTAGAAAATGGAAAAGAAATATAAGTCAGATATTGAAATTGCACAGGAAGCAACTATGTTACCTATTAAAGAGGTAGCTGCTAAAATCGGTATCGAAGAAGATGATTTAGAATTATATGGTAAATATAAGGCAAAATTAACAAATGAATATCAGGATAAAATTAAGAATAACAAAGATGGTAAATTAGTTTTAGTTACAGCTATTAATCCTACACCGGCAGGAGAGGGAAAGACAACTATAACTGTTGGCTTAGGACAGGCATTAAGCAAGTTAAATAAGAAATCAATTATTGCTCTTAGAGAACCATCACTTGGACCATGTTTTGGTATTAAAGGTGGTGCAGCAGGAGGCGGATATTCACAGGTTGTACCAATGGAGGAGCTAAATCTTCATTTTACAGGAGATTTCCATGCGATTACATCGGCTAACAACCTTTTAGCTGCATTATTAGATAACCATATCCAGCAGGGAAATGAGTTAAGAATTGATACAAGACAGGTTGTATGGAAGAGATGTCTGGATATGAACGACAGAGTATTAAGAAATGTTGTTGTTGGACTTGGTTCTAAAATGGACGGAGTTGTAAGAGAAGACCATTTCGTAATTACAGTTGCTTCAGAGATAATGGCGATCCTTTGTCTTGCAAATGATATGAATGATTTAAAAGAAAGATTAGGAAAAATAATTGTTGCATATAATTATGATGGTGAGCCTGTAACAGCTAAGGATTTAAATGCAATAGGTGCTATGGCAGCATTACTTAAGGATGCAATCAAGCCTAATCTTATCCAGACATTAGAGCATACACCAGCATTAGTGCATGGCGGACCATTTGCAAATATTGCTCATGGCTGTAATTCAGTAAGAGCTACAAAGACAGCACTTAAGATGGCAGATATTGTTGTTACTGAAGCAGGCTTTGGCGCAGACTTAGGTGCAGAAAAATTCTTTGATATTAAGTGCAGAATGTCAGGATTAAAACCTGATGCAGTGGTATTAGTAGCAACTGTAAGAGCATTAAAATATAATGGTGGTGTTCCTAAAACAGAGCTTAATAATGAGAATTTAGAGGCTCTTGAAAAAGGTATTGTTAATCTTGAGAAGCATATTGAGAACTTACAACAGTATAAAGTACCTATCGTAGTTACACTTAATTCATTTGTGACTGATACTGAGGCTGAATATGCATTTGTAAAGAAATTCTGCGAGGACAGAGGTTGCGAATTCGCCTTAGCAAAAGTATGGGAAAATGGTGGAGACGGTGGAATTGAATTAGCTAACAAGGTTATAGAAACATTAGAGAAAAAAGAAAGCAAATTCGAAGTATTATATCCGGATGAAATGTCTCTTGAAGATAAGATTAAGACAATAGCAACAAAGATTTACGGTGCAGATGATGTTACATATTCACCAGCAGCTAAGAAAGCACTTGCTAAGATAACAGAGATGGGCTTTGGAAATCTTCCGGTATGTATGGCCAAGAATCAGTACTCATTATCCGATGACCAGACTAAGCTTGGACGACCAACAGGCTTTAATGTAAATATCAGAGAAGTATATGTATCAGCAGGTGCAGGTTTCGTAGTTGCTATTACAGGTGCGATAATGACAATGCCTGGATTACCAAAGAAACCGGCTGCATTTAATATAGATGTGAATAATGAAGGCGTAATTGAGGGATTATTTTAAAGAAATGTGAATAGTGCGAAAAATAATGCTGATGCGATTATTTTTTGCACCGCTAAATGTGTCGCAGGCGTCATATTTAGTTTTTATCGCAGGGCTGAATTTGAGATTAAGCTTGCGATCTCCGACGTAAACGTCTGCGGAATGGAGAATATTATGAAGTTAAAATTTTCTAAAATGCATGGAACAGGAAATGATTATGTATATGTGAATGGTTTTACAGAGAAGTTAGATAATCCATCAGAAACAGCAATAAAGCTAAGTGACAGACATTTTGCAATTGGAAGCGATGGACTTATAATCGTAGCACCATCTGAAGTTGCAGATGTAAGAATGATTATGTTTAACTCAGACGGTTCAGAGGGTAAAATGTGTGGAATGGTATTAGATGTGTTGCAAAGTATGCTTATGACCATAATCTTACAGATAAGAAAGAGATGACGATAGAGACGGCTTCTGGAATTAAGACAATTAAGGTAACTGTTGATGAGAATAACAAGGTCGAATATGCAGAAGTTAATATGGGTAAGGCAATATTAAAACCGGCTGATATTCCTATGAAGACAGAGGGAGATTCATTTATTGCAAAGGAAGTGACAGTAAATGGCACTACATATGTTGCGACTGCAGTATCTATGGGAAATCCACATATGGTAATATTCACACATGGAATTGATGAACTTAATTTAGATGAAATAGGACCATATTTTGAAAATCAGGAGTTATTCCCTGAAAAGGTGAATACAGAATTTGTTGAAGTAATAGATGACCATAACTTCAAGATGAGAGTGTATGAAAGAGGCACAGGCGAGACAATGTCCTGCGGAACAGGAACGTGTGCGGTAACAGTAGCAGCAGTCTTAAATGGTTTTGCTAAATATGGTGAAGAACTTAATATCCATATCAGAGGCGGTGAATTAAAAGACACTTACTATGAAGATGGTACTGTAATTATGAAAGGTAAGGCAACTCACGTATTTGATGGTGAAATAGAAATATAATATGATGCCAGGGTGTAACACGGAACAATTCGTAGGCATCAAATATCGGGGCTTATGCCACGAAAATCATAATATAGAAATATAATATATAAGTGGATAATTGATTGGCGGTACATCATTTATTCTGAAAATATAAAATATACCGCAGAAATGAGAGTGCATATGAAATTATCAGAATGTTTAGTTAACTTAGATTATGAATGTCTAAAAGGTAATGTTGATAATGTAATTAATGATGTTGTATATGATTCCAGAAAAAGCAAATGCAGACAATGCATTTATATGTATTGTTGGTGCTGTAACTGATGGACATAAGTATATTAGTGCAACACTAGATAAAGGCTGTAAAGTATTCGTGGTAGAAAAAGATATGAATGATTTACCGGAACTTACAGACAGAGATGTAACTGTTATTAAAGTTAAAGATACGAGAATAGCTTTATCATATATGTCGGCAGCAATATTTGATTATCCAGCTAAGAAACTAAAGACAGTCGGAATTACAGGAACAAAAGGCAAGACAACAACAACGTTTATGGTAAGAACCATATTAGAGCATCATGGATTAAAGGTAGGTATTATCGGAACAACTGGTGTATATATGGGCAACAAATTCTTTGAGATTCACAATACTACGCCTGAATCATATGAGATCCATAAATTCTTCAATATGATGGTAGAAGAAGGTTGTGATGTCTGCGTTATGGAAGTTTCTTCACAGGCATTAAAACTTAACAGAACAGCAGGAATAGAATTTGATTGTGGTGTATTTACTAATCTTTCGCCTGACCATATCGGGGAAAATGAACATGCTGATTATAATGAATATGTCTATTGTAAGAGCCTTTTATTCAAACAATGTAAGCATGGAATATTTAATATAGATGATAAAGAAGCTGTAAATATGATGAAAGAAGCTGTATGTGACAAGCACACATATGGCTTTAGCGAGAATGCAGATTTGCATATTGATAATATTGAATACATTGTAAGACCGGGATTTATTGGAATAGGCTTTGATGCACATGGAGTAGTTAATGAGCATTTCGAAGTTAATACTCCGGGTAAATTTTCAGCATATAATGCAATGTCAGCTATTATGGTATCAGAGATATTTGGCGTGAACAGTGAAGATATTAAGGCTGGTTTATTAAATACATTTGTTAAGGGAAGAGTAGAATCAGTAAAGATTTCTGACAGATTTACATTATTAATTGACTATGCACATAATGCTATGAGTATGGAAAGCCTTCTTACAACAATAAGAGCGTATAATCCTAAACGTATTGTAAGTCTGTTTGGCTGTGGTGGTAACCGTTCGAAATTAAGAAGATATGAAATGGGAGAAATATCAGGTAAATATGCAGATTTATCGATTATAACAGCCGATAATTCCAGATTTGAAAATGTTTTAGATATTATCGAGGATATCAAAGTCGGAATTAATAAGACTGATGGCAAATATATTGTAATACCTGACAGAAAAGAAGCAATAAGATACAGCATTGAAAATGCAATAGACGGAGATATAGTTCTTCTGCTTGGAAAAGGACATGAGGATTATCAGGAGATTGAGGGTGTAAGATACCCTTTTGATGAAAGAGTAATTATTAAAGAGATACTTGAAGATTTAGAGAAAGAAGGTAAGAAGATATAATGGCACAGATAATTGATGGTAAAAAGATTTCTAAAGAATTAAAAGATGAATTAAAAGAGAAAGTCGCTAAGTATAAAGAAGAAGGCGTTGAGATAACTTTAGCAGTTATTCAGGTTGGCAATGATAAAGCAAGCAGCGTATATGTTGGAAATAAGAAGAAAGCCTGTGAATACATAGGAATTAAATCTTTATCTTATGAATTAGAGGAAAGCACTACTGAAGAAGAATTGTTAAATCTTATTAAAGAACTTAACAATCGTAAGGATGTCAACGGAATCTTAGTCCAGTTACCACTTCCAAAGCATATTAATGAAGATAAGGTTATAGAAACTATTGATGCCAAAAAAGATGTTGACGGTTTCCACCCAATGAGTGTCGGTGCATTATCTATTGGTAAAAAAGGCTTTATATCATGCACACCTTATGGAATTATTGAATTATTAAAGAGAAGTAATATAGATATAGATGGTAAGGAATGTGTAGTAATAGGAAGAAGTAATATTGTAGGAAAGCCTATGTCAATGTTACTCTTAAGAGAAAATGCTACAGTTACGGTTGCACATTCACATACAAAGAATCTTAAAGAAGTAGCTAAGAGAGCAGACATATTAGTTGTGGCAATAGGTAAACCCCAGTTTATTAATTCAGAATATGTAAAAGAGGGTGCAGTTGTTATAGACGTTGGTATCCACAGAGATGAGAATAACAAGTTATGCGGTGATGTGGATTATGAAGATGTATTTCCACACGCAAGTGCAATTACACCGGTTCCGGGTGGAGTTGGTCCTATGACAATTGCAATGCTTATGAAGAATTGTGTAAATGCAGTAGAGATACAGAAATAAAGCAATAATGCGGAATGGAGAAAGTTTGAAAAATAATGCCGATGCAGATATTTTTCAAACAGCTATTTGTGCCGTAGACGTCACAAAGTAGCCATTATCGCAGGGCAAAATTTGAGATTTTGCCCGCGATTCCTTCGACGTAAACGTCTACGGAATGGAGAAGAATGTGAAATTTGCTAATATTGTTGTGGATATTTCACATGAAAAACTTGATAAAACATTTCAATATATCATACCGGATAATCTGACTGATAAGATAATGATAGGTTCTCAGGTTGAAATACCATTTGGTAAAGGTAACAGGGTTATTAGTGGCTATGTATTAGAGATAACGGATACAGCATTATATGATGTTGAGAAGTTAAAAGCTGTAATCGGAATTAAAAAGGGCAGTCTTAAAGTAGAATCACAGCTTATTGCTCTGGCGTGGTTTATTAAGGAACGCTATGGCTCGACAATGAATAAGGCACTTAAAACAGTTATACCAATTAAGCAAACCGTAAAAAGCCTTGAGAAGAAATATATAAAACTTAAGGTTAGTAAGGCAGAGGCACTTGAGTTATATGCTAAATACAGTGGAATGAAAAATACTGTGGCAAGGGCTACAGTCATTAAAGAACTCACTGAAAATTCCATTATTTCTTATGAAATTGTAACAGACAAGCTTAAAGTTTCAGATGCGGTTTTGAAGAATCTTGAGAAGTCAGGGATAATTGAGATAATTCGTGATACATTTTATAGAAATCCTGTAGAAGATTATGGTGAGCAGAATTATAATATCGAATTAAATGACAAGCAGAGAGAAATTGCAGACAGCATAAAAGCTGATATAAATGCAGGTAATAATAATACACATCTTATATTTGGAGTTACCGGAAGCGGAAAAACAGAAGTATATATGGATATTATAGAGAATGTCATAAATAGAGATAAAGAAGCTATTGTACTTATTCCTGAAATTGCGCTTACTTATCAGACAATTAAAAGATTCTATAAGAAAATTTGGTAACAAGGTATCAATTATTAACTCTAAATTATCGGCAGGTGAAAAGTTCGATCAGTTTGAGCGGGCAAAGAACGGTGAAGTTAAGATTATGATTGGCCCAAGGTCTGCGCTGTTTACACCGTTTAGAAATCTCGGACTTATTGTTATAGATGAGGAACACGAAAGTGCATACAAAAGCGACCAGGTTCCTAAATATCATGCAAGAGATGTTGCAATTGAAAGAGGAAGAATTGCTAATGCAACAGTAATATTAGGTTCGGCAACACCATCAGTTAATACATTTTATAAGGCATTATCAGGCGAATATGTTTTGCACAGACTTGATAAAAGAGCAAATAATAAGAAATTACCGGATGTTCATATAGTAGATTTGAGAAAAGAATTAGAATTTGGAAACAGAGATATTCTTAGTATTAAGTTAAAAGAACTGATTGTAGACAGGTTAGCGAAAAAGGAACAGATAATTTTATTTATTAACAGACGAGGCTATTCATCTTTCGTATCATGTCGTTCCTGTGGCAAATCGATAAAATGCCCACATTGTGATGTTACATTGACACTTCATAAATATAGAGGTGGCGTTGATAAACTTAAATGTCACTATTGCGGGTATTCAATACCGATGCCAAGGTATGTCCTGTATGCTCTTCTAAATATATAGGAAGGTTTGGAATTGGTACTGAGCAGGTCGAGGAAAGAATTAATGAAACATTTCCTATGGCAAGAACACTCAGAATGGATATGGATACTACAAAGGGTAAAAAGGACCATGAAAATATTCTGTCAGCATTTGCAAATGGAGAGGCTGATATTTTAGTAGGAACCCAGATGATTGTAAAAGGACATGATTTTCCAAATGTAAGTTTAGTAGGAATTATCGCAGCAGATTTATCGTTATTTTCATCGGATTATATGGCATCAGAACGGACATTTGAATTGCTTACCCAGGCAGCAGGCAGGGCAGGCAGAGGAGATAAAGACGGAGAAGTTGTGGTACAGACTTATAATCCTGAAGAATGTGTATTCAGATGGCTGTGTCGCAGAATTATGAGGAATTCTACAAAAATGAAATCAGCTATAGAAAGTTGATGGGTTATCCTCCAGTCTGCAATATGTGTGTGATACTTGTGAGTGATAAAAATGAACAATTAGCACAAGAAGTTGTGGACGATATAGCACATAGAATAGAAAAGAGTAACATAGACGGTTTAATGATATTAGGACCATCTAAAGCAATGGTTTCTAAGATAAATGATGTCTACAGAAATGTTATATATATTAAACATACAGATGGAAATGTAATAATAAGAGTCAAAAATGCAGTACAGAAAATATCTTGAAATGGTAACCGAATATAAAGATGTATCGGTACAGTTTGATTACAATCCTATGTCAGGATATTAGATTATATAAATTAAAGTGAGATTAGATTATAAGTTATAGAATTACTTTGATTTATGCATTTGATTATATAACGTTATAGATTATGAATTTATAATTATAAAAAGAAAAGGAAAAGGAAAAGGTGATAAAAATGGCAATTAGAAATATCAGAACAGTAGGCGATGACGTTCTTAGAAAAGAATGTAAAGAAGTTAAGGTAATGAATGAAAGAACTAAAAATCTGATTGATGATATGCTAGAAACAATGTATGAGGCAGACGGCGTAGGCCTTGCAGCACCTCAGGTAGGGGTACTTAAAAGAATTGTTGTAATAGATATAGGAGATGGCCCTATTATTCTTATTAATCCTAAGATAGTTGAGACAAGCGGCAGCCAGACAGGTACAGAAGGATGTCTTAGCCTTCCTGGTAAAGCAGGTACAGTTACAAGACCTAATTATGCGAAAGTGGTTGCTTTAGATGAGGATATGAATGAAATAGAAGTTGAAGGAACTGAACTGTTAGCAAGAGCGTTATGTCATGAATGTGACCATTTAGATGGCAAGTTATATATTGACCTTGTAGAGGGTGATTTACATGACACAATGGTGGAGGAAGAATAGAATATGAGAATTGTATTTATGGGAACTCCTGACTTCTCGGTAGGAGCATTAGAGTCAATTATAGCAGCAGGACATACAGTGGAGGCAGTTGTCACACAACCTGATAAGAAGAAAGGCAGAGGCAATCAGGTACAGTTTACACCTGTTAAGGAAGCAGCATTAAAACATGGTATTACAGTATACCAGCCGGTTAAAGTAAGAGATGAAGAATTTGTAAAGATATTAAAAGATATTAATCCTGAAGTTATGGTTGTAGTGGCATTTGGACAGATTGTATCTAAAGAGATTCTTGATATTCCTAAATATGGATGTATTAATATACACGCATCGTTATTACCAAAATATCGTGGTTCTGCACCGATACAATGGGCAATAATTAATGGTGACGATAAGACCGGAGTTACAACTATGCAGATGAATGAAGGCATAGATACAGGTGACATTTTAGAAGTATCAGAAATTAAGATAGACAGAAAAGAAACAGGAGGAAGTCTGTTTGATAAATTATCTGAAGTTGGTGCTAAATTAATTGTACAGACTCTAGAAAATGTCGAAAAGGGTACTATTACTCCGATTAAGCAGAACGAAGACGAGGCAAGTCACGTTAAGATGCTTAAGAAAGAGTTTGGTAAAATTGATTTTAATAAACCAGCTATAGAAATAGAAAGACTTATAAGAGGACTTAATCCATGGCCAAGTGCATATACAAAATTAGATGATAAAACATTAAAGATATGGGATGCAGATGTAATAGATAAAGAATATGACGGAGTCGCGGGTGAAATTGTAGATGTTGATAAGAACTGTATATATGTTAAAACAGGTGATAAGACATTAGCAATTAATGAATTGCAGTTAGAAGGCAAAAAGAGAATGGAGACTTCTGCATTTTTACTGGGTTATAAAATAGAAAAAGGAGTAACTCTTTTATGATGAATAAAGAGAGTGTGAAAACAGGCAGTACTTCAAAGATAGAGAAAAACACAAAGATACAAAATAATTCAAAGACTATGACGAAATCAGGTAATAAGAATAATCGTGAAATAATAATTGAAATTCTTATTCAGGTTTTAGAAGAGGGTAGATTAAGTCATCTTGTAATAAGAGATAAGCTAGAGCAATATAATTTCTTAGAGAAACAGGATAAGGCATTTATTAACAGAGTATCAGAGGGAACAATTGAACGTAAGATAACAATTGATTATATAATAGATGAATTTTCTAAGACAAAAGTTAAGAAAATGAAGCCTTTAATAAGAGAACTTCTAAGAATGTCAGTGTATCAGATTATGTATATGGAGTCGGTTCCAGATAGTGCTGTATGTAATGAATCTGTTAAGATTGCGAAGAAACGGGGATTTTCTAATCTGTCAGGTTTCGTAAACGGTGTATTAAGAAATATTTCAAGGAATAAAGATAATATTAAATATCCGGATATTAATAAAGATAAGATACCTTTCTATTCGGTAAGATATTCTGTGCCTGAATGGTTAATAAGTTCATTTATCAGAGATTATGGTGAAGATATTACCATTGATATGTTAGACAGTATGCTTATTGAAGAGGATAAAAAGGTAACTGTAAGAATTAACACATCTAAGGCTCGATCTGATAATGTAATTTCTATGTTAGAAGAACAGGGAATACATACGGTAGAATCAGAGTTTGCAGATAATGCACTTATTATAAGCGGATATGATAATATCGATAACATAGAAGCATTTAGAAAAGGATATATACAGATACAGGATATAAGCTCTATGTTAGTTGGTCAGATAAGTGGCATTAAGGAGAATATGGTCTGCATTGATATGTGTGCTGCACCAGGTGGAAAAAGTATGCATATGGCAGATTTACTTAATGGAACAGGTATGGTTTACTCAAGAGATTTAACTGACAGTAAGGTAAAGATGATAGAAGAAAATGTTGCAAGATGCGGTTTAATAATATAACTGTAGAGAGACAGGATGCAACAGTATATGTAAACAAAGATGATGAAAAAGCCGATATAGTTATTGCTGACGTTCCATGTTCAGGTATGGGTGTGTTAAGAAAGAAAACAGATATAAAATATAATATATCAGAAGAGACGTGAAAGAATTAGCAAAAAATTTCACAGAATATTCTTAAAAATGCAGTAAAATATCTCAAAAAGGGTGGAATATTAATATTT
>OKWC01000284.1_pt1 | contig 10666 bp, 10 predicted proteins | sample 1606971 | NCBI WGS metagenome assembly OKWC01 (sample SAMN04414076, study PRJEB24778) | human gut metagenome | material: faecal | host: Homo sapiens
CTTGTCTTCAATGAAATTTTTTGGTACGGAAAAGGTTGACAAGTTTGTTTTTCTCATTCGTCTTCTTCATGACGCGTTTTAACTTCTTGTCACTTAACACGGTGTTGCCGTCAATGGTGATCTTGTGGACTTTCACCTTTTCTTTCTTGTCAATCATCACATCAACATCCACTTGGTCCTTATTGTCAGCCAAATCACGCTCAACGATGGTCACTTCGGCGTTTTTAAAACCTTTTTCATCGAAATGTTTCTTGATTAATATTTTAGCACGGTCTATCAAGTTGGGAGTAATCTGGCTTCCTTTTACCAAACCTAGTTTGGCTTCCAAATCTTCACGCTCGCTTTTCTTTACGCCGTGGTAACGAATGTCGGCAATACGTGGACGTTGGGTCAGGATGATTTTTAAATAGATCTTGTCTCCAACAATTTTTTCAGCTAGGATTTGTACATCCGAGAACAGTCCGTGTCGCCAATAACGTTTTACAGCTGTGGTGATGTCATCTCCCGGAACAACAATGGTCTGTCCTACCGATAGTCCTGAAAGTCCGATCAATACATAATCTTCATAGTTTTTTACGCCTTCTACTTTGATTCCGCCGATTTCATACTTCTTGGGCGTTCCGGAATAAAGTATGACTGGATTGTCGTTTTCTTCTACGTTTGCTTCTTGGGCGTAACTGCCTGTTGAAAAGCAAAATAGGCATGTAAGCGTTAATAGTATAAGTGAAATACGATATAGCATTTTATCTAACTTTATATTTGTTCACTGGTTTTGCCGAAACGGCGTTCTCTTTTCTGATAATCATAAATGGCTTTGCAAAATTCTTCTTCGCGGAAGTCCGGCCAGAACGTTTCACAAAAATATAGTTCGGAATAAGCACATTGCCAAAGCAGATAGTTGCTAAGGCGGATTTCTCCTCCGGTACGTATAAGCAAATCCGGGTCGGGCATATAGTTTGTACTTAAATGTGCACTTATCAAATTGTCATCGATGTCCTCAATGGCTAGTTTGTCGTTTTGAATCTTGGCCGCTATTTGTCTTACCGCTTCTGTTATTTCCCATTTGGAAGAGTAGCTTAAAGCAAGTGTCAGACACATACCGGTATTGATTGAGGTGCGTTCAATGCATTGGTTCAATCGTTCCAGAACTTCTACCGGTAACTTTGCCGTATCACCGATAATGCGAAAACTGATGTTGTTTTTCATGAAAGTTTCTTCTTCAATGGAGTCCATCAGAAGACTCATCAGAGCAGCGACTTCATCTACCGGGCGATTCCAGTTTTCGGTAGAGAAAGTATATAGTGTCAAGTATTTGACTCCCAGTCTAGCCGCTTCTTCTGCTATGATGTGTACAGTTTCTGCACCGGCTTGATGTCCGAAGCTGCGCGCCTGTCCACGTTGTTTAGCCCATCTTCCATTTCCATCCATTATAATGGCTACATGGGCAGGTATACGGCTTTTGTCTATTTGCTCTCTATATGGCATGTCGCAATCTATTTTATATGACTCTCTTTGACTTTATTCCTTGGAATCGAATCCCAACTTATTGATTCGTCCTCTCCATACTTCTCCGCTTCGGCTCCATATAATCCACAAGAAGTTATTCTTGTCTACGACATAAGAATAGTTGCCGTCTGCCTGGTTGTATAGATCTGTGAATTCTGTAGGGAAGAATACATATCTTGAAACAGGTTTCCATGTAATGCCTTGATCCGTTGACCCGTAGAATCGGCTGAAAGCGGGAATGTCCTTACCGAAACTTTTACCCGGACCACCGAAAGCGTATAATTGGTCGTTATAATGAATCATGGCTATATTAGCCAGCTTGGGACAATAAAAACTATCGTATGCGGCTGTAGGATAATCTGCCCAACTGTCTTCTGTAGTCAGTCTGGTCCATACAGTAGAGGTCGTGTCGGTCGCAATGGGATTTTCTCCCATTAGTACCATACGGTCTATGAATTTATTGGTTACCAACGGGTAAGCTGTGTATGATAACTGATTTTTCGGGAAATTGGCCGGAACCTCGCCATTAGTATCCCAAACCAGAGCATCCGTGCTTTCCATAAAATGATTGTTGGTGTCTATGGCGTACAATTTGCAGTTATGTTCTGAATGAACACCGGCAATCAGCTTCTCGAATTTGGTGTTAGTGCCCATCTTGCTCCAGCTTTTTCCGTCAGAGGAGCAGTACAGGTCATTGTCGGCAAGTATGTATAATTGGTTTCCCCATGCCATGACAGAAGAATAGTCCGCATTTTGCATATTTTCAGGTAAAGCCTGTAAGGGCGTCCAGGTTTTTCCGTCATTGATGTGGGTGCTTGTAACAGCGGTGCCATTGTCTTGCTGTGCGAAAACATAAATATAATCCCCTAATGTGACTGCTTTCTGTGCTTGGATAGTGTTGTCGAAACTACTTCCTCTATGGCTCCACTGCAATGAGTCGGGAACTTGTTTATGTACATTAATCTCGGCTTTATAAATAGGTCCATAGACTCCGCTCATCGCCATAACTTTAAATTGGACAGGCTTTTCGAAATTCAAGGAGTCGGTATCATTCCACAACGAATCTTTGTCCTCAGCGACAATAAAAATGCCAATACCGTCTGATTTTATGCTGACTACGACTTTGCTGATGTCTGTACCGACTGGCAGGGAGTCTACGTTGTAGATATGTCTTGTGCCTTGGTCGATGGCAAAAGGGTATTTGGTACCATCAACGGTGAATGTCAGCGTTGTGTCTTTGCCATTAACCTTTTCGGTATATTGAGTTTCAATTTTATCTTTTATAGCAAAAGAGGTAATGCTTGATTCTGAACTATATTCTGTTTCTACTTCGTTGTCGTCCAAGCAAGATGTAATCATAAAAGCCGCAGCAAGCAGACTTGTGATGACAGTCAAAAACTTTATTTTCATTTGCAAATGAGTCTATTGTTACAAGTCGCAAAAGTAGGAAGATTTTTTTCTATATAGAAGTTTTGGGACAAGTTTTATATTAATTTATAGATAAACCAGCCCTTTTTCTCGGTCAATCAGCCACATTTTATCTTTGAATTTGTGAATGGACGGCATGCATTATTTCTCTTCCAAAGTATATTTTATTCAGTTTAAAGTGTTTTTTTGAATAGAAGGTGCCTGTATTCCATTGTTTAAGCGTAGTGGAGCCTTTTCTATGAAGGCTTCATCCCATAAGCCGGAGTCTATGAAAGACTGTAATAAAATACTTCCGCCTTCTACTAGAAGTGATTGTATTTTTTTTCTGATATAATACTTCCATTATTTGCGGCAGGATATCTTTGTTGAAATCCAACGATATGTATTCTGTTAATGCGTTTGGCTGACAGGGGGATTCCCGGGTAAACACGAATGTCTTTATTTTGCCGTTGAAAAGTTCCAAATCTCGGGGTAATGTCAATTCTTTATCTATTACCAGACGCACGGGATGCTTGCCGTACCAATTCCGGGTGGATAGGGAGGGATTGTCAAGTAATGCCGTGTGTCGTCCTACTAATATAGCGTCATGTTCGGCGCGTTTTTTTGTGTACCAGCATGCTGGTCAGCGGATTGGAAAGTATGATCGGCTTTCCTCCTGTGCGGTTTATATCGATAAAGCCATCAGCGGATTCTGCCCACTTTAAGGTTATGTATGGGCGTTTGAGCGTGTTGAATGTTATGAAGCGTCTTATCAGGTGCCGGCATTCCTCTTCTAAGACGCCTACGGTTACTTCAATGCCGGCTTTGCGCAGTTTCTCGATGCCGTCTGCCGGCTACTTGGGAAAACGGGTCTATGCAGCCTATTACGACTTTGGGGATTCTCTTCTCTATAATCAGGTCGGCGGCAGGGAGGGGTCTTTCCATAATGGGAGCATGGTTCCAGACTTACGTATATGGTTGATTCCTTCAAAAGATTTTCGTCTTTAACGGAACGTATGGCGTTTACTTCGGCATGTGCCTCTCCGCAACGGATGTGGTAGCCTTCTCCAATAATGGTGTCGTGATATACAATGACAGCACCTACCATCGGATTAGGGGCTGTGTTACAAAGTCCGTTGTATGCCAGTTGCAGGCAACGGGAAATATATTTTTCATCTTTTGTCATAACGATCTTGTTTAAATTCTTACTTTTGCATATAAAATGACACTATGAATCCTGTTGTATCTTACATAAAACAAACCTTGCAGGGATATTACCCTGATTCAGAACTTGTGCCTATGGCTAAATTGCTGCTTACACAAGTCTTCGGCATGTCTGTTGTTGAATTGTATGCAGGCAAAGATACTACTTTTTCGGTGAATGAGCGGAAACAGCTGGATGATATTCTGGTTCGTCTGCAAAACTGGAACCTATTCAATACATAATAGGTACGGAAGAATTTTATGGCCTTACTTTTGAAGTGAATAAACATGTATTGATTCCACGTCCGGAAACAGGGGAGTTGGTAGACTGGATTATACGGGAGCATAAGTATGGTCGGGTTAGAATATTGGATATTGGTACGGGGAGCGGCTGCATCGCTGTCTCTTTGGCCAAGAATTTGGAAGAGGCGGAGGTCGTTTCATGGGATGTTTCAGAAAAGGTGTTGCAAGTTGCGGAACGTAATTGCAGGCGGAACGGCGTTCGTGTAACTCTTGAGCAAAGGGATGTGCTGCTTGCTTCTCCTGCAGGTGAGCGGTTTGATGTCATTGTCAGCAATCCACCTTATATTACAGAAAAGGAGAGGGCGGATATGAGTGCTAATGTCTTGGAATGGGAGCCGGAATTGGCTTTGTTTGTGCCGGATGATAGTCCGTTGTTGTTTTATCGGAAAATAGCAGAATTGGGTAGGGATATGCTAGTGTCTGGTGGAAGGCTTTATTTTGAAATTAATCAGGAATACGGTCGGGAAACGGTGGATATGTTGGCAGGTTTGGAATACAAAAATATAGAATTGAGAAAAGATCTCTTTCAAAATGATAGAATGATAAAAGCGGAGAAATAAGATGAAGGGAGAATTAAGTGAGAATGATTTGAGGTATAAGGCAGAAACTTATTGCTCTTCAATGGAGCGTTGTGTAGTAGATGTAGAGGCTAAATTGTCACAATGGGGAGCCACTCCGGAAATGATGGAGAAAATCGTTCGGCATTTGCAGGATGAGAGATACATTGACCAGAAGCGTTTTTGCTCGGCTTTTGTTCGCGATAAATATCGCTTTAACCAATGGGGTAGAGTGAAAATCTGCCAGGCTTTGCGCATGAAGAAAATCCCTGCGGATGTTATAGCCAAAGGATTGGAGGAGGTAGATGAGCGGGAATATATGGAGATACTATCTGGTTTGATCGAGCAGAAAAGAAGAAGTGTGAAAGCATGTACGGAATACGAACGGAATGGGAAATTGATTCGTTTTGCAGTTGGTAGAGGATTTGAAATGGAGGCTGTTTGTCGTTGTGTGAAACAAACCGGAGAAGATGATGTCTATCTGGACTGATCTTTGGAATTTATTTTTCCCTCATAGTTGTCTGCTTTGTGGGCGGCAGCTTATATCAGGGGAGAGAGTGCTTTGCTTGAAATGCTTGTCGGGGCTTCCGCGTACTCAATTTCATTTACGGAAAGATAATATTGTAGAATGTAATTTCTGGGGAAAAATACCGGTGGAGCATGCCACCTCTTTTCTTTATTATGCAAAGGGAGGAAATGTCCGACAGTTGTTGTACGAACTGAAATATCATGGTAATCAAGAAGTGGGTGAAGTGATGGGGCGGATGATGGCATCTGAACTTATGTGCTCTCATTTTTTTGATGGGATAGATTTGATTGTTCCTGTTCCGTTGCATCAACGTAAAAAAACGTTTAAGGGGGTATAACCAAAGCGAATGCCTGGCAAGAGGAGTTTCGGTGGTGACAGGTATTCCTATGGATACTAAAGTTGTGATAAGAAGCAGGTATACTGACACACAGACGCATAAAGGACAATATGCAAGATGGGAAAACGTGCGAAATTTGTTTGCCTGTATTTTCCCTGACAGCTTGGAAGGAAAGCATCTTTTGTTGGTGGATGATGTGCTGACAACAGGGGCTACGGTTGTTTCTTGCGCTGATGCCTTTCGTGGCATACCCGGATTGCGTATCAGTGTGCTTACTTTGGCATTGGCAGGGGAATCCTGATAACAACAACTATTTTTTAGAAAAATACCTTGTCCGATTTTTCATTATCTCGATGTATTTCTATATTTTTGCACAATATTTATCAGATATAGTTGAGTTATGAAGACTTTAGAAAAATTATTCGCAGAGAAATTACTGAAGATTAAGGCTATCAAGTTGCAGCCGGCTAATCCTTTTACTTGGGCGTCCGGTTGGAAGTCGCCTTTTTATTGTGATAACCGCAAAACTCTTTCGTATCCTTCTCTTCGTAATTTTGTGAAACTTGAGATTAGCCGTATTGTCCTGGAGAAGTTCGGTCAGGTAGATGCTATTGCCGGTGTGGCGACAGGGGCTATCCCTCAAGGAGCTTTGGTGGCTGAAGAGTTGAATCTGCCGTTTGTGTATGTTCGTTCTACTCCGAAAGACCATGGCTTGGAAAACCTGATTGAAGGTGAACTTCGTCCTGGTATGAAAGTCGTAGTTATTGAGGACTTGATTTCAACTGGCGGCAGCAGTTTGAAAGCTGTTGAAGCTATCCGTCGTGACGGATGTGAAGTGATTGGTATGGTCGCTGCATTTACTTATGGTTTCCCAGTGGCAATTGAAGCGTTCAAGGAAGCAAAAGTGAACTTGGTTACTCTGACTAATTATGAAGCTGTATTGGATTCAGCCTTGAAGACCGGATATATTAATGAAGAGGATGTTCCGGTTTTGGATAATTGGAGAAAGGATCCGGCTCATTGGGAGGCAGGCAAATAAGTTATAGTTTTAAAACAAATATAATATGAAGAGAACCGTTCGGGAATTTTTATGGATTTCCGGATTGTTCTTTTCGTGTTTTTAGAGAGCAGGTATTATGGCACAATTTGAGAGTGGTGTGAAATATGTTCCTTATAGTCAGGAGCAGGTGTTTAATAAGTTGTCGGATTTAAGTAACTTGGAATCTGTACGTGATAAATTGGCCGACAAGGTACAAGGTATGGAGTTCGACAGTGACTCTTTAAGTTTTACGGTACAAGGCATAAGCATTACTTTGCGTATAATAGAACGTGAACCTTATAAATGTGTTAAATTCGAAAGTGAAAAATCTCCGGTCCCTATGAATTTGTGGATTCAGATTTTGCCTGTAGAGGCTGGGCAGGCAAAACTGAAAGTAACTATTCGTGCAGAAGTGAATATGTTTATGAAGGCGATGGTTGCTAAACCTTTACAGGATGGTGTGGATAAACTGGCTGAGATGTTATCGATGATTCCTTATTAAAAATAAAGACAAATATGGCACAGAAACTTTGGGAAAAAAATGTCCGGGTAAATGAGGAGATAGATCGTTTTACTGTAGGACGTGACCGTGAAATGGACTTTTATCTGGCTAAACACGATGTATTGGGCTCAATGGCACATATCACCATGTTGGAAAGTATCGGTTTGCTTACAGCCGGAGAATTGGAAATGCTATTAGCGGAATTAAAGAATATCTATGCTTCTGCCGAAAAGGGAGAGTTTGTAATAGAGGATGGTATAGAGGATGTACACTCGCAAGTAGAATTGATGTTGACGCGTAAGTTGGGAGATGTCGGAAAGAAAATTCATAGTGGACGTTCACGCAATGACCAGGTGTTGGTGGATTTGAAGCTGTTTACTCGTGCGGAATTAAAAGAAGTGGCCGAAGAGGTGGAGCAACTTTTTCATGTGCTGATTTCTCAAAGCAATACATATAAGGATGTGTTAATGCCGGGTTACACTCATTTGCAGATAGCGATGCCTTCTTCATTTGGCTTGTGGTTTGGCGCGTATGCTGAGAGTCTGGTGGACGATATGATGTTTCTGCAGGCTGCATTCAAAATGTGTAACCGCAATCCGTTGGGCTCTGCTGCCGGGTATGGTTCTTCTTTTCCGCTCGATCGTGAGATGACCACCCGCTTGTTGGGATTTGATTCGATGGATTATAATGTGGTGTATGCGCAGATGGGGCGTGGTAAGATGGAACGTAATGTGGCTTTTGCTTTGGCTTCTATTGCTGGGACAGTTTCTAAAATGGCTTTTGACGCTTGTATGTTCAGTAGCCAAAACTTTGGCTTTGTAAAAACTTCCGGATGAATGTACTACCGGCTCCAGTATAATGCCTCATAAAAAAGAACCCTGATGTCTTTGAATTGACACGGGCAAAATGCAACAAGCTGCAGGCTCTTCCTCAGCAGATTATGATGATAATGAATAATTTGCCTTCGGGGTATTTTCGTGATTTGCAGATTATAAAAGAAGTTTTCTTGCCTGCGTTCCGGGAGTTGAAGGAATGTCTGCAAATGGCTGCCTATATTATGGACAAAATTAAAATCAACGAACATATTCTGGATGATGACCGTTACCTTTATATCTTTAGTGTGGAAGAGGTCAACCGTTTGGCGTCTGAAGGTATGCCGTTCCGTGATGCTTATAAAAAGGTTGGCCTGGACATAGAAGCCGGCAAGTTCACCCATGACAAGAAGGTGCATCATACTCATGAGGGTAGTATCGGTAATTTGTGTAATGACAGGATCGAAAGCTTGATGCGGCAAGTAGTGGACGGATTTAATTTCTCAGTCATGGAACAGGCTGAACGAAGCCTTTTAGGTAGATAGAAATAATTGTAAAACGTAATAGCATGAAATATCAACCTTCGGCAGACCGTTATAGCAAAATGCAGTACAAATACTGCGGAAATAGCGGCTTGCTTTTACCTCGTATCTCTTTAGGTTTGTGGCATAACTTTGGTAGTGTGGACGATTTTGGTGTAGCAACCGATATGATTAAATATGCTTTTGATAGCGGGGTTACACATTTTGACTTAGCTAATAATTATGGTCCTGTTCCGGGAAGTGCTGAGATTAATTTCGGTAAAATTCTGAAGGAGAATTTCCAAGGTTACCGTGATGAATTGATTATTTCCTCAAAAGCAGGACACGAAATGTGGAATGGACCTTATGGGGGAAACAGTTCGCGTAAGAATTTAATGGCCAGTATCGACCAAAGCTTGTGTCGTACCGGTTTGGATTACTTTGATATATTTTATAGTCACCGTTATGATGGCGTGACCCCGGTTGAGGAAACGATGCAAGCGTTGATTGATATAGTGAAGCAAGGAAAAGCATTGTATGTGGGTATTTCAAAGTATCCGCCTATGCAGGCAAAGGTGGCTTATGAAATATTGAGAAGTGCCGGTGTGCCGTGTTTGATCAGCCAATATCGTTATAGTATGTTTGATCGTGCTGTGGAGGAGGAGGTATTGCCGTTGGCCGCTGAACAAGGCTCCGGCTTTATTGCATTTTCGCCTTTGGCACAAGGATTGCTGACCAATAAATATTTGCATGGTATTCCGGAGCACTCTCGTGCGGCTCGTGCTACTGGGTTTTTGAAAGTAGACCAAGTGACAGAAGATAAAGTGGAAAAAGCACGTCGGCTGAATGAGGTGGCTGTACGCCGTGGGCAGACTTTGGCTGAGATGGCATTGGCATGGGTGTTGAAAGACGAACGGATGACCTCTGTTATTGTGGGGGCAAGTTCTGTAAAACAGCTGGCAGATAATCTTCATGCGTTGGATAATTTGGCCTTTACTGATGCAGAATTGACCGAAATAGAGGGAATTTTACGATTGTGAATAAAAAAATGGGTGTAAAGTTTGGTTGGTATTATAAAATGGCTTATCTTTGCACCCGTTAAAACAAAACGCGGAAATAGCTCAGTTGGTAGAGCATAACCTTGCCAAGGTTAGGGTCGCGAGTTCGAGTCTCGTTTTCCGCTCTCTCTCGTCGAGGATGCTCGAATGGTGGAATCGGTAGACACGAGGGACTTAAAATCCCTTGGCCATTGCGGCTGTGCGGGTTCAAGTCCCGCTTCGAGTACAAGATGTAATTGCAATCATTGGAAAACTGATGATTGCGATTTTTGTTTTGTATAATTCACCATAAGATAACGGAAGCAGAAGCACGGGTCAGCGGATTTTCCTGGTTGGTAAGCTTTCTTTTAAGCGTATAGCCTAGCCAGTCTGAACATGAAGAATTTCAGGGTCAGCGGATTTTCGGGTCAGTTTGAAAACTTGGGATCAGTTGTAAGTTTTAGATGGAGAAGTATGAGAAAGTGATGGCAACATCCTTTTCAACACATAAAACAAGGTGCTGCCACCACCCCTAAATCTCTTTATCCATCAGCGTTTCCGATAAAAGGTGGTAGCAGTGGCAGCAGATTTTAAAAACTCTATTGTGGAACTTTCGGGTCAGCGGATTTTCCTGGTTGGTAAGCTTTCTTTTAAGCGTATAGCCTAGCCAGTCTGAACATGAAGAATTTCAGATCATCCACCCCTCTTAACTGGCTTCGAAAAGCTTTGATTTTAGCATTGAACGACTCCGCTGAAGCATTTGTCAATCGTTCTTCAAAATAATTAATGATGGTCGTACTATGGTTTGAAAAGGTATCAAGTACCTTGTTGAACTCCATATAGTCAAACTTTTCCACTTCATTGTACCATCTTGCGAGATTTAGCCTTGCTTCATCGGGACCTGACTTCTTGT
>OKWC01000287.1_pt1 | contig 10625 bp, 12 predicted proteins | sample 1606971 | NCBI WGS metagenome assembly OKWC01 (sample SAMN04414076, study PRJEB24778) | human gut metagenome | material: faecal | host: Homo sapiens
TACCTTCGCACAGCGTAATGAAGATGTGATTCTTGTTTTCAGTTGATGGTCGAAGGAGCTCAGGAATGAATGCCACTGCCCGGTTTTCGATTGATAAAGGCTGATTCCGTTACTTGTTCCGAACCATAGGTCTCCGTCACTGTCTTCAATGACAGAGTGTACCTGGTCGTTGACCAGCGATTGTCTGTTTCCGATAGAATGCTTTATCCAGTTGTAGCTTTTGTACCGGTTGTCTATAATGGTAATTCCTTCCGGGTAGTTGGCTATCCATATCCGCTTTTCTTCATCAATATAAATGTCATTGATGTTATTGCTGTTCATCTCATTGTGGCTTTTGTAGCTGGAGACGATGTACGGTTCCGAGATACACGAGTTCATGTTGATTTTGTGTATACCCATACCTTCTGTCGCTATCAATAGCTCTGTCTGGTTCAGAGGCTTGATTCGGGCAATGTTTACATCGCTCAAATCCGTATTGGAGTGTATAATCCGTTGTTGCCGTATGTTCGTAGGCAAAGACGCCTTTTTCAAAAGTACCGATGAAAAGTCTTTGTGATTCTTGGTGGAAATAGAGTGAACTGATTTGGGCCTGGATTTTGTCAAGAGGTTCAAGAGGGACAATCTGCAATGTCTCATTTTCGAGTTTGACATATCGCAATCCCTTGTCGGTACCCATGAAGAAGTGGTTATTGTCCACTTGTTCGATACTTGTAATGCTGCTTTTCAGTTCATTGGACATTTGATGGACCTCTCCGGTTTGTGTGTCGTAGAGAGCGATGCTGTATCTGCTGCAGAGCCAAATCCTGTGATTGCAGTCCATATAGCCGTAGCTGATATTGACCGGTGTCTTGGGCAGTTTATATACTCTGTTGAACACATCGTGTTCTTGGTTGTATTGAAAAATGCGACCGGCTTTACCTATGACCCATAATTTCCCTTTCTCTTCAAAATATAGCCAACCGAGATGGATGGGGAAACTTGACTCTTTGTTTTCTTCTATTAATTTATAATGCTTGATGTCTTTTCCATTGTACCGGTCTATGCCTTCGTTGGTGAGGAACCACATGTACCTACCGAATCCTTTTGAATGTCGAAGATTCTGCGGTTGCTCAATCCGTTTTCCACCCCTATGTATTTATATGTTTGCGCCGTAGCTATGAGAGGCAAAAGGAATAGAAAGCATACAATGTTTATGATGAACCTCATAATAAATACAATATAACAACATATATGTGATAATAGTTTACAAATTAAACGAGAAAAAGTAGAAATAACAAAATTTGGATGTAAATATTATAGCTTAATCAAAGAATGCCTTTGCCGCTTCCGCACATCGTTCGCCGTCAATTCCGGCAGAAACAATGCCTCCGGCATATCCGGCGCCTTCTCCGCAAGGGAACAATCCTTTTACGCGTACATGTTGCAGTGTCTCCTTGTCTCTTGTTATGCGTACCGGCGCCGAAGTACGGGTTTCCACTCCAATCATTGTCGCCTCGTTCGTCAAGAAACCACGGCTGTATTTCCCGAATAGCTGGAAACCTTTGCTCAGGCGTTCTGCAATGAAAGAGGGCATCCAGAAGTGGAGAGGTGAGGAAACCAGTCCCGGTGCATACGAAGTTTCCGGCAGGTCGTAACTCAGTTTTTTCTTAGTGAAGTCTGCCATTCTCTGTGCCGGTGCTGTCTGCTTCATATTGCCTTGTTGCCAGCAGAGGCGCTCCAGATACTCTTGAAAATACATCATGCTTAATTGGGAATTGACGGTTGGCAATTGACAATTAGTCGTGCTGTCGTGCTGCATAGAAATTGTAAATTGTAGATTGTCAATAGTAAATTGCTCTATGTCTTCCGGGCGTAGCTCTACCACCATTCCCGAATTGCTCCAACGGGAACCGCGGTTGCTGGGACTCATCCCGTTGACTACAATCTGCTCGGGACCGCTGGCGGCGGGCACAACGAAGCCGCCGGGACACATGCAAAAGCTATATACTCCTCGTCCGTCCACTTGGTTTACAAAACTATATTCGGCGGCAGGCAGATATTTTCCCCGTCCGTTCCGGTTGTGATATTGTATTTGGTCTATCAAGGTGGCAGGGTGTTCTAGTCGTACGCCTACGGCAATGCCTTTAGCTTCAATCTCTACATTGTTGGCGGCAAGCCAGCGGTATACGTCCCGGGCAGAGTGACCGGTGGCAAGTATCACCGGGCCAAGGAAAGTCTTGCCGGTATTTGTTTCAATGCCTTTGACTCCATCCTTCTCTATGAGCAGGGCGTCCATGCGTGTTTCAAAGTGGACTTCGCCACCGCACTGGATGATAGTGTTCCGCATGTTTTCAATAACACGCGGCAGTTTGTCCGTACCTATGTGCGGATGTGCATCTACCAGTATGGAAGTGGAGGCTCCATGTTGGCAGAAGACGTTCAGAATCTTGTCTACATTGCCACGCTTCTTACTGCGTGTGTACAGCTTGCCATCCGAGTAAGCTCCGGCACCTCCCTCTCCGAAGCTGTAATTGGACTCCGGGTTGACGAGTTGCTGGCGGCTGATTTGCGCCAAGTCTTTCTTGCGTTCCCGTACGTCCTTTCCACGCTCCACAATGACGGGGCGCAGACCGAGCTCTATCAGTCGCAGGGCGGCGAAGAGTCCTCCGGGACCGGCGCCTACCACTACTACTTGGGGCTTTCCTTCTACATTATTATATAAGGTATGTTGATATTCGTCCTCTTTCGGCATTTCGTTCAGATATGCCCGTACGTTGAGGTTGATATAGATTGTCCGTTGGCGGGCATCGATACTGCGCTTCAAGATGCGCGTTGCTGTTATCTCCCGTGCATTCAGTCCTTTCTCATGTACTAAGTACTCTTTCAGGCGTTGCTCGTTTGCCGCTACTTCGGGCAATACGCGCAGTTGGTATTCTTGTATCATAATGATTATCCGAATAGGGCACGGAATGCTTCTTCCACCTTCCGTACCGGTATCAATTCCATTTTAATCTTCTTCGTGTTCAGTCCTTGCATATTATACTTGGGAAGTATGAATCGCTTGAATCCAAGTTTCTCTGCTTCTCCGATGCGCTGCTCTATGCGGTTCACTGGGCGGATTTCACCTGACAGACCTATTTCTCCCGCCATGCACACCTCCGGCTCTATGGCCGTGTCCATGTTGCTGGAGAGGATAGAGCTGATGACGGCAAGGTCTATTGCCGGGTCGTTCACTTTCAATCCACCGGCAATATTGAGAAATGCATCTTTCTGTGCCAGTTTGAAGCCTACACGTTTTTTCCAATACGGCCAGCAGCATATTCATGCGGCGGATGTCGAACCCTGTGGCAGAGCGTTGTGGGTTACCATATACGGCACTGCTGACCAATGCCTGCGTTTCGATGAGGAACGGTCTGATGCCTTCTATCGCGGAGGCGATGGCTATGCCGCTCATACCTTCATGGTCCTGGCTCAGCAGTAGTTCGGATGGGTTGCTCACCTGCCGTAATCCATCTTGCCGCATTTCGTAAATACCCAGTTCGGCAGTGCTTCCGAAGCGGTTCTTGATGCTACGCAGGATGCGGTACATGTAGTGCTGGTCGCCCTCGAACTGGAGTACGGTATCCACGATATGTTCCAGTACCTTGGGGCCGGCTATGCTTCCTTCCTTATTAATATGCCCGATGAGGATAACCGCCGTATGCGTTTCCTTGGCAAAGCGCAGGATGGAGGCGGAACATTCCCGTACCTGGGCAATACTCCCCGGCGACGATTCAAGGGTTTCGGTAGAATCGTCTGTATGGAGTCGATGATGACGATGTCCGGGCGGATGTTCTTGATATGGACGTAAATCTGTTCCAGGGAAGTTTCGCACACGATGAGGCAATCACTGGAAGCACTTGTCAAACGGTCGGCACGCAGTTTCAACTGACGGGTACTTTCTTCGCCGGAGACGTAGAGGATACGTTTCTCCGGTATACGGAGTACGGTTTGTAGCACCAGGGTGGATTTCCCGATGCCCGGTTCGCCGCCAATCAAAACAAGAGATCCTTGTACAAGACCACCACCTAGTACCCGGTTCAGTTCGGCATCATGGAGGTCGATGCGCGGTTCGTCATCGGCTACAATTTCATGGAGGGTTATGGGTTTGGCTTTGGCGGTCTCTATGCCCGATACGGGACGCTTGTTCACCACTTCTTTCCGTACCACCTCTTCCACATACGTGTTCCACATTCCGCACGACGGACACTTGCCTACCCATTTGGGAGAGTCTTGTCCGCAGTTGCTGCATACATAAACCGTCTTCTCTTTAGCCATAGTTGTGCATTCTCTTCTAAAATGATTGCCCAAAGGTACAATTTTTCGATGCAGGGCTTGCAGACTCCACTAGAGTTTATTTTATTTTTGTGAGTAGAAAACAATAACATGTTATAAAAGCCATGATAGAAGATATTCTTGCATACAACAAGCGTTTTGTAGCCGAGAAGGGGTATGAGAAATACATCACGAATAAATACCCGGATAAGAAGATTGCCATCCTCTCTTGTATGGATACCCGTTTGACCGCTTTACTGCCGGCAGCCTTGGGCATCAAGAACGGCGATGTGAAGATGATAAAGAATGCGGGTGGAATCATTTCACATCCGTTCGGTAGTGTCATTCGTAGCCTGATGGTGGCCATTTACGAGTTGGGCGTGACGGAAGTGATGGTTATTGCCCACTCCGATTGCGGTGCGTGCCACATGAGCAGCGCCCAGATGATAGAGCATATGAGGCCCGGGGCATCAAGCAGGAGACGATTGATATGATTCGTTTCTGCGGAGTGGATTTCGAGTCTTGGCTGTATGGATTCGAAGATACGGAGAAATCGGTAAAAGGTACGGTGGAAGCTATTATCAATCATCCGCTGATACCGAATGATATCAATGTCAGCGGTTTCATAATAGATTCTGTGACGGGAGAATTGACCCCGGTGCAGTGATAGTTGTGCTTCACACGGTAATTTCCCCTGCCAGCGGTCGTCCCATCAGTTCGCGTATTTCGGCAGGTGGATAATCGTGCCCCAGAAGGAACATCAGCTTGGTTTACGGCAGATTCCGTTGTGCTGTCATATCCGCAGACAACTCCTGCCTGCATCAGTTGGTAACCGGTTTCATAGCGCTCCATTTCAACAGTGCCGGCACTGCATTGGGTGACGTTGACAATGATGATGCCTTGTTCGCAGGCATCATGCAGGCGGCGTAGAAACCATTCCTTTCGGGGAGCGTTGCCGGAACCGTAGGTTTCGAGGACTACGGCCTCAGTCCTTTAGTGGCAAGTATGGCTGCCACGACATTTTTCCTGAATACCTGGAAAAAGCTTCAGTATGGCGATGTTGGTATCAAGCAGATAATGAGGCTCCAGTTCGTGGGGAGTGCCGTGCGTATGAATTTGCACATTATTATATTTAATATGTATACCGGCGGAAGCGAGTACCGGATAATTGAAGGAACGGAAAGCATTGAAGTTCTCCGCGTTCATTTTGGTGGTACGGTTGCCGCGCATCAGGTGGTTTTCGAAGAAGATGCAGACTTCGGGTACGATGGGCTGTCCGTTGGAGTGGCGGTCGGTGGCTATTTCGATGCTGGTCAGCAGGTTTTCCTTGCCGTCTGTGCGGAGCACGCCAATGGGCAGTTGCGAGCCGGTTAGGATGACGGGCTTGTTCAGCCCTTCAAGCATGAAGCTGAGTGCAGAAGCTGTGTAGGCCATGGTGTCTGTGCCATGCAGGATGACGAAGCCTGTATATTGGTTGTAGTTGTTGCTGATGATGCGTACCAGTTTGCGCCAGGCATCGGGGTCCATGTCCGAGGAATCCATGGGCGGGTCGAATTGATAAGTGTCGATACGGAACGCAAATCTCTGAAGTTCGGGAACATGTTTCTGCAACTGCTCGAAGTTGAAGCTTTCCAGGGCGCCGGTTTCTGCATTCTCTATCATTCCGATAGTTCCACCGGTGTATATTAGCAAAACGGAAGTGTTTTCTGGGTTCATGCGCACTTTTCTTTCATGTTTTCCATGCAAATATAATGATATATATTGAGAATGATAGCAAAATGTTAGAAAAGAATAAACGGATATACAGAAAAAAGGTATGGAAAGTGTGAAAGTGTAAGCCGTAAGTTGTGCATATTTCTTGCCTTTTTAGAGGCTTTCTGTATTTTTATCGCAAAAAGTCGCAAAAAGTGATAGATTGAATGTTTTTATTGTTACTTTTGCAACACTTATCATAAATGATAGAAACAAGAGACTATGAACAAGTACTATCAACATACAGTCACATCCATGTGGACCATGACCCTTAGGGGTTAGGGATAGTATTTTGTGTTTCTATGTGTTACACCATTTTCAAGCAGTTTTTCCATTTAATTAAAGTCAATGCAAGCCGTAGCAGCTTGTTTCCGACACATTGTATCAACCATCTCAACAATATAAAGAGAAATGAAAGTAATGAAATTCGGCGGAACGTCCGTAGGTTCCGTGAACAGTATTTTGAGCGTCAAGAGAATTGTAGAAGCAGTCGATGAACCGGTTATCGTGGTGGTGTCCGCATTGGGCGGCATCACGGACAAGTTGATAAACACCTCTAGAATGGCGGCAGCGGTGATGCTTCTTACGAGAATGAGTTCCGGGAGATTGTCTATCGTCATGTGGAAATGATTAAGGAAGTGATTCCGGCAGGCGAGGCGCAGGTTGCCTTGCAACGCCAGATTGGTGAGCTGCTCAACGAGCTGAAGGACATCTTTCAGGGCATTTATCTGATAAAGGACCTTTCGCAGAAGACGTCCGATACGATTGTGAGCTATGGCGAACGTCTTTCATCTATCATCGTTGCCCAGTTGACGGGAGCGGAGTGGTTTGACTCACGCAAGTTTATCAAGACGGAAAAGAAGCATTCCAAGCATGTGCTGGATACGGAGCTGACAAATTCGTTGGTGCGCGAGACATTCAGTAGCCTGCCCAAACGCGTATTGGTTCCGGGTTTTATCTCCACAGACAAAATGACGGGAGAGGTAACGAACCTGGGTAGAGGTGGCTCTGACTATACGGCGGCAATCATTGCTGCTGCACTGGATGCCGACAGTCTGGAAATCTGGACGGATGTAGACGGATTCATGACAGCTGACCCGCGTGTGATTTCCAGGGCATACACTATCAATGAATTGAGCTATGTGGAAGCTACGGAGCTTTGTAACTTCGGTGCGAAAGTGGTCTATCCGCCTACAATCTATCCGGTTTGCCACAAGAATATCCCCATTCTGGTGAAGAATACCTTCAATCCGGAGGGTGTGGGAACTGTCATCAAGCGAGAGGTTTCCGACCCGCAAAGCAAGGCCATCAAGGGTATTTCATCCATCAATGATACGAGCCTAATTACAGTGCAAGGCCTTGGTATGGTAGGTGTCATCGGTGTGAACTACCGTAAGGACAACCACAAGCTATACATCCATGCCTCCGAATGGATAGGCACCCCCTATCGCGCAGGTGGCGACAGCAAACGTGGAACGGACTGCTCCGGACTGGTATCGCAACTGTATAAGAAAGTTTACCACACCCGTCTGTCGAGAAGCACAGACGGGCAACTGAAAGAGAGCAGTAAAATCTCCCGCCGCAACTTGCGTGAGGGAGATTTGGTGTTCTTCACCAGCCGTGCTTCCCGCAAAAAAGTGGCACACGTAGGCATCTACCTCAAGGACGGCAAGTTTATACATGCCAGCACCAGCCAGGGAGTCATAGTCAGCAACCTCCGGGAAAAATATTACACCCAACACTGGCTCTGCGGAGGAAGAATAAAATAATACTAATTTTTCCCTTCTTGTGATTTTCTTTACTCTGTCCCGACTGATAGTCCAGAAACTATTAAAAGAAGAAAACAATGAAGAAACTTTTAGGCATCCTCTTATTCATCAGCATTGCGCTGAGCGCCAATGCACAACTTTTATGGAAAGTATCCGGTAAAGGATTAGAGAAACCATCCTATATTTTCGGTACTTACCATCTCTCTCCACTCAGCATCAAGGACAGCATCGCCGCCATGCCGCAGGCCATGAACGAAACCACCCAAGTCTACGGGGAAGTTGTGATGAGCGAAATGGCGACTCCCGCCTTCATGCAAAGCATGCAACAGCAGATGATGATGCCCAAAGACACCACGCTGCAAAACCTCTTTACTCCCGAGCAATACGAAGAAGTGGGTAAAGTTGTAAAAGAGAATATGATGGTAGACATCGCCATGCTTGCTCAACTGAAACCGGCTGCCATCAACCAGCAGCTTGTCGTCCTGCTCTACATGAAACATACTCCGGGCTTCAACCCGCAAGAACAGCTCGACACTTACTTCCAGCAGCAGGCCGGACAGCAAGGCAAGAAAGTTGGCGGTCTGGAAACAGCCCAGTCACAAATAGACATTCTGTTCAACAGCCAGACGCTGCAACGCCAGGCAAGCCTCCTCTACTGCGCCATCAGTGACATCGAGAAAGGTATCGAGCAAAGCAAGCGCCTGATTGCCGCTTATGAAAAGCAAGACCTGGACGCCATGTTGCAACTGATGGAAGAGCGCGACGGCAATTCATGCGACCCGCTGCCCGGTGAGATGGAAGCCATGCTGGATAACCGCAACAAGGCATGGGTTGAAAAGATGCCTGCCATCATGACGGAAGCCCCCACCCTTTTCGTAGTCGGTGCCGGACACCTGCCCGGAGACAATGGAGTGTTGAACCTTCTGAAACAACAAGGATATACCATAGAAGCCATGAAATAAATCCTCTAACAATTCTCTCTAACAACAACTTTTAATGGCAGACTATACAAAGCGTGACGGTCAAATACCATCACGCTTTGTTTGCATATACACTTTATTCTCCTCATCATATCGTACATCCAAAAAAATATACTACTTTTGCACCAAAGTCTTGGCAGTTATAGTGATAACGGCCATTTTTGACTTGATTCGATAAGAACGCAAGAAGCGAAAGTTATTGTTCCCCTCTAGAATCTGGAAAATTCAATCCCGGAGCAATAGCAACAGTTTCTTCACGTCTACGTTATATTATATAACATAGGCGTGAGGGCTGTTGTTCATCCGGGGCAAGGTATTCCAGAACCTTAGAGGGAGATGAACAGAAACGGTCCTCACGCTTTTTTATATAGTAACCTCCGCCGGAGAGGATAGACGGAAGAAACAGAAAAACACGCTATGACAAACAGGAAAGTCACAAAATGCTTGTCGATAAAATTACTTTTAGTGATAAGTTTGTTCTTCGTTGCAACTGCTACGGAAGCGCAAAACAAAATCCAGGTGACCTCATTCAACCGGATGGAAACAGATGTCACTGCCCGGATCACCGCTCCTCAGCGGGATCAGAACGGAGAAGTATGCGCACTAATCCGTATCGTTACAACCGAAAAAGACCTAATGTTCGAACCGGATGCACTCGGAATCGTTTCCCGTGAAAACAAGCCCGGAGAAATCTGGCTGTACATCCTCGCGGAGCACGACTATTTCCATTATGCACGATAAGTTCGGTGTACTCCGCAATTATTTCTATCCTGACATTTATTGAGAAAGCCACTGTCTATGAAATGGAAATACAAATAGGAGACGGAACGCAGCAAACACCCGCAAACACGAATACCCAACTAATTGTGATGCGTCCCGATCCGGCAACCGCCGATATTTATATCGATGACGAAAAAGTACCGACCGAAAACGGACTGTTCACCGCTACCATGAAAAAGGGAACTCATACCTACAGAGTAGAATCACCTATGTACGCCCCCGAAGCCGGTATTATCGATCTGGGTAGCGAGCAGAAGATCATGAGCGTAACACTGAAACCCCGTTTCGGATATCTGGAAATATTCTCCCTGCCCGAACAGGACGCCAAAGTTTTTATAAACAATGAGCTTGCCGGACAGACACCCTACAAGAGTGACCGAATGCCATTACAAGAGTACCGGATACGCATCGAAAAAGATTTTTTCTTCCCAATGGACAGTACTGTCACCATTTTCGCTGGCAAGACGAGCAGCCTTACCTTTAAAATGAGTCCACCATCAAGCCTAAAGAGCCACGACGTACGCTGGTAATGGCGGAAGTCGGCTATCATCCTTCACAGATTTCTTTTGGCGCCATGGTCGGCATTGTCAGTAAGAACGGAGCGTATCTACGCTTCCGCAGCGACTTCGGTTCGGCATCCACCGAACTGGAATGCGATGATACAGGGGCATTGGCCAATGGCACGGGTACACCTTATTATAAAGAAGGTGTCACTACCAAAGCACGCATGTCTATCACGGCAGGCTATTTACGTCAAATCATCAAACCGCTATATGCCTACATTGGCGCAGGATACGGCAACCGGGTTCTGGCATGGGAAACGTAGACGGCGAACTGGTAAAGAACACCGACCACTCCGCCACAGGCGTAGCCGCTGAACTTGGCGCCATCGGACGACTAGGACAATTTGCGATATCCGTGGGATTCCAAACCGTCAACTTCAAATACCACGAACTCAGCAGAGAATATTTCTTTGGGTGGTACGATGCAGCTCACAACAACCCGTATTAACACTGACTTTACATTTGGAGCAAGATTGAAGTTTATAACC
>OKWC01000289.1_pt1 | contig 10620 bp, 9 predicted proteins | sample 1606971 | NCBI WGS metagenome assembly OKWC01 (sample SAMN04414076, study PRJEB24778) | human gut metagenome | material: faecal | host: Homo sapiens
TACATACTCTGCCAGAATGGCTGATTTGTATCTTTAGCTAACTCTTCATCATCAATATTGCCCATCATGAAATCAGAATAGGTCTTTTTAAATCCGTCTAGCTTACTTTTCATTTCTTCATTACTCATTTTATTCCTCACTTAATCTCATTATATTTTAACATTTTTTCTTCTGTTTATTTATATAGATTATGAAAAATGTAACATTAATCAATATTCCAAATACTGTTGCTGATGGTGCAGCTAAACCAATATGCATAAGACTTGCATTCTTCCTGATACTCATAAAATATGACATGGGAAGTCTTACTAAAAATGTCTGAGCAATTCCCTGACACATTACAAATACCGTATTACTGTGTCCGTTAAAATAGCCGATAAAGCTGAATAATACTGACGTAACCACTGCCTCTGGCGCAAAACCTTTAAGGTATCCTGCCGCTTTTTCTACAACTGCTGCATCATTTGTAAATATTGAAGCTAATATATCTCCTCTTAAAAATGCAAAAATTGCAATAAATATACCTATCACAGCACCTGTACACATTCCCGTAACCATAGCCTGTCTTGCTCTCTTTTCCTTTCCTGCGCCAACATTTTGTGCTACGAAAGCTGACATTGACTGCATTAATGAACTTGGAACTAACATAATGAAACTTACTATTTTATTCGCCACACCATAACCTGATGATGCATCAATCCCAAGCTTATTAATAAATGCACACAATGCTAAGAAAGAAAACTGTGTAAGCACCTCTTGAAATGCTATTGGTGCACCGAGAATAACGAATGTTTAATCTCAGGGTTAAAGCAGATATCCTCTCTTCTCATCGTAAACGGTAATTTCTGTTTTCGTATTATTATAAGTGATAAGATAACGCTTACTGCCTGTGCTAAAACAGTAGCAAGTGCTGCACCTGCTACATTCATATTAAAGCCTGCTACAAACACTAAGTCACCTACTATATTAGTCACACATGCTATTGATACGAAAATCAATGGAAGTTTTGCATTGCCCATTCCCCTGAAAATACTGCTTATAACATTATAGGCAATTATGAAGAATATCCCACCACCACAGATTCTTACATATTGCACTGTCAAATCTACAGCTTCCTGTGGTGCCTGCATAAGATTAGCAAGACCTTTAGCAAAGACTAACATAAATATTGCAATTATTACCGAAAGAACTGCAAACAGACAGATTGCGCCACCTATTACCCTGCCTATTTTATCTTCTCTTTTCTCACCTATATATCTGCCTATCAGAACAGTTATTCCCATAGATAATCCTGCTATTGTAAATATAACAAGATTAACTATATTACTTCCCGTCGATACTGCTGATATACCTGACTTAGTACCAAACCAGCCAACTATTAGTATATCTACAGCACCATACATAGCCTGTAGCACTAATGCACCTAATATCGGAAGCATAAATTTAATCATCTTTGGAAATATCTTTCCACATGTAAAATCTGCTGATTCCATACTCATTTTGAACCTCATTTCTTTACATATCTATCACATTTATTATTACATATATCACAACTACTGCAATTACCACAACCATTTTTATTTTTAATTATACTGTGGATTGCAAATATAAATGCGATACCTATTATCAAAATTACAACTATACTTGGTATATTCATGTATTCCTCATTTCAGACAAATAATCAGAAGTCCGCAAAAATATAAATTTCAATATTGTCTTTAAAACTTTATATTTCGCATATCTTCTGATAATTATTCAATACTTTTCTTTATAACAACATTCCTATAATATTAACAAATCCTGCTACAAGCCATGCAATTACACACTGACCTATAACTACGCATATGGCCCACTTACTTCCTAATTCTCTCTTTACTGAAGTTATTGCTGCCACACAAGGTGTATATAATAGTATAAATACAAGTAAAGTTACAGATGTTAATGGTGTTAAGAAGGTTGTAAGACTTGAAGCACTACTGCCAACTAGAACTGTCAACGTTGACACAACACTTTCTTTAGCCATAAAACCTGTAATAAGAGCTGTAGTAATCTTCCAGTTACCAAAACCAAGCGGTTTAAATACAGGCGCTATTAATCCTGCAAGCATTGCAAGTAAACTGTCCTTAGAATCTGTCACCACATTAATTCTTGAATCAAAACGTCTGCAAGAACCATATTATAATTGTGGCAACAAATATTACCGTAAATGCCCTTGTTATAAAATCCTTCGCTTTCTCCCAGAGAAGCTGAATTACATTTTTAGTTCCCGGCATACGGTAATTAGGCAATTCCATAACGAAAGGTACCGGTTCGCCCCTGAAAAATGTTTCACCCATTATAAGTGCAAAAATTAATCCTATTATTATTCCTGTAAAATATAATGCAATCATAACCAATGTTGCATACTTAGGAAAAAATGCTGCCGATAAAAATGCATATATTGGCAATTTTGCTGAACAACTCATAAAAGGAGTTAATAAAATTGTCATCTTCCTGTCTCTCTCAGATGGCAGTGTTCTACTCGCCATAACTCCAGGAACTGTACAGCCAAAACCTATTAACATAGGTACAATACTTCTTCCTGATAAGCCTATTTTTCTTAATAATTTATCCATGACAAAAGCAACTCTTGCCATATATCCACTGTCTTCTAATAATTGATAAAAAGAAGAACAACGTTACTATTGTAGGCATAAAAACTTAGTACACTTCCGACACCTTTAAAGATTCCATCTATTACTAATGAATGTACAACCGGATTGATTCCATAAACTGTAAGTCCTCTGTCGATAAGCCTCGTCAAACTATCTATTCCCATTTCTAATACATTTGAAAGAAATTTACCAATAACTCCAAAAGTCATATAGAATACAAATGCCATAATTATAGCAAACGAAGGAATAGCTGTATATTTTCCTGTCAGAATTTTATCAATTTTTACACTTCTTATATGTTCTTTGCTTTCTTTTGGTTTAACTACACAATTGTCACATACATCGCTGATAAACTTAAATCGCATATCTGCTATTGCTGCTGCCTGATCCATACCACTTTCATCTTCCATCTGTTTAATGATATGCTCTAACATTTCCTTCTCATTTTTATCAAGACCTAATTTGTCAATAATAAGTTTATCGCCTTCTGCAACTTTACTCGCCGCAAATCTAATAGGTATTCCTTGTTTCTTTGCATGGTCTTCTATCAGATGCATTATCGCATGGAGGCATCTGTGAACTGCACCATCATTATCATCCGGACTACAGAAATCTAGTCGTCCAGGTTTTTCCTGATATCTTGCAACATGTAATGCATGATCTACAAGTTCGGCAATACCCTCATTCTTAGCAGCTGATATTGGAATTACAGGTATTCCAAGCATATTCTCCATTTCATTAACTCTTACAGAGCCACCATTTTGTCTGACTTCATCCATCATATTCAGGGCCAATACCATAGGAATATTTAATTCCATAAGCTGCATCGTAAGATAAAGATTACGTTCAATATTTGTTGCATCAACAATATTTATGATTCCTTTCGGTTTGTTATCTAAAAGAAACTGTCTCGTAACCACTTCTTCACTCGTATATGGCGACATAGAATATATTCCTGGAAGATCTGTTACAAGTGTATTACTGAAATTCTTAATAATACCATCTTTTCTGTCAACCGTAACTCCTGGAAAGTTACCAACGTGCTGATTAGAACCTGTAAGTTGATTGAACAATGTCGTCTTACCACAGTTCTGATTTCCTGCAAGTGCAAATGTAAGTATTTCACTCTGTGGGACTTCTTCACCTGAAGATTTTGTATGATAAATACCACCTTCTCCAAGTCCTGGATGTAGAAGTTTCTTTTGATTTTTTACTGTCTTTTTCTCTTCTACATCATTGTGTACAGATTTTATCTCTATTTTTTCGGCATCTGCCAGCCTCAGAGTCAGCTCATATCCGTGTATTCTTAATTCAACCGGGTCTCCCATCGGAGCAAATTTAATTACTGTAACTTCTGTTCCCGGAATTACACCCATATCCAAAAAATGTTGTCTTAACTCACCTTCACCACCAACACTGTGTATTATCGCACTTTTCCCGATTTCTAAGTCTTTTAAAGTCATAAATCTATACCATGTCTTTCTTTGATTTTATCTAGCCAATTTAAGTTATTTTTTTGTCTGCTTTTTCTACAGTTCTTCTTAATTTTATCCTGAATGTTTTTCTTAGCTTCAGCTAATATCCCTTCTTCTTTCTCGAAATAATTCTTCAGACTCTCTGCAAATGGAATTGTCTCAGAACGGAAAGCAAAAATGAATTTTCTCTTCTCTTTCTGTTCTTCATTCTTCTCACGTATACTTTCTTTAAGCATTTCATAACGTACAACAATATCATTTTCAACGGCAAACTGCTTGATTCTTGATGTAATATTCATTGAATACCAGAAGTCTAAAACAAATACACCATAGAAGAAACCCATTACAAATGAGAATGCTAAATGATTTGATAACCAGAAAAGTGATTTCAAAATATTTGGATGTATCAGAAAATAATATATTGCACTTAAAACAGCCCAGAAAAATGAATATTTAGGGCAGATAACACCCTGGATGTTACCCCACTGGTTATCATAATCCCATAACTTAATCTTCATTCTCTTAATAAATATAATACCTGCAATATACTCAATAATAGTTACTACAACTGCCATTATTATAAACAGGACAATCTTTTGCAGAATTACATTACTTATAAATGTTACCTTTATCTGAGCAAGCAGATACAAAGCACACAGACTGAATCCATACAATGGAAGATACGGACCTGTTAAGAAGCCTGGATTAATCCACTTTCTTTCAGGATTAGCTCCCGAGAAAAATCTTCTATATATAACTTCAAGGCACCACCCAAACAGGCTTCCTATAAAAAATAAAAATGCCAAAACTAAAAATATATTCATTCACTTCTTCTCCTCTGTTGAATTAATTTGTTTATTTTAGGTAACTTTCCTTTCCACTCGTCAGGATAGTCTACCTTTATTATATTTCTCATTCCCTCATTTAGCAATAGGGCTACTGTATTCTTAACAGCTTTTTTAATTCTGCATCAAGCTTTATCATATGTTTTAATCATCGCAGTAAAAGACTTTCCATCTGCTATCCCATGATTATCTGTAACGCGTCTTATATTCATTCGTACTTAGTAACTTCAAATAAAGTATTAGTAAATTCTCTTCTTCTCTCAACCGATATCCCATTAAGAAAGTTCTTAATCGTCTTATCAGCTATAACACTTTCTCTTGTTACTTTCTTAAGATGAATGAATTTAGGCCCTTTTACCTCCCAGCTAAATCCATCATGCTGCATTATACCTTTCTGGTTACTTCTAAGTACCGTATAATTCTCTTCATGCTCTAATAACATTCCGATAACTGAAGACTGTGGAACTAAGGTAATTATTCTGTCTGATATCTCCATATAATTCTTAGTTTCTAAAATAGTCTCTTTAAAACCCGGACCGTCATTATTATATATATTTATGATTCTTGCTTTATTTCTTGCCTTGGCATATGCAGCAGAATATACAGCAAGATTACCACCTTTAGAATGGCCTCCTAAGTATAATTTATGATGCATATAATTATCAGCGACTTTATTAAAATATTTCAATGCTTCTTTCTGCGATGGAACTACATCCATAACACTCATCATAAAATCTTCTTTCCAGCCAATTAATGTATCATCCGTTCCCCTGAATGATATGAATAGAGTCTTATTACCAATATCAAGGGTAATTGCCGAAAACTGCATTTCCTTTAAAGTGTCAGTTTTCTTTACATAATATAAGAGCCTTATCTCTCCATATCTCTTACTTTCGGCCATTAGTTTTAACATCTTATAGAAATTCTCATCTGTTAAATCTCCAGTATTATGTTCTAAATCTCTTTCTTCATTAAAATATATTTCGGCTGCTTTGTATAAAGGTATCTCTTTATCACCATCACCAGCCACTATTCCCTCAAAATTCAAATACGATAACTCTGACAGAATCAGATTATCCACTTCATTAAATGGTGCGGTCTCAAAACTTAAATCTCCCCGCCAAATAATATAATCTATAATATTTGCCATTTCATACCAACCTCCATTCTGCAGGCATTTATGCCGGAGTAATCGTGAGCAAAATTTCAGATTTTGCTCTGCGATAAAGGCTATTTGCTTTGAAGCAAAAGTAAATAGCTGTGTAAAAAATAATCGCATCAGCATTATTTTTTACACTATCCATACATACTATTTTGTATATTCTGGTCTCTTTAATTCTATTGTCGCCATAATTATTGCTGCTAATCCCGCCATACAGTCTGCTACAGGTCCTGCATACATTATACCATCTATTCCCATTATAAGCGGCATAATAAGTATTAATGGCAGCAGGAATATAATCTGTCTTGTAAGGGATAAGAATATACCCTGTTTAGGTTTACCAATTGCTGTCAGGAAATTAGAAGTAATTGGCTGCATACAGTTTATGAATGTAAAGAACAAAAAATATTCTAAAATAACTTATTGCAAAATCGAAATATTCCTTTGTTCCATTACCAAATATACCTGTAATCTGTCTTGGAAAAAATTGAAATGCCAGGAATGCAATTACTGCCAATCCAGTTCCTACAGATATAGCCTTCAGATACGCCTCTTTAACACGTTTATACTTGCCCGCACCATAATTATAGCTTACAATTGGTTGTAATCCTTGTGATATTCCAATGATAAATGCCATAAATACCTGATTTATCTTAGTTATGATTCCAACACACGCTATTGGTATCGATTCACCATATACTGAACGACTTCCATAATATTTAAGTGACTTATTCATTACAATCTGAACAACCATCATTGCCAGCTGGTTACTAAAAGGTGCTGCACCAAGGGCTGCAATTTTAGAAACATATTTTCTCTTTGGTAATAAATGCCTCTTCTCTAATGCCATTGTCTTGCAATGTCTTAAATATATAATTACCATTATAGCTGAAACAATCTGTCCTATAACTGTAGCAACTGCCGCTCCTGCCATCTTAAAGTCCATAACTGATACAAATAATGCATCTAAAATTGTATTAATAACCGCACCTGTAAGATTGCATAGCATAGTAAATCTAGGACTTCCATCAGCTCTTATAAGGTGTCCGCCACCTGTTGCAAGTATCAGAAATGGAAAACCAATTGCTGTAAATTCTTGTATAAGTCTTGGCATACCCTAAAACATTTACAGGTGAACCGAAGAAATTTTAATAATGGCTCTAAGAATATTAATATAATAAAACTTAGCACTATTCCGCATAAGAACAACATTACTGCCGAATTACCCATATAGTAGACTGCTTCTTCTTTTTTACCCTTACCCATTGATAAGTTAACCTGTGAGGCACCACCAATTCCAAATAACAATGCAATCGCTACACACATTATTGAAAATGGAAATGATATGTTAGTTGCTGCATTTCCTAATTCAACCAACACTTCTTCCTATGAAAAACTGATCCACAATATTATATAATGAGCTAACAAGCATTGCAATTATACTTGGTACCGCAAACTCAGATAATAATTTTGTAACTCTTTCCTCCCCCCAGTGACTGTTTGTTTCTCATATGTATATCTCCAATCATAATCATTATTTCTCACCTTATATTTTATTAAAAATATATGTCATTTGTAAAGTTTAAACATTTATAAGGCTATTCATACAAATTCATATATGCTATAATTGTATAGTTTATTAATACAGAATGTTCAATCTTTATATATGTCAATTACCTGTAATAGATAATAAAGTTTATAATGAATGTGTAAAGTCTGTGGTATTAATAAAGTTACAAGATTTATAATAAGAAATGAGGATTAGTATGCTTCCAATAGATTTTCAAACACGAATGAAAGAAATGTTAGATGCTGAATATGATGATTTCATGGCAAGTTATGATAAACCACGTTTTTATGCACTTAGAGTTAACACTTTAAAAGGTTCTGTTAAAGATTTTACTGACAGATTCAGATATGATTTTGTAAAAGTTCCATGGGCTGATACAGGTTTCTATTATACTGATGATATTAAACCCGGAAAACACCCTTATCACGAAGCCGGTGTCTATTATATTCAAGAGCCCAGTGCAATGTCTCCGGCAAGTTATCTTCCAATCACTCCCGGAGATATTGTATTAGATTTATGTGCTGCTCCCGGTGGAAAAAGTACTCAGATTGCAGCAAGACTTCAAAATGACGGATTGCTTATAAGTAATGAGATAAATTCTGCAAGAGCAAAAATCTTATCCGAAAACATCGAACGTATGGGCGTAAAAAATGCTATTGTCACAAATGAATCTTCTGACACATTAGCAAAGCATTTTCCTGAATATTTCGATAAAATTATGGTTGATGCTCCCTGCTCAGGTGAGGGAATGTTCCGTAAGAATTCAGATGCCTGCGATGAATGGAGTCTTGAAAATGTTGAATTATGTGCCGACAGACAGCTCGAAATTCTTAACAATGCCGCTTCAATGTTAAAACCCGGTGGACAAATGGCTTATTCTACCTGTACTTTCTCCTATGCCGAAAATGAGGGAACAATCGAGAATTTCCTTAAAGAGCATAATGATTTTAACATTGTACATATTAATAAAGCCTCTCAAATGTCTGATGGTTTTATTCCGGGAACTATAAGATTATGGCCGCATAAATTAAATGGCGAGGGACATTTCTTAACAATATTACAAAAAGTTGATAATACTGATACAGATATTGCTGATACTGCTTCTAATAAACACAATAAAAAAGTACGCCCTATCAAGGGACTTTCTCCAAAGGATTGCAAAGATTACCTTGAGTTTTGCAATTAAATTTCTTAAATGTTAATCCTGCTAAAACTTTAATTAAGTTTGGTGACCAGTTATATTCTCTCCCTGAATATGCACCATCACTTAATGGATTACGTGTTCTAAGATCGGGACTCATCTTGGTACTTCGCTTAAAGGCAGATTTGAGCCATCACATTCTCTAGCTCTTGCACTTAAGCCCGATGAAGTAAAATACAGCTTTAATTTCACGCTGAACAATACTGACACTGATAATTCTTCTGCTTCTACCACCAAAACCATATATAACTATATTAACGGAGAAGCATTTGAAGTCCAGTTAGAACATAACGGCTGGTATCTTATTACCGTTGATGGATATAGCATTGGCTTTGGAAAATATTCAAATGGCACAATGAAGAATCATTATCCAAAGGGACTTAGGAAAAATTTGTTGAATTAATGATATAGTTGTTGTCCTTAGTCTTTTTCTTATTTTATTCATTTTATATTTTCTGAAATATTACAAATAAATTCTATTTCATTAAAAGCTATTTCATCAAAGGCTATCACATTTTCCCAATGTAATAGCCTTACAGTATTATAGTATCATTTAATTATATGTTCCTACAAGTATACTTTCATCACCGTCAGAGTCTTTTTCCCATATTTTAAAGTAGAAAAACTCCTATATTATCACTATCGTTTTTTATCTATCATACATCCTCCATAACTTATTGTATATTCTCTTCCAGTATCAGTTTTTATTCCAAAAATATATCCACCAAAATATCTATAAATCCATTCATAATATCTTCGTTCTCCACCTCCACAATTTCCGGTTATTTCTTTATATTCAACTATTTCGCCATCTATAAATTCATATATCTCGTCAATATTTCTATCTATCTTTCTACTATGATTATTAACTCATTTTCTGAAAAAACTGACTTTATCTTTTCTTTTATCTTTATTTTTTAATCCTTCATATATTTCCAAACCCATATCCCAGACTTGTTCATCAGGTGTTTTACTTTCGTTATTATCTGTCGATTCAGAAATTGTTGTTTTATTTTCACCTGTACACGCAAGCATAAAAATACTTACTAAAATTAATGTTATTGCTATCGTTGCTTTCTTTGGTGTTTTTCTTATTTTATTCATTTTCTATTCCTTTACATATTCTAAATAATTTCTATATTATTAGAAACTCTTTCATCAAAGGCTATCACATTTCTCAATGTAATAGCCTTACAACATTATGACATCACCTAATTATATGTTCCTACAAATATACTTTCATTGCTGTCAGAGTCTTTTTCTGATATCTCAAAGTAGAAAATTCCGATATTGTCACTATCTTTATCATCTATCAAACAGCCTCCATAATTTATCATATATTCTTTGCCAGTATCCGTTTGTATTAAATCTATATATCCATCATAAAATTTTTCAATCCATTCGTAATTTCTTACTTTTCCTCCTGCACCTCCTCCATATATACTTTTATAGTTAACTATTTCACCATCTATAAATTCAAATGCTTCGTCAATTCCTTTATCTATCTTCCTGTGATGTTTTAACATCTGATTTTCAGAGAAAACCGCCTCTATTCTGTCTTTATCTTTATTCTTTAATCCCTCATATATTTCTAATCCTATATTATTGATTTCTTCATTATCTAATTTTGTCTCTTTTTCGCTTTCAATTTCAGATGTTTTTGACTTATTTTCACCTGTACAAGCAAGCAGAAAAATACTTACTAAAATTAAT
>OKWC01000290.1_pt1 | contig 10600 bp, 14 predicted proteins | sample 1606971 | NCBI WGS metagenome assembly OKWC01 (sample SAMN04414076, study PRJEB24778) | human gut metagenome | material: faecal | host: Homo sapiens
ACAACGTTCCCGAGGACGGCTATTATACCGTAAAGAGCGACAGCTACAAAGACAATGTCTGATATTGAAAAGCTTGTCAATTCGACATTTGTCGAAAAAGAGGCAAAGCGTATCCTCACAAACATAAACGGCGACGATGTTGCAGTCTATGCAGAGGAAACGGACGACGACGGAAACAAGGGCATCGGTCTTGACATAAAAATGGTGGACGAGAACGGCAGATTCAAGGCTATCGCCTATGACTACACCTGGTCAAACGCAAAATTCACCCTTCACCCCAAGTCAAATACCGAGTGCGATATAACAGTCGAGCTTAACCCTGCGGAAGAAACCTCGTCCGCTGACACTTCTTCCGGCTCGGAAAGCGGTAATACAAAGAAAATCACCGCCAATATGCTCAAGGTAAACGGTCAGTGGCGGCTTCAGAAGCTGGTTTACTGATAAATGAACAAAAAGGACAACCCTCTTAAAGTCTATGCTGTCGTAAGTCAGATAGGCTTTCTGGTAATCACTCCCCTGCTGATATTTATCTGGGGCGGCAGTGTACTGGTAAATAAATTCTCTCTGCCGTCGTGGGTGATGATACTGCTTGTGTTTGCAGGAATAATCACGATGATATCGGGAGTGGGAACTTATCTTAAGAACCTTATAAAAATGTACGGCGGAAAAGACGATAAGAAAACCTACAAGTATCTTCAGACCGCCGTGACAATGACTATTACGACGATGACCGCCGTGACAGGAAGCTGTAAATATGAAAAAGAAAATTACCGAAACGACCTCATTCAAGGAATGTATGGCACTGCTGCCGTACTATATCGGTGCGCTTGTTTTGCTTGGGATCGTGAGCGTTATCCTGATGATTTCGGGGATAGGCGACTATACACTGCTTGCGGGAGCGGTCGCAGGAACTGCGGTTTCGGCGCTGAACTTTGCACTTATGGCAATCAGTGCGGAAAAAGCGATAACTCTGACCGAGAAATCCGCAAAGCTCGCTATGAACGGCAGCTACGGAGCAAGGTATATCGGCACGTTTATAATTCTCGGCGTGCTGATGTTCTTCAAGATAATCAATCCCGTCACAGCCGTACTTCCGCTGTTCGTGCCGAAAATTGCGTATACCGTGACGGCATTCAAGGAGAAAAGCGATTTCTGACAACTACATAGCATTCTTTGAAACCATACTTATGGGGTTTGGGGCGTAGCCCCAAGCAGGGTGAGGGCGGCAGCCCCACACTCAGCCCCGGCACGGACGCCGGGCGTGTATGCCCAAAGGCTCTGCACGATGCAGAGCCAACCAAGCATACACAGCCTTTCACGGGGGAAAGGGGTTTGGGGATAGGGATTGAGAACAAGCACTTTTTTGAAAAAACAGACTTTTTCTACAAGATGATACGGCTGTTTCACAAGACAGCCGTATTTTTTACATCTCGTAAACCCGCATAAACACTCGCTTCGCCTCACTTTTTAAAAACTTTTTAAAAATTTTTTAAAATTTCTGAAACTTTTTCGCCCCCGCCGCCGACTACCGATATGTAAGCAGTTGATAAAGAGATATTCAAAAAAAACTTTTGAATTTTTTAAAAAAAACTTGAAACTTTTCGAGAAAACCTCGTGACTGCATATATGAAAAAACTAAAAACGTGCTTAACAAGCACAGAATACATGGAGGACAAAGAAATGAAAAAGATTTTAGCAACAGTAGCTTCAATCGCAATGGTAGCAGCTTGCTCAACAGCAGCTTTCGCAGCAGGTGACATCGGTAAGTCTGAGGACGTTACTCCCGGTGCTTCTTCAGGCAACACAAACACAGGTGTTGTACTTACAGTAGTTCCCGTAGCTCTCGCTGCAGGCGCTCTCACAGTAAGCGGTATCGTATTAAAGAAGAAGAACAAGTAATTTAATTACTTGATAGATTCGATATTAATCGCATTTGGCGGTTAAGAAGGACAATGTTCGGATTTATAACCCCGTTATCTTCGGATAACGGGGTTTTCGTTTTATATAACTGTTTTGCCCGCTTTTTTATCCGCACATAAAAAATCTGCAATTTTTCATATAAAATCCCCCATAAAAATAAACTTAACGTAAAACTGCCGATAAAATAAGTGTAGAAGAATTTTTTTAGGCTAAGTTTGCCCGAAGGGAGCTGAAAATAAATGGAAATAAAGAATATCAGCGGCATTGTCAATGTCTACAACAAGATTAAACTGAACAGCGGTAAAACAAAGGTCGCTCCCGCAGAGAAGAAGACAGATAAGATAGAATTCAATTTCGCGCGCAGCGTAGAGGCGGCAAAGGCCGACCTTGCCGCAGCGGTAAACGAAAACACATCGGCGGAGCGTATCGAGGCACTTTCAGACAGCGTTGCAAGCGGCAGCTATGATGTAAGTCCCGAGATGATCGCAGACTCGATACTGATGTTCTGATGAACACGGCAGAAAGGAACGGTACCGATGACTATAGAAACAGCCGATAGAATTATCGGATTTCTTGAAAAATACAACGGCGTATATCGTGATATGGTAGCATTTCTTACCGAAAAGCAGGCGAAGGTCATGGCGGACGATCTGCTCTGGCTGCTGGATTCTGTTGAGGATGAACAGGCGCTGGTTATGAAGATACAGTCGGAAGAATCCGCAAGGTCGGCTCTTTTTGAAGAGCTTGGACTCGGTGAAATAAAAGCAAAACAGCTTATAGAAGCTGCGCCCGACGAAAGAAAATCAAAGCTTACTCTGCTTTATGATGAGCTTACGGGATATGTGGCAAGGATAAAGCAGTTAAACAACATTATCGTTGAAACGGTAGAAAAGAAACTGTCAGTTCAGGAGGAACTGATGCGGAAGACAGGGATGACACTCACAGAAACCTATAACGGCTACGGTGCTAAGATAAAGCACACCTCAGCGCCGAAGGGTTTTCTCGGTAACATATAATTTCGGAGGATAAATGAGAGCTTCATTTTTAGGATTAGAGATCCAGAAAAGATCGGTACAGATGGCGCAGAAGGCGCTCGATGTAACCGGCAACAACCTGTCGAACCGTGACACAGTAGGCTATACAAGACAGCGCCTTGACGTATATTCCAGCTATATGAACATGAACGGGATATACACCACAAAGCTTGCCCGTCTGGGACTTTCGAGCCAGGGCGTATTTGCAAGCGGTGTAAGTCAGACCAGAGATGATTATCTTGACAAGCGTTACAGGGATAACAACTGTTTCGTTGCCGAATATAATCAGCAGGCATCTATAATGAGCGAGATCGAAACGGCGCTGACGAACTTCTCCGATACATACGAGAATGTCGGTATGGCATATCAGTTCGACCAGTTCAAATCCGCTCTGCGTAAGTATGCGGAGGACAGTGCCGACAGAGAGGAGCTTGCAAGCGTTGTAAGAAATCAGGCATACAATATATGCAAGCTGTTCACTCAGCAGAGTATGGATCTTAAAAACCTTGAAAATCAGACCTTATACGATCTGCACTCAACGCTTGAGGACGCAAACCGTATAATCGAGGAGATAGTCGAATATAACAAGCAGATAGTAAACGAATATGCGATAACAGGCGCAGACCTTATATACAACGGCTTATCCGTTACAGGCGGATACGGTCCCAACGAAATGCTTGACGCAAGAAACAATCTTATCGACCAGCTTAGCGAGTTCGGCGATATTCACGTTGACGATAACTTTGACGGCTCGGTAAAGATCACAATGGGCGGTCTTACAATTATAGACGGCAAAAAGAGCAACCTTTTTGTTACCGGCAAGGATTTTGATGCATACAACGCAAAGTACGAGGAAAACGGTGCAGTTGTGCTGAAGCTGACCGACGGCAACGATATGGTGCTTGAAAGCGGCTCGATAAAACCTACACCGATATGATAAACGGTAACGGCGCATACGCATCGGGCAAGCAGACCACCGATTACGGTATAAAATATTATCAGTCGGCAGTGGACGAATTCGCAAAGCAGTTCGCAGGGCTTATGAACAAGCTCAACGGCGGCGATGAGTCCGACGACAGACTTATGTTCACAAGTGCGGACGGCTCACCGATAAACGCAGGAAACATAAGAATATCGGATGCGTGGCTTAAGGACGCTACGATGATAGCGAAGATATACAACGAAAAGACAGGTACTTACGATTATCCCGTAAACCTTGACGCAATGCGGTAACAAGCTGCTTCTCGGTATGGATGACAGCGTTCAGATAGGCAAGGGCGACTATGAAGGCTCAAGCTACGACTTCATTCTCTTCCTCAACAACCGCCTTGCACAGAATATCGAATTTGCCGAAAAACAGTGCGATATGTATACCGAAACGGCAACCTCACTGCTTGACAGCAGAGATGCGATAATGGGCGTTTCCGAAACGGAAGAGGGCGTTAATATGCTGAACTATTCCAAGTGGTTCAACGCTTCTTCAAGAATGCTCACAACGCTCGACGAGGCACTTGATACTATAATAGAAAAAATGGGACTTGTCGGCAGATAAGCGGAAAGGATAGATTAACATGAGAATAACACAGAGCATGACCAACAGACGCTATATGTCGCAGCTTAATGCCGCTCTCGAAAGAAAGAATGCCTCCGAGCGAAAGATAAATTCGAAAAAGAGATACAACAGAGCGAGCGAGGATCCGATAAGCGCCGCAAAAGCGCTGAGAACAAGGAAGGCTATTTCAAATACAAACGATTATCTTGCTAACCTTGAAACCGCAGAGCGGATATATAACGGCGCAGACAGCGTTCTGATGAACGTAAACGACATTCTCGACAATATAATCGAAAAGGTTACATACGCCGCAAACGGTACTCAGCACGATGAGGACGAGGAAATACTCGCCCAGACTGTTGAAACTTTCGCAGACGAGATAGTAAGACTTTTCAACACCGATATAGCCGAAAGAAGAATTTTCGGCGGTGTAAACAATGACGCCACCGTATTCAAGATTGAAAATGCCGGCGGCAAAAAGACTATCACCTACAACGGAGTTGATATAAACTCCATTGACGATCCCGATAAATTCCCCTACTCTGAGTCGAGCTTTACCGACATCGGTACAGGAATGGTGATAGACCCCGCAACAGGCAGGGTAGATCCTCAGTCGGCACTTCCCGTGACCTTCAACGGCGCAAAGATAACAGGCTGCGGCAAGGATGATGAAGGCGACTCCAAGAATATAATCCAGATAACCCTTGATGCCGCACAGGCGGTAAGAGAAGGCGACAAGATAAAGGCTATGGACTATATTGACAAGCTGAGAGCGGCTCAGACAAGCGTCAGCGTTGCTCACGCCGACATAGGCAACAAGCAGGAATATATCGAATATAACAAAAACCGTCTCACAAACAATATGGAAACTCTGCTTGAACAGCAGAACAACCTTGAAGGCACTGATATGGGTGCGGAAACAACCAACTGGAAAACGCTTGAAGCGATCTACAACGTTTCACTCCAGTTGGCTTCATCGGTAATTCCGATGAGCATATTCCAGTTTATTTCATAAGCTGTCGCTCTTTATGGGAGGAGCGAAAAATTAAAATGGGGAGGAAGATACAATGAATCCGAATTTGCTTAAGATTACGAGCATACCGATAAGCATCGAGGTAAATGTCACAAACGGCACGCTCAAAGCACCGGAGGACAAGGAGCCGCTCAAGATCGACATAAACCGCACACCCGGCGGATATAAGATGGAGAGCAGACCTGCGAAGATAAACATTGATACTTATGCGGCACGTTCAAGTATGGGCTACGGCGAATACAATGCCTCCGACTTCAATCAGAGGGAAGCCGACAGAGGCTTCAAGATAGCCTATCAGGGAGTAGCAAGGATAGTAAGCGAGGGCGACCAGCTTGCAAGAGGTGTTTCGCCGTCGGAGATTGCCGCACAGCAGATGCGTGCAGGCGCAACTATAGAAACGGCAATAGATTTTCTGCCTAAGGGCGGAGCGGACGTATCCTTTGATAAGGGTACGCTCAGCATAAACTACACTCCTACCGATATAAATATCGACTGGGAGAACATAAATTCCTCCGTTGTCGAGTTTGTTCCCGGCAATATAGAATTTATAGTAAAAGAACATCCCAGAGTGGAAATAGAATATGTGGCGAGCCTATATACGTTCCGCCGAGTGCAAATCCGGCTTACGTTGCGCCCAAAAAGCTCAACACCAAGGGCTGATAAATCAGAAATCTGAAAGGAAACGGTAAAGATCAATGGAGATAATGACCAGAGATTTCGGCAAAGTAAATGTAGACGAAAGCAAGATATTCAACTTCCCGTCCGGGCTTTTTGCATTTGAAGAATGCAGGCAGTTTGCCCTGCTCAGCCCGCTCGGAGATGGCGTATACCCTATGTGGCTGCAGTCTACCGAAAATGTTACGCCGTGTTTTATCGTTTTCGACCCGGCAATAATAGACGGAGCATATAAGATAACGCTTAACAGCTCCGAAAAGAAACTGCTGAAGATAGACGACAGTTCAAATGTCAGATGCTTATCCATAGCAGTCGTACCGGAGGACTACAAAAAGACTACGGTGAATATGAAATGCCCCATAGTTATAAACTCAGACGAGAATCTCGCCGCACAGGTCATACTCCCCGAAAAGTATGAGATACGTCTACCGATATATGTGGATAAGGGGGCAAAGTAATGCTTGTAGTAACACGAAAAACAGACGAAAGTCTTACAATATCCGACAACATTGAGATAACCGTCCTTGAAATAGGCAAGGACAGAGTCAAGATAGGAATCTCCGCACCGAAGGATGTAAAGATAATCCGCAATGAGCTGAGAGATGCGCAGGATATGAATAAAGAATCATCGCAGGCACTGCCCAAGGCGGCTATGGAAGCCCTGCTCGGTATGAAAAAAGACTGAAAGGAAGAGATAAGATATGGCAACAACAAACAGCAGCAGCGTATTAAGATTCAGCGGTATGAACTCAGGTCTTGATACCGAATCTATCGTAAACGCTATGACAGCGGCTACAAAGCTGAAAATCACAAAACAGAACCGTAAGGCGATAACGCTCAAATGGAAACAGGAAGCGTATCAGGGCATAACAACAAAGCTCACAGACTTCCAGAACAAATATCTTGATATGCTCAATTCCAAGGTCAACCTGAAAAGTAAATCCACCTTTACAAAATACGGCGCAACGGTTTCCACGTTAAACGCAGACGGCATACTCAAGGAGGGTACTCCTGCCGGCGTATCTGTACGCTCAGGCACAAACGCAGTACCCGGTACATATAAAGTAAAGGTTCTCCAGACCGCTACACAGGCAAAATATCAGGGTAGTGCGATGGACGCAAGCTCGCTTGACTTATCACAGTACAGCGACGCTTCACAGAACTATTCGTTCAACATAACAGTAGGCAAAAAGTCAACCGTTATAAACTTCAACGGCGGCAGTGCCGACAGTGTACGCTCGCAGATAAACAGCCAGCTCAAAGACGCATACGGTTCTTCGAATACAAGCGGTCAGGGTCTTGTTTATGTAAATGACAGCGGTAAGATTATATCCTCCGACAGACAGGCAATGTCGCTTACCGGTGTTGCGAATATGTACGGCAACTTCACGTTTGATTTAAACACAAGCATAAGCGCAGGCACAAACAAATTCAATATAACCGTCGGTGACGAAACAGTAAGCGTTTCGTTTGACAGCTACACGGCCGACTATTTCAACCAGACAGACAGCACAACGCTCGGTGCTCAGAAAAGGGAAGAATTCCAGGGCATTTATTTTGACGAGCAGGCTGAAAAGCTGTATAATGCGGCAAAGGCAGACGGTTCTGTAGATTTTGACGCATTGAAGGCGCAGGCTTACGATAAGGCAAAGCAGGCGGATTACGACAAAAAGTTCGAAAGCGAAAAGACAAAGGCAATGGCCGAGTATGACGAAGAGCTTAAGACCAACTATGACAACGGCATAGCAGACGGCTCTATAGCAGAAGGCACGAGACTTTGAGGACTTGGAAAAAAACGCAGGCTGAATTTGACGAGAACGCTTTCAAGACAGCGTTTGACGAGCAGTACGCAAAGGACTTGACGAAACCGCATTCAGAGCGCAGTTCGACAAGGATTATGACGAGCTTTCCGCATATAAGGATACGCTTAATGCCGATGATTTCAAGCTGTCCAACGAGGATCTTGCCGCTTATGCAAACAAGCACGAGCTGAACAAGGCCATAGGCAAGGTAAAGCTGTCGGACGGAACCGGTCTTAACATAGACGAAAACGGCACCGTAACAGCCGCAAACGGCAAAAAGCTCTCGGTAGCCGCAGACCCCGCAACGAAGAACACATTCGGTGCGTCTACAGCCAGAACGACTACGGCACAGGTAACAACAGCCACAACGCTTAAGGATTTAGGTGTTGAGGACAGTGCGACCTTCACTATAAACGGCACGAAGTTCACCTTCACATCCGACTACACGGTAGCAAAGATGATGAGCGAAATTAACGCCAGCAAGAACGCCCGTGCAACTATGACGTTCAGCACGCTTACAAACAGCTTTGCTCTCAGCTCATCGGGCTACGGCACATCCGCATCTATTGAATTCTCCGCAGAAAACGGAAGTGCGGGCGCAGAGCTTCTCAGCACACTCGGTCTTACATCGGGTACGCTGACGCAGGGACGCAACCTGCAGCTTGAAGTAAACGGCGAAACAATAGAAACCTCGTCAAACAGCTTCACTGCGGACGGCACAACAATGACCTTCACATCCGCCGCACAGGGCGCAGAGTTCTCTTACGAGGTAAAGAAGGACAACAGCAGTGCGATAGACGCTATAAAGTCATTCGTTGAAGATTACAACAAGATTATCGAAGAAGTTTACGGTCAGCTTGACCAGAAGCCGAACTCTGACTACTACGCACTTACCGATGACGATATTGAGGATATGGACTTATCCGAAAAACAGCAGGAGAAGTGGGAAGAAAAGGCTAAGGAAGGTCTGCTTTACAACGACAGCACAGTTTCGACAGTAATGCAGAAGATGCGTTCCGTTCTTTATTCAACGGTAAAGACAGCGGACGGACAGACATTCAGCCTGTTCAGCATGGGCATTACGACAAGCGACGACTGGGGCGACCACGGCAAGCTTGAGCTGGATGAAACAAAGCTTGAGGCGGCATTTGAGCAGTACGCCGACCAGATAGCAGACCTGTTCGCAGGTACAACGGTCGATGAAAACGGCAACACCGTAAAGACAGGCATAATGCACAAGCTTGATGACGTGCTTACAGGTGCGGTAAAGACGACCGGTGCAAGAAAAGACAAGGGTACACTTGTACAGCTTGCAGGTACAAAGACAGGTACATCAGCTACCGACAACTCTATATATGACCAGTTAAAGAGCATTTCAACGCTTATCTCGTCACTTGAAACAAGATATGAGAAGCAGCAGGACAGATACTGGAAGCAGTTCTCTAATCTTGAAACAATGATGGGCTCGCTCAACAGCCAGACCAGCTACATTCAGCAGCTGATGCAGTTCTGATAAACTCTAAATAACACAAAGCGTAAGGAATACGATATGAATAACGCATTTTCTGCATATAAAAAACAGTCTGTTACAACGCTCACACCCGGTGACGTTGTGGTAAAGCTGTATATGGAGGCGGAACGTCAGCTCAACAGGGCATCCTACTACATTCCGCTCAAGAATTACGAGGAAACAAACAAGGCTCTTATAAAGGCGCAGGACGTAATAAACGCTCTGCGTTCCTGCCTTGATATGAAAATACCCGTTTCCAAAAATCTCGACTCGCTGTATGAATATTTCAACCGTGAAATAGTTGAGGCGAACATTAAAAAGGATAAAGCCAAGGTAGATGCGCTCCTTCCTATGATAGCCGAGTTGCGTGAAGCATTCGCCGAAATCAACAGTATGAGCAGAGAACAGATGGAAGCGCAGGAAAAAGCGGCGCAATCCGCAATGCAGGAGCAGGCTTAAATCACACGGTGCTTAACCCCCACCGGAAAGGAATCCGATATAATGAAAAAGGCAGATGCACAAACACTGCTTACGCTCATGGATGAGCTGACGGAGCTTATGACCGAGTATGACCGCCGTACAGACAGAATGGTTACAAATGACCTTGAAGTCATTCAGCAGGTACTTTTATCCCGTAATGAGCTTATGGATAAAATGCGTCAGGTAAAGCAATCTATAATGGATATGGCAAACGCTCAGGTTCCTGCCGAGCGTGAGCTTATCCGTGATATACTGAACAATAAACCCGTCACCGAAAACCTCTCGTATGAGTTAAGGCAGTTACAGTCAAAAATGCGCCATCTTCACGATATAAAAAGTGGAATTGACGAAAAGGATAAAAAGGTGACCGCTGTTGTCCGCCAAAGCTATGAGGATGTAAAGGCAGAGCTTGAATCGCTGAAGGTCGATAAAAAGAAAATCGACTACTACAGCAGTGTGAAGCTGGGCGGAAAGGGCAGAACCTTCAACACAAATTCATAACACCGGAAGACACGACCGAAAATCGTGCTTTTTCTTTTTACACCGCCCAAAAATTTTTAATTTTTTCTATTTTCCCTATTTCGACAAAATCCA
>OKWC01000291.1_pt1 | contig 10587 bp, 10 predicted proteins | sample 1606971 | NCBI WGS metagenome assembly OKWC01 (sample SAMN04414076, study PRJEB24778) | human gut metagenome | material: faecal | host: Homo sapiens
CTGGATAAATGGTTTACTGCTCCTGCACGTTCCCTGGTTTACAATCTCGGTGCAGGTATAACAGCACCTATATTCAAACAAAATACTATACGTGCATTATGGAATGATGCGAAAAGCCAGCAACGCATCGCTTTGTTAGGATATCACGATACGGTATTAAAAGCCTATGAAGAAGTATTAAACCTCATTACTGCATCATCGCAAATGCACCAGCGCAAAAAGTTGAAAGAAGAAGAAAGCCGTATCCATCATCGATCTATTTATAATGCAAATGAAATGTTTAAAGTAGGATTCGCAGGCTATCTGGATGTACTGTCGGCCGATGAACGTTTCCTGGATTGTGAATTGGAACGTATCGCTCTGAATGTGGAATCTTGTAAACTGCATATCATGCTTTACCGTGCCTTAGGAGGTGGAAGCAATTAGTTAATATACTTATATTTTTTGATTTGTTTGGTTAGGAACCGCCCCCGGCAAGCGTGTCGTCAGGACGGTTCTTTTTTACTCTTATAATTCAAGAAATGTCAGACCTCTTGAGCAAAGAAACAATCCACAACAATAATATAGCTCCCACAATAGAGGTAACAAGACTGCCAATAATACCAGTTGCTGCAATACCAAAACAAACTAAATACCCAGCCGCCCAGGACACCACCAACAATACCAACCAATAAATTAATAAAGAGACCGAAACCTCCCCCTCTCATCAACTTACCGGCAACAAAACCAGCAATAATTCCGATAATAATGTACCAAATAAAATACATACGCTTTATTCTTTAGAGTTTATAGTTAATCATCTTACTGATAAAAACAGCTATTCTGTATAAAAAGTTGCCTGAATAAATCTTTTTTTACTTCATTGATAAAATTATTCAGGATGCATTTTCCCTTTTTCCGGTCTTCTTTTTCCGGCTTCAGCATTTTCTTCCCCATCTGTTCTCCCTTCAATCTTTATTTTTGTCTCAAACTTAAAAGACAAAATATGAAGATAAACGTACATTCCATGCTATTATTAAGCCTTGCCGCACTACTTTCTTCCTGTGCTAGCCGAAGGCAATGAATAAAAAACAAGACCTTATTGTAAAAACAACACAAGCTGGTTCCAGTTTCACATCAGGGTGACAAAGAATTCTCTTTCATTGCCCGACCTTTTCGCACTTCCGAGTTATCTTTCCGAGTAGGCGGTCCCATCGACCGTTTCGATGTATACGCAGGTAACCGATACCAACAAGGCAGCATCATAGCCGAAATAGATCCGCGCGATTTCCGCATCCGTAAAGAACGTGCCGAAGCAATCTACCATCAGGCAAAAGCGAAATTCGAACGTATACAAAAGTTATACGACAAAGGAAATGTTTCTGCAAGTACTTATGAAAAAGCAAAAGCAGACTATATCACTGCAAAAACAACTTTCAATACAGCTTCCTATGAACTGGAAGACACACACCTTATCGCTCCATTCAATGGTTATGTGGGTGAAGTATATATAGAGAAATTTCAAGACGTGAAAGCAACCCAGCCCATCATTTCTTTTATTGATATAGACCAACTTAAACTGGAGATTTATGTCACTCAAGACATTGCCCGTGCAGCGCAAGCACTAGATACAATACAAGTACGATTTGACGCCCAACCCGATAAGTATATAATGCTAAGATAATGGAAAATTTCCAAAGGGACTACCCGCAATAACCTCTCTTATCTGCTGACCGCTCTACTTCCCAATAAAGAAGGGAAATTACTGGCAGGTATGTCTGGTAAAGCAAGCCTAAATGCCCCTTCCGTTTCAACTCTTTCCCAAGGAGCAGCCATCCCTCAAACAGCCCCTTTGCCATCGCCCTACAGAAGGAGATTATTTATGGGTAGTAAATTCCAAAACCCAACAAGTAACTAAGAGAAAAAGTAAAGAAAGGGGATCTATTGCCAAACGGTTATGTATCTATCACCGAAGGCTTGTATCCTGATGAAACTGTAGCAAACAGCGGGCTCCGCTTCCTATCGGATGGAATGAAAATAAGTGTAGAAAACGAATAATATCACAGAAATAAACAATCATGAAACTCGTAAAATATTTTCTACAGAAGAAAGCAGTCACTATCTTGCTGTTGGTATTGATATTGGCCGGTGGGCTGTTCTCCTATATCAAAATGGGAAAACTGGAAGACGCCCCCTTTACCATCAAACAAGCACTCGTACTGACTCCGTATCCCGGAGCATCCCCCTCCGAGGTACAATCTCAAGTAACAGATGTTCTGGAAGAATCCATCCAATCTCTTGGTGAACTTTATTATCTGAAAACAGAAAACCGAACAGGACTTTCAAAAATAACCGTTTATGTAAAAAAGGAAATCCGGGCAGACGAAATGCAACAACTTTGGGACAAATTACGCCGTAAAGTAAATGATGTACAAAGCAAACTTCCCGCCGGAGCAGGTCCATCTGTTGTTAACGATGATTTTGGAGATGTATTGGGAGTTTTCTATGGACTGACTGGAAAGAGCCATACCTATCGGGAACTGGAAGACGAAGCCAAGATTATCAAAAACGAACTATTGAAAATAAAAGATGTTGCTAAAATAGAAATCTACGGAATACAGACACCTACCATTGACGTGTCTGTCAGCCCATCCGTCATGGCACAAAGCGGAATTACGACCTCGGATATAGCCCGCGCTTTCGAAGCACAAAACAAAGTGGTGGATGCCGGAGGTATTGATGCCGGACAAAATCAGCTGCACATTGAATCCACTGGAAATTTTTATTCATTAGATGATATAAGAAACCTGACTATCGTATCACGCTCCGGTGAACATTTCCGCCTTGCCGACATTGCACAAATAGAAGAAAGTTATCAGACACCTGCCAGCAATCTGATGCGCATTGACGGTAATCCGGCCATAGGTATTGCCATCTCCACCGTCCCCACCCGGAAATGTAGTGGATATGGCAGAAGCTGTGAAAAAACGCATTGACGAATTATCCCAAATCATGCCTGAAGGATATGAACTGACCTCTATCTACGATCAAGGATATGAATCAGCCGTTGCCAATCAAGGCTTTGTCTTGAATCTCATCATTTCCGTTTTAACTGTTATAGCCATTCTATTATTTTTCATCGGGTTCAAGAATGGCACGCTGATAGGTAGCGGACTGATTTTTTCCATCTTCGCCACTCTCATTGTCATGATGCTTGCGGCATCGCACTCCAGCGAATGTCACTGGTCGCCATCATTATCGCCATGGGGATGTTGGTAGACAATGCCATTGTTGTGTCAGACTCCGCTTAATCAATATGGAGCGTGGAATGCGGAAACGTGTAGCCATCATGCAGGCTTGCTCGACTACCGCCCTGCCCTTGTTGGCAGCAACCGTAATCGCTATTCTTACTTTCCTTCCTATCTATTATTCACCACATATCACAGGTGAACTGTTATCCTCATTAGTCGTGGTTATCGGAGTATCCCTGATGTTCAGCTGGGTGTTCGCACTGACACAGACACCTTTCTTTATACAGGAATTTGTCCGCCGCCCACGTCCCGAGGAACTGAAAGCGGCACTGTTTGACGGAAAATATTACAACCGTTTCCGCAATGCTTTACATTGGGTGCTCCGCCACCGGTCGGTCACCATCGGCTCACTGGCCATTATGCTGATACTCTCTGCCTGGAGTTTCAAATTATTCCTAAAGTATTCGTACCCGCACTGGAAAACAATACTTTACCGTAGATATGTGGCTGCCCGAAGGAACAAACATTAACGAAACAGACCGCATGGCAAGCAGTCTGGCAGACTATATACGCGGACACGAAGAAACAGAAATGGTTTCTACCTACATAGGTCGCACGCCCCCCCCGCTATTATTTATCCAATGTATCTTTCGGTCCTCAATCCAATTATGCACAAATACTGGTAAAATGCAAGACCTCCAAAGATTCAAAGGAATTACATGCGCTACTGCAAGACTCCATTCGCCAGAAATATCCCGAACCCCTGATAAAAGTGAACAAATTCGAGCTTAGCCCTTTGACAGAAGCCGTCATCGAAGCCCGTTTTCTAGGACCGGATCCTGCTGTACTAGATTCACTGGCAGGGAAAGCAATAGAAATCATGCGCCGCAATCCCAAAGTAGCGGACGCCCGCAACGAATGGGGCAACATGAGTTTAATGATCCGCCCTGTTTACGATCCGGTAAAAGCCGGAGCACTGGGTATCACCAAAACACAAATGATGCAATCCGTCAAGTCTATCAGTGATGGAACTCCTGTAGGAATTTATCGGGATAATGAAAAGAAAGTACCTGTATTACTAAAATCGGAAGGGGTTCATATTACAGACGAACGATCTTTAGGGGATTTCTCTGTTTGGAACGGGGAGCATTCGGCACCTCTGTCACAAGTAACGGAAAAAATTGAAACCACTTGGGAATTTCCGCAAATACGTACTTATAACCGTCAGTTATCCATGGCAGCCATGTGTGGAGTAAAACCGGGACACACCATGGCGGAAGTACACGGAGAAATACGAAAAGAGATAGAAGAAATAGAATTGCCCGAAGGATATACCTTCTTCTGGGATGCCCAATACAAAGACCAAGGCGAAGCGATGCAGGCCATTGCCAAGTTCTTTCCTTTGGCTTTTCTGATGCTCATTGTAATTCTTGTAGCATTATTCGGTAACTTCAGACAACCGGTCATTATCCTGTGTATCCTTCCCCTTTCCCTTATCGGGGTTGCCATAGGTATGCTGCTCACCGGATTCGATTTCGGCTTCTTCCCCATCGCCGGATGGCTGGGATTATTAGGTATGATTATTAAAAATGTGATTGTGTTACTGGATGAAATAAATATACAGCGCCGAAATGGAATCGCACCTTATACCGCCATCATAGAAGCTACAGTGTCAAGAACAAGACCTGTACTTATGGCAGCGACCACTACTATTTTAGGAATGGTTCCGTTGTTGTTCGATATAGCATTCGGCGGTATGGCAGCCACTATTATTTTCGGACTGACGTTTGCCACATTGCTAACGTTATTCGTAACCCCGGCATTATATGCCATGTTTTATAAAATTAAGAGTAATTCTAAATATGCATCCTATGAAAAGAATTAATATACTGTTTATCTTTATTTTTAGTGTTCCGTCCGCAACTTTCTCCCAACAAAGTGATTTATTGGAAAAGTACAGGTCGATGGCTGTGGAATACAACCACGACCTGAAGGCGGCGGATAAACACATCTCTGCAAGTATCGAACTGGAAAAAGCCGCCCGAAAAGATTTGCGTCCCAAACTTTCGGGTGACGCCAACTTTCAATATACCGGCAACCCCATCCAGCTCACTCTGGACTTGCCCAGTATGCAAAACCCACTGACGTTCGAAGGCAAGGACATGAAATATGGTGCCTCACTTACCCTATTACAGCCGGTCTATACAGGCGGGCGTCTGCTGGAAACCATCCGGATGGCAAAACATCAACATAGTCTGGCAGCACATCAGGCGGAATACTTTCGTTCCGCCCTGTGCTACCAAACCGATATGCAATACTGGAATACCGTAGCCCGTGCCGAACTTCTGCAAGTTGCTACCGACTATCGAAACTCTATCGCCTCACTCACCAAAACTATCCGTGAGCGAGTCGAAGCAGGACTAGTTGACCCGCAAGACTTGCTTATGGCAGAAGTAAAACTAAATGAAGCCGAATACCAATTGCTCCAAGCAAAAAGCAGTTTGGAAACAGGAAGAATGGCACTTAATTCACTGATTGGCACGGCACTTCATGAAATAACGGAAGTGGAAGATACCATTCCTTCCATCGTAATGAATGAGCAGTTATGGAAGCAAGACGGTTCTAACCGACCGGAACTAAAAATAGCATACGACCAAATAGGCATAGCCGAAAGCTCAAAGAAACTGACTGACTCAAAATATAAACCGCAACTGTATGTCGACATAGAAGGAAGTTACTCTTCACCAGGATATAACTTTAAATCCGACCTTGATCCCAACTATGCCGTTTATGCTAAGTTATCTGTACCTATTTTTGAATGGGGGAAACGACGCAACGAAAAACGGGCAGCCTCTTTCCAGATCGGTGCCGCGACTGATAATCTGCACCAAGTAAGTGACCATGTAAATCTGGAAGTGCAGACAGCCCGTGTATCCTTGTCTCAAGCAATGGAACAAGTACAATTAACTAGAAACTCATTGGAAAAAGCCCGCAAAAACGAACAAATGGCATTGGAAAGATATACAGAAGGGAAAGTATCAATAGTGGAAATGATAGAGGCACAAAACTATCGGCAGATTTCACAAACCAACTATGTACAAGCCAAAGTTTCTGCACAAGGACACTATTCCGCATTGCTGAAAGCTTTAAACAAATATTAGATAAAACCAACCATCATGAAAAGCATATTCTTCCATTCACCAAGGAACGGAATTTATCCGTACCTATAGTGAATGGAAAATATTAATTTAACACCTCTCCAGTCTATGATTATTCTGTAAAATATTGTAGCTTTGTTCACATGAAATGGAATGTTACATTATATGGTCTTTTATTCTCCGGACTAGGAGCATTTTCCTATCTTCTTCTAGCCAATTATTCCGATTTGTCACCCCATGTGGCAGATATGCTATTTTCCAAAGGTGCTTTTATCTTCTTCATCACAGCCTTCAATATTCTTGGCTGCTCAACGTTGCGGCTCAGTTCCTGGCTAAACAGTCAATATGCATTGAATATCCGCAAACGTTGGAAAATTATTACCATTTATATAGCCGTAACTCTTCTGTTCTTTCTTTTGAATTATAGTTTATTGATTGTCGGAAAACTTCTGGTAGGTTCCTACAACATATTTATTTTCCCAAATGGCGGCTGGCGCATCCTCTTTCTGGTATGGTTGGTGGAGTTAGTTATTGTAGGACTACTTTTATCTAACCGTTCTATTCAGAACACATTAAAACTGCAACAAGAAGCTGCCGAACTTCAAAAAGAAAATAACACAGCCCGTTACACCGCCCTGCAAAACCAACTCAATCCACACTTTCTGTTCAACAGTCTCAACACACTGATTGCAGAAATAGAATACAATCCCGCCAATGCAGTCCACTTCACTAAGCATCTGTCCAGCGTTTACCGCTATGTCCTTCAAAGTCAAGATAAAGTCTTGGTACCTTTAAGCGAAGAATTGGAATTTATGAAATCCTACCTCTTTCTTCACGAAGTCCGATTAGGAAATTGCATCAGTTACAAATGTCATCTTCCCGAAGACTATCCTGAAGCCATGCTCCCGCCACTAACTTTGCAACTGCTGGTAGAAAATGTCATCAAGCATAATTCCATCACCTCAAACAAGCCTATGCAAATTAATATAGAAATTGAAAATTATTACCTGACAGTAAGTAACCCTATCCAACCTAAAAAGAGTAATGACACCTCTTCGGGAGTAGGATTGAATAATCTTTCCAACCGTTGCAAACTACTGCTCGGCGAAGGAATTATTGTCACTAAAGCAAACAATTTGTTTACCGTAAAAGTACCTTTAGCATATGAATAAACTAAACGCAATCATTATAGAAGATGAAGTGCCAGCAGCACGTTTGTTACATTCCATGATTACCCGTCTGCGCCCGCAATGGACACTGACCATTATACCGGGCAGTGTGGACGAAGCTGTGGCTTGGTTTAAAGATAATCCACAACCCGACCTGATCTTCCTCGATATCCAATTGGCAGATGGAAACGCATTCGATTTCCTTTCGGCCGTGCATCCTTCCTCTATAATTATTTTTACAACTGCCTACGACCAATATGCCATCCGCGCATTTACAGTAAATAGCATAGATTATATACTGAAACCCATCGACGAAACACGTCTGCTCGATGCCATCATCAAATACGAAACTTTACAAAACAAAGGAATCTCCCCGCCCCCAAGAATATCTGGATACATTGCTGGATACCCTGCAACATAAAGAAAGACGTTACCGTACACGCTTCCTTATTTATGGAGCCGACCGTTTCTGGTCTCTTCAAGTAACGGACATAGCCTATTTCTATTCTAGAAAATAAAATAACTTTTGCCGTCACCCAAAAAGGACAAGAACACATAATCGACCTGTCTCTGAATAAATTAATGGAACAGTTGGACCCAGAACAGTTCTTTCGCGCCAACCGTCAGATTATTATCAGCATTGCTCCATAGACCATGCCGAACCTTATTTTAATGGCAAGATAGTAGTCAGTGTCCTTCCTCCTTACAAAGCCCAAATCACCATCAGTGAAGAAAAACTTTCTTCATTCAAGCTTTGGCTTAATTATTAAGAAATGAAAAAGGAAGATTAAGCACTTACTAATCGGTAAACATGATAGCCTCAATGCATATACCTTGTTTATTGATAACACACTCTATAGTCGCTGCCGGAAGCCGGAACTCCAAGATATGCGCATCGGGCAAATAGGGACATATATATCTTTGTGAATCAGGATGAAATGTTCTGATACACAATTCCGAAAATCCAATAAAGCCCCTTACTTTAAAATAATTAAAGCAAGATTGCGAAAACGGCAAAAAAGGAGGTCTATTTTCTTTCATTAGTCTTTGCAATAGATTTATGTTACTCATGTCAAAAACATGAACTTATCATAAACAAGCGTGTGTCCGAAAGGTTTATCAAAAGTTCCATTTCTTCCGCCACAATATAAAAAAGCAGTCTGGCACAGATATTCATCCATATGCCGGACTGCTTTTACACCATATTATCCTTCTTACTTATTTCTAAGTTTTTTACACAAATCTGCTTTGTCCGACAAACAAGGAAGATCGAAAAATATTCATTCCGCCAAGTAACAGGACAAATTATTGTACCATTTTATTTCTATGCCAAAATCCTATAACAAAGCTTTTTAATGCATTGTTAAAAAATATGAGTTATAAAAAATTGTCGGAATACTAGAATATCTTCTAAAACTTATAGACTATCAGGTCCAACAAGTTTTAAAATAATTACGTATTGATTTAAAAATTTATCTGCCTTTACTCTTGCCCTTATTGATGAAATAATAAAGCACTCCATAAAAATATAAAGACACTGAAAAGAATTATCGGACGGAATGTTTCCGCCCGATAATATAAACAGTTATTCTACCGGCGGCACCTCCAGAATACTACCATAACGATGATATTCAAATGAAATACTTTGCTCCTTGATGTAATGAATCAATTCCACACGTCCGTCTTTCACCGGTTTAGCTGTAGCAATATACTTATCAATACGTGCAGCTTCCTCGTACATTTCCATCGGAATATCAGCCCCACAAGTGCGGATACGTTCATAATTCTTCATTGATTTCAGGAATCCGGCCAACGCTTCTTCTTTTAAAGGACATCCCAAAGAAGCCAATGCAGCGGTACGGTCATCACCAGGTTCAAAACTAATACTCAATGGAGTATGACAAATTCTGGCAGCCAAAGCAATCATCTTTGCATCTTCATTGTTATCTCCCGGGAAAAGACGCAAAACCATATTCTTTAAAGGCAGATAGCGGAATGCATTTTGCTCGCCATACAGATTATTGACATCACGAGCATGCGCAAATTCCTGCTCGTATGCCTTCACATAACTTTGTGTATAGTCGGTGGTACTGCCTGGCTTATCTGCAATATTTACAAAACAAGCACAATAGTTAGGACCACCCGCCTTCACACCTCCACCAAAAGCCGACAATTTCATTCCACCGAACGGCTGACGATTTACAATGGCCCCCGTTATACCACGATTGATGTAAAGGTTACCTGCCATAATTGAATCTTTCCACAATTTCTGTTCGCCTTCATCCAGACTCTGTAAGCCCGAAGTCAAACCATATTCCAAACTGTTTACCAAATCAATGCCTTGCTGCAAATTCTCAATGCAAACCACGCTCAGCATCGGACCGAACAATTCCGTTCTGAATGAATAGTTGCCGGGACGTACCCCCCACTTCACTGTAGGAGCCAATACATATTTATGCTTATCAAGAAAACGAGGTGGAACCAGCCAAGACTCCCCTTTTTCCAGTTCCAGAGCTTTCAATAATTTATCATTCTTATTGGTAATCATCGGACCTACCACATTCCCAGGATTCCATACACTACCCACCTTCATACTAGTTGCGGCATCTTTCAACTTATCTTGAAAGTTCTTGTCCTCATAGACCGAGCGTTCTACCAGCAATAAAGAACATGCGGAACATTTTTGACCGGCATTGCCAAAAGCAGAAGCCACAATATTCATAATAGCATGGTCACGGTCACCGGAAGCTGTCAAGATAATTGCATTCTTACCACCGGTTTCTGCCGACAATGGAGTAGCCGGATTACTGCGTGCAATATTTTGGGCAGTGTCTGTCCCTCCTGTCAGAATAATATGTTTGACAGCTGGGGCAGTAGTCAATACCTTTAATGCCTCACGGTCTGTAATGATAACCTGCAAAGCCTCTTTAGGCACACCTGCATCCCAAAATGCCTTGGCAAACAACCATGCCACAGGAGCGGCAACAGTAGCCGGTTTCAGAATCACAGTATTTCCTCCTGCCAGCTCTC
>OKWC01000292.1_pt1 | contig 10569 bp, 6 predicted proteins | sample 1606971 | NCBI WGS metagenome assembly OKWC01 (sample SAMN04414076, study PRJEB24778) | human gut metagenome | material: faecal | host: Homo sapiens
GGCGGAATTTGAGGCAGCTCACAGCCGCAGGCGGAATTGTCAGCGGCGACTCGCCATTAGGCTCTGGATTTTATGATGTCGACCATTTCGCCGACGTTCTTCATCGAAGAAACCTCGCCCATCTTGAAACGGATACCGAATTCGTCTTCTACAGCGGAGATGAGGTTGATATGCTCAAGCTGTCCCAGTCCTCTATATCATCTGCTGTTGTGCCTGCTTCGACCTCGATCTCGTCATCGTCGAATACGTTTCTGAAAACCTCGTTTAATCTTTCGTAAATTTCCTGCTCGCTCATTTTACTTGTTCCTTTCTACAGTAATATACTTGTTTTTAGGCTCGTAGCCCGAAAGCGAAAGCTCCCATACGGTGTTGCCGTCTGCGTCCTCGCTGACCTTCGTAAAGCCGAAGTCGCCGTACAGCTCTTTCACCATTTTATTCTTTGCGGTGGGGTAATAATATCCCTTTACCGTCTTAAGTCCACGCTGTTTTGCTCTGTCACAGAGATTGTCGAGCATTGCGTATTCCATATCACGCTTAAGCACACGGCAACTCATAAGCCATAAATCTATGTCGAGCGTATCGCCGTTCACCTTTCCGATAACTACCGATACTATGCCGTTGTCACCAAACTTGTCGGCAAGCCTGCCGTACAGCCTGATATAGCTGTCATCTGCGAATACCTGCTCCATTTCTGCGGTCGTAAAACGCTTTGTGGTGAGGTTGAACTGGTTGCTCTTGTTTGTAAGCTGTGTTATGCGGGGGAGATAGACAGGCAGGAAGTCATCTATCACAGCCACCATCTCAAGACTGTGAAGATACTCGCCGTAGTCGGTGAACTGTGCCTGCTGTGCGGCTCTTACCGCATTCTCCTTGTACATTTCGTTACGCTTTAAATCATCGCTTGAAAAAGCGGTTATCTCAAAGAAGCGTGAGCGGTCTACCACTCTTATATAATCCTCCGGACGCTCCATTTCGGGAACGGCTACTGTAGGCAACTGTGCGGAAACTATCGCACGCTCGGCAGGGTTATCGTCAAGGAATACGAGCGCATCCTGTCCGATGTTGAGCCCTGTCGCTATTGCCTCGATATTTCTGTCCTTGTTATCCCAGTTTGCCTTTATCATTATGAAATCATCGGGCTTTAAACTGCCCTCGGGGTGATTAAGGCCTGCAAGGGCGTTTTCCTCATCGTTCTTCGAGCAGACGGTCAGCATTACGCCTGTATCCTTCACAAGTCCGAGATACTTCTGGAATTCGGCATAGACCTGTCCCATATGGGTTTCCTGTCCTATTTCAATGCCGTCAACACCGTCATCTCCGACAACTCCGCCCCATAATGTATTATCAAGGTCGAGTACAAGCGCTTTCTTGTTCTTGCCGAACACCGACTTTATTATTGCCGCTAAGTTGAAAGCAAAGTCGGGTATCGCAGGAACGCACATTGCGTACTTGTACAGGTGCCAGTAGGACGGCTCGCTCCACTTGTCAAGACCGTAGCAGGCGCTGACATAGTTTATATCATTGATATAAAAACTCTCATGCGATGCGGCATAATCGGCAAATGCCGTGTTCAGCCTGTTTATGAAATTCACTCTGCCTCGGCAGTCAAACGCATCACGGTTGCCCATAAGTCTGAAATACGGCTGTTCAAAGTTATTCTGTATAACGGGGCAGTGGTAGCGCTCGGCTATCTTTTCCCACATTGTTTCAAAATATTTCATCTGCTCGGCAAAAAGAGCGTCTGTCTGCTCCTTGCTGTCGGTTATCGCAGGATATTTCAGAATATTGCGGTTGGACGTGTGAACGAAAATAAGGTCGGGCGAGAAGCTGTCAAGCTCCTCATTTCCGAATACTGCGTCCTGCCAGTAACGGTTGTACTCCGACTCGTAGAAGGTCGGCTCGATGCCGTAGTTCAGCAGGAATAATTCGAGCATATTTATTATATCGTTCGTGGTTGAGCCGCCGAGAACGGCGATTTTTTCTTTATGCGCACACTGCCGTCTGACAGGAGCTGTCTTTTTATAGAGCGTTTCTTTTTCAGCAGATAACCGCTGTCGAAGGGGTATTCAAGTTCTTTCATGTAATCTTCCTTAAATGTTTCTTATATATGAGAAATAGTCGCAGTTGCCGCCTGCAACGGTATAGGCGCAGTTTGCAAACAGCAGATCGGTCGCATCGACCTGCTTACAGAATTTTATTGCGTTTACCTCGCAGTAGCGCAGGTCAAGCACATAGATATTATCAAAGCTCTCGGTGAAGAACGGGATAAGCCCGTTGCCGTAGCTTTCCTTGATAACGACCAGATTTCTGCCTGTCTTTGCGTTGGTCTTTATATGGGCGATGAGATCGTCACTGCCTAAAAACGACAGGTAGTAATAGCTTGCGTTGTCGCAAAGGAAAAGGTTGCTGTCATAGCCGTTGCTGTAATAACGGTCATAATATGTGGTTTTCAGCTTATCCTCATTCGGAGAATAGTAGACCGCATAGGTTTCGGGATCGTTATTAAGATGCTCATCGGACGAATAGTAATACATCGAGCCGACATAACCGCCGCAGGTTCCTTGCGGTAATTCTTTATATCCGGCACCTTTACACCTGCCGTTTTGCAGAACACCTGTGCGGCATAATATGCGCCGAGCGGCATCCAGTGGTGGTCCGTCCTTGAGTATATCTCCTCTGAGGTGTGCTTTGACAGAGTATCATACACGCTGACATTTGTAACGCCCGTGCTTTTAAGTCCGCTTTCGATATAATCTATCTTATCCTTCTGAAGCTCGGTATAGCCCTTGTATTCGGTCGGATTGTAGAAATCGACAGAGGTCGGTATTACCATAGAATATACCGTTACTTCTGGAAGCGCCGACTGGAACGCCTTTACATCGGTCATATATTGATCGCAGTAGCCGTATGTACCGCCGTAGAACATAATTCCACGGTAGTGATTATCCATACCTGCGACTAATATACCGTTGTCGCCTATCGCCCTGTAGCTGTTTATATCGCTGTTGCTTGCGGGGGCGGAGCTTTCTTCGGCAGAAGTGCCGTCTGTTTCGGGAGCGGAGGTTTCTTCGGCAGAAGTATCCGGCGGTAACGTTTCGGGAGCGGAGGTATCGGGCTGTCCGGTTCCTTCGCTTTCGGTGTCCGAAGGAGCTTCCGATGATACGGGGTCGGGTGGTAGGGTGTATGCCGATGTGTCCTTGCCGCTTGCGTTGCTGTCGGGGAAAACCTCCGAGCATCCGCAGGCGAGCGATAATGTCAATATAAGTGCTGTTATCTTCGGGAGCTTTTTCATACTGCTCCTCCTTTCAGAAAACCTGTCAGAGATTTACTTTGAAAGCAGGTTGTTCTTTATACCCTCTGCATTTTCACCGACAGCGGAGAATGTACACATTGTGAACAGAACGTCGGTAATGCCGTTATCCTTAATAAAGTCGGGTGCGTAAAGGTCAAAGTAGCGGATGTCGCAAACGTAGATTTCCTCAAAGGAATCTATAAAGAAGGGAACTTCGGCATTGCCGTAGCTGTCCTTGAAGATGCAGAGCTTTCTGCCGTTCTTGTTTGCGGTTTCTATCTTTACTATCTTCTGATCGCCGCCCATAAAGGTCGAATATGCGCCGCTTGCGGGCTGATCTACAAATATGCTGTGGAACTGTGTGAACTGCTCGTCAGCCTTGAAGTCGGTGGTATAATAGGTGGCGGTGTAATCTGTAGAGGGGATATAGTAGGTGAAGGTATCGGGGTCGTTCTTGATACGCTCGTTATACTCGGTAAATGCGTACATTGTTCCGACAAAGCCTTCTATCGTTTCCGTCTTGTAGGTCGAAAGCTCCTTTACGGGTACCTGTGCCATTTCACAGAAAGCCTTTGCCGCATAATATGCGCCGAGGGGTTCCCAGTGGTGATCGGTACGGGTATAGATGTACTCGTTTGTGTGTGCCTCAAGTGCGGCATATCCGTCAACGTTTATCACGTTCACCAGCTTGTTTGCAATGCTGTTTATCGAATCTCTGTGGCTTGCGTTGTATTTTTCGTAGCCTTCGGGGAGGTAGTATGCGCCTGCTGTAGGCACTACCATATTGAATACGTTTACCGATGAGCCTACCTTTTCCTTGAACTCGTTAAGGTATGACGCATAGTTCGCACCGTCGCCGCCGCCGTAAAGGGAGATGCCCCATGTATGACCGTCTATGTCAACTACAAGCTGGCCGTTTGTCTGAACGCCGTCAACGCCGACAGGCTTCTTGTTTTCGGACGATGATTCATCGGAAGAAACTGTGCTTTCTGAAGATGCTGATGAATTATCGCTTGTTGTATCGCTTTTTGTATTATCCTTGCTTTCTGCCGAGGAACTTTCCGTTAAACTGCTTTCGTTTTTGCTGTCCGTGGCGGAGCTTGTATTCTGTGATGAGCAGGCGGAGGCCGACGTCAGAATTGACGCACAGGCAAGTATTGCCGCTGTTAACCTGATATTTAGCTTCATAGTATGTCCTTTCTTTATGCGGGGGTATTTTTATATTGCCCGTAAATGTAAATTCTTGTCCTATTGTAGTATATCACACTATCGTGTCAAGTTCAAGGATTTTCACTTAAGTTTCAGCCGGCGAAACATTATATTTACTGTAAATGTCACGGGTTATGACTATTCCGCCGGGGAGGGCATATTCGCTCTGCATATAGTCGTAATAGTCGCCGGGGGTTATTATGCCTGCGGTCTTTACTATATCGGTTCCTGCCTTGCTGAGTATATAGTCCGCAAGGAAAACGCAGTTTGTACTCATAACGAAATAGGTCTTGAATCTGCCGCTTTTAAACTTATAGAACCGTGCGTGTGTGCCGTTCCACAGCGAACTGCAATAATCGTCAAAATCCGCAATATCGGCGGTGGGGCTGTTTTCGGTTGCAAGCTGATAGGGCGGTTTCCAGCGTGTGATGTTTCGTTCGAGCTTTGCTATGCCTTTTCTGACTTTTGCAAGCTGTTTTTCCGACAGCTTTATGCCGAAATCGAACACCATCTGCAGATCGTGATAAACGCAGAAATTTATATACTTGTCAAAATCCGCTTTGAAAAGCACACCGTCACCGATGCCGCCGAAAAGCCTTTCGGACGCTTTGTCATAATTTCCGTAGGATATTACAGTACCGTTCAGCACAAGGTCGCAATGTCCTATAGAGCCTACTCCGTCGGCGCTGACGTGGATAAGAACGTGTATATCGGGGGTGTCGGCGCTTTTTTCGTAACGCTCCTCGTTTTGCAGTTTTTCAATATCTATCTCACGGGAATCAAGTCGCTCGGTATAGCTGCGCAAGGTTTTCAGCGGTATGAATGTGGTTATGACCTGAGGAAGCGAAAAGCGTATCCTGCGGCGGATAATGCCTTTGGCTTTATTCGGAGCGGCCTCACGGATAAACAGGCGGAGTTCGCCTGCACCGTAAATTATGCAATATAGTCCGATGACAACAAGCATACCCTGACTTCCCATAAGAGTACCGAAAAGCATAATAATGCCGAAAACGGTGAAGAATATTCCCGAAAAAAAGTCATAGAACGCATCGGGAACGGCATTTTTAAGGGCTGTGCCGAAGTCGATGAATTTCACAAGGGCATTAAGAAAAACGTAAAGCGAGAATATAAACGACAGAAGCGCAAGAGTGGCGGCGGGAAAGAAAACGGATATAAGTCCTATTATAATGTTTCCGATGCCGCTGAACACGGGCAGTCGCTGATGTCTTGCGTAGGCACGGATAAGGCGGTGGATACCGTTTGCAACGATAAAGATACCGCCCAGCCTTGCGGCAGGCTCTACCACTATTTTCCGTTTACAAGTACAAGTATACCGACAGTGATAAGTCCTGCGCCGTACAGGAGCAGCCACGTTATATTGAAGTTCTTTTTTATATTCGGCTTTACGGTCATAATATGCTTTTACTCCTTGAAATAAGGCAATAATCGGGGGTTTTGTATTGACAAATGCAACACAAAATGATACAATAACTATCGCAACTTTACTGTGCGGTCACGGGGTGAAAACCGTGAGGAAAGTCCGAGCATCACAGAGCAGGGTAGCTGTTAACGGCAGCCGGAGGCGACTCCAGGGCGAGTGCAACAGAAATATACCGCATTGTTTTTACAGTGTAAGGGTGGAAAGGCGAGGTAAGAGCTCACCACGGGGCAGGCGACTGTTCCTGTCTGTAAACCCTATCCGATGCAACACCGATTGGTTTCGGGGGTGAACCGTCTGCTCGGCGGTCCCGATTTAAGGTGGCTTGAGGTCTGCGGCGACGCAGGGCGTAGATAGATGATCGCACACGACAAAACTCGGCTTACAGGTAAAGTTGCTATATGGATATTGTGCCGGCCTTTTATATAAGGTCTGGTTTTTGTTTTTATAAAGCCGCTCGGTTATCGGGCGGCTTTGATCGTATTTACTTGCTGATTATCTTTTCGGCGGCGGAGGCAAGGTAGAGCGAGCCTGTTATCATCGCTATATCCTTTGTTCCTGCCTTGAGCGTTGCCTGTGAAATTGCACTGTTAAGGTCGCCGCAGGCGGTAGCACGTACTCCCTGCTCTATGGCGAAGCGTGTAAGCTGAGAAGCGGGTACGCATCCGGGCATAAAGCCGTCAACGAATATTACATCTTCGAAGCGGGGGAGAATTATTTTAAGGGCGGTCTGCCAGTCCTTATTTGCCATCATACCGACTACGCCGTGTATTTTTCTTTTGTCGCAGCTCAGCAGTTTTTCGGCGGCTCTCATTGCGGAGGGGTTGTGCGAGCCGTCTATGATGCAGGCAGCGCCGTTCACGCTTACCTCCTCCATTCTGGCTCTGAGGGCGGATCTTTCAAGTCCTGTGAACACACTGCTGTACTCTATATTCAGTATACGGCAAGCCTCTATGGCGCACAGTGCATTTTTTATCTGATGTTCGCCGGACATAACGAGATGATAATTCATACCCTTGTACGAAAAGAACACATCGGTAATATCCATATGGAGCACCTGCACTCTTGTCATATCGGGGATAATTTCTTCGCAGTTATACTCACGGCATTTATCATCAATGACACGCATTACCTCTTTTGCCTGTCCCGGATATACTATGCACGGAACGGAAGGCTTTATTATGCCTGCCTTGTGACGTGCTATTTCGGTAAGCGTATCGCCAAGCACATCGGTATGGTCGAAATCTACCGATGTTATAACGCTGACAGCGGGATTTACAACGTTAGTGCAGTCAAGAAGTCCGCCTATGCCGGTTTCTATAACGGCAACGTCTACCTGCTCCTTATAGAAATAAAGCAGGGCTATGGCGCAAAGTATCTCAAACTGTGAAAATCCGTCAAAGCCTGTCTGCTCTACGGCATTTTTCACCTGCTCGCAAAGAAGTGCAAAGGCAGGGCGTGAGATATATTTGCCGTTTACCTGTATACGTTCTTCAATGCAATCAATATAGGGCGATGTGAATTTTCCTACGCTCTTGTTGTCGGCTTTTACAGCGTTGCTTATATATTCGCATACGCTACCTTTTCCGTTTGTTCCTGCAACGTGAACTATTTTAAGCTCGTTTTGCGGATTGCCGAGAAGCCTCATAAGAATAACAAATCTTATAAGGTCCTTTACAGGCGTACCGGATTTTGTGAAAGAACCGACGTATTCAAATGCCTGTTCGTATGTCATGTGGGTTTCCTTTCGTATTTTCTTCTTTTACTTTTTACTCAAAACACAATTTCTTCATTTCATAAGTGCGATAAAGCTCTTTGCCTTATTTACTATCAGCTTGTCGTTGTCATAGACGAGCAGGTTATGTGCCTGTCCTATACCTACCCAGCGTATCTCCGAAATTTCTTCAAGCTGGGGGGTGTAATCATAATTTCTTGCACGGGCGACAAAATACACAACTTCCTTTTTTGCGTCCTTGCGTGGCGAATATGTAACTGTTTCTCTGAAGCCTGAGTCAATATAAACGTCTATGCCGGTTTCCTCCTTTATTTCACGTTTTGCGGTTTCTTCCTCGGTTTCGCCGTTTTCAACGTGTCCTTTCGGGAATGACCAGTAGCCCGACTTGATGTGCTTTATAAGCAATATTTCCGTATTGCCGTGAAATTTTCTGTAAACAATACCGCCGCAGGACTTTTCATAAGTCATCTGCTCCGAACACCTCCTTGTGTCTGACCGCTTGCGTTGTCAAAGCATTAAAACACGGTGCAGTTGTTTATAATCGTTTATATTATAGCATGTTTTTCACAAAAAGTCTATAGCAAAGGGGTGTAAATGATAGTATGATTGGAAAAAAGAGGTGGTTTTTAGTTGGTGGGTGGGGAAAAGCCACGGCGGGTGCCGTGGCTTTTTAGTATTTATCTTTGGTAACAAGCTACCGACAGTTCTTTTTGTCGGATAGCACTTCTCGGGTTCGCTATTCGAATCAATGCACTTGTCAATATGAAAGAGGGAGACAACCAAAGCTTTCATTTAAAGGCAAGGGTGATGGTGCGAGGCGAAGGGATTATTGTTCTTTTGTAATGATTGTGGGGATTGAGAGGTTCGATGCAACGGGAGGGGCAAGCCCCTCGCCCTACGAAAAGCGAGTGGGATAGAAGTTCTATCAAATTCAATCCCCACCGTCACGGCTTGGAAATATTAGTGATTTATAAAAGCCGGATTTCTAACTAATATACCGATAAATGCAGAACTTGTTGTAGTAGCCGTGCCACCTCCCCTTTTTCGAGGGGAGGCAAGGGTGATGGTGCTTGGCACAAACGATAGTATCACTGTGGCGATTTAATAAGAACCGGTTTAATCTTCGGTTTTTGTGAATCTGAACGACTTCATATCGAACTGTGTGCCGGGCAGGAATACGAATGCAATGTTGTTCTTGCCTGCGATATGCTCAATGTCAAAACGTTACCGGCGTGTACTCGTCTGCGTGGGGGAATTCGAGCAGACGGGTGGTCTGGCTGCCGTTCTCATCGTTTACTCTGAGCTGAATCGTGCAGTTATCGAGCGGTGTTCTGCCTGTAACGGTTATCTTATCCGTACCGCCTGCGAAATCGAGGCCGTTGAATTCGATAACAACGTTGTTGCCTATCTCCTCAACGCACGAGCCGTTTACCTTGTAATCATCGCCGTACAGATTATCGTTGTCTGCCGCAGAGTTTTCCGCATAGGTACGGTCGTACTTTTCAAACTCAAAGCCGCCGAATATGCAGGAATTATTGATAACAAAGCTGATGTCGTGCGTTCCGCTTATTCTGCACGGCAAGTCGAAGGTCTGAGGGTATGCTCTGTCCCAGCCGCCGTTATTCTTTATTGCGAATGTGCCGATATATCTGCCGCCGTTGTCGGCATCGCCGAGATACAACTCTACGGGATAATCTTCACCGCCGCCGCTGTTGCCGACGCTTATCGTAATCTTCTTTGTGCCGCCGCCGAAATCAACGGAACTGAAGCCGACGGTCGTTCTTCCGTTAAAGCCGCCGAGCGAACCTCTGTCTATCGTGGTAACAGGAACATTCGAGAAATCGCAAAGGCAGGCGGCAATAAAGATATAAGGATCCTTTTCTGCTTTTCCAAGCCCTTCTGCCGTATATTCAAGCTCGGAGATAATCTTCGGAATATCGGTACCGTTCTTTGAATATGCTCTAAGGCGGAATTTGCCGTCGCCGAAGGCTTTCAGTGTCGCCGTCTTTCCGTCAAACGAAACTACCTTTGCAAAGCTGATCTCAACTCCGTTATCGGTACAGCATTTGAACTCTATGTCACGGAAGGTTGCGTTTTCGGGGAATATCTTTACTGAAATTTCGGCAGTATCACGTTCCTTTGTCAGTGTACGAGGCTCACTGTCGGAAAGGTCGATTTTTCTTACGGGAATTTCATTTGTGTAGGGCGTGGTTACTGCGGGGAATGCGTTTTGAGTGACAACGCTTACTCCCTGCGGCTCTGTTTCGGGGGCTACCGCTTTTATCGTTATCGTTTTAGGCTTCAGACCCTCGCTTTCGGCGGTTATAACTATATCGCCTGTTTCAAAGGTGGATTCGATTATCGCAAGAAGCTTTCCGGAGAACAGCTTTCTGTGATTGCCCTTATAGCTGTCATAGTCGGTGCTGTCGCCGTTATCAAGTCCTACAAGTCTGCCTGCGCCTTTTACTGTGAACTTTATTCTGTTTACCGCATTCTGAACTTCCTGTCCCATTATATCGTCAACGGTTACGGTAATAAACGCAAGCGATCTTCCGTCAGCCGCTATTTCACTCACATCGGGAGTCATATTCACGCTGTGAGGATCAAGAGAGGTGAAAAGAACCGTTTCCTTTTCGTAATCGTCAGCATCGCAGTCGGGGCTGAGATAGCCTCTTACCGCAAGCGGCTTGTTCTTATGGAACGGCACTGTGAAGCGGGCGCAAAGCTTGTCTTCCGTGAGGTGATCTATCACCTTGCCTTCATACATCTCTCCGCAGTAATGAAGTCTGATAAACGGAAGGTCGGAATAAACAAGCACGTCTATAAGCTGACCCTCGTTGAAATCCCAGCAACAAGGGGAAACGTGAATGAAGGATTCTTCCTCGGCTATATCCC
>OKWC01000293.1_pt1 | contig 10551 bp, 11 predicted proteins | sample 1606971 | NCBI WGS metagenome assembly OKWC01 (sample SAMN04414076, study PRJEB24778) | human gut metagenome | material: faecal | host: Homo sapiens
AAGGGAAGGGCGGTGCCGCAGGGTTTCGGACGATATGATGAAGCTTCTCGACGCTGTCAGAGCCGATGCCGGCATCGTCAAATGCCTGGCCAACCCGCTGTGGGGGCTTGATGACAAGAAAGCGGCGCTGCGCGAGGTGGCTGCCAGGATGAAGCTGAATGCCGAAACCCTGAACTGTCTGGATTTGATCGCCGAAAACGGCCGTTTTGCCGAACTTCCTCAGATTCTGGAAGCTTTCAGGCATATCTATTATGTCAGGCATGACATTGCCGAAGTCGAAGTCGGAACGGTCAGGGAGCTTTCTGCCGCGCAGGACAAAAAGCTCCGCGTCAATCTGGAAAAGATGCTTTCCCGGAAAGTTGTGGTTAAATACGAGATTAAGCCTGAACTTCTCGGCGGTCTGGTGATAAAGTTTAACTCGAATATGATTGATGATTCGCTCAAATCTAAGCTGAATCGTCTGGAATTAGTAATGAAAGGTGGACAATAATGTCTGTACACGCAAGCGAAATATCTTCCATTATTAAGGATAAAATTGCCAAATCCGATGTCGATATCGACGTTTCGGAAGTCGGTCGCGTTTTGTCCGTCGGTGATGGTATTGCCCGCATTTACGGGTTGGATAAGGTTCAGGCTAACGAAATGGTCGAGTTTGAATCCGGCGTTAAGGGAATGGCTCTTAACCTTGAGGAAGACAATGTCGGCGTCGTTATTTTCGGTTCCGACCAGCAGATTAAGGAAGGCGACACCGTCAAGCGCACCGACAAATCGTAAGCGTCCCGGTCGGTAAGGAACTGCTTGGCCGCGTCGTCGACGCGCTTGGCGAGCCGATTGACGGCAAAGGCCCGATAAAGGCGAAGGAGTTCAGCTATTCCGAAGTGAAGGCTCCGGGTATCATCCGCGGAAAAGCGTGCACGAACCGATGCAGACCGGCCTTAAAATCGTCGATTCTCTGATTCCGATCGGCCGCGGCCAGCGCGAGCTGATAATCGGCGACCGCCAGACCGGCAAAACCGCCATTATTTTGGACACCATCATCAATCAGAAGCATATTAACGAACAGGCCAAGTCCGAAAAGGAGAAAATGTACTGCGTTTATGTCGCGGTCGGACAGAAGCGTTCTACCGTTGCTCAGGTTGTCAAAACCCTGAAAGACCACGGCGCCATGGATTATACCATCGTTGTCGCCGCCACCGCTTCCGACCCTGCGCCGATGCAGTTTATCGCGCCTTATTCGGGCTGTGCCATGGGCGAGTATTTCCGCGACCGCGGCATGCACGCCGTCATCTTCTATGACGACCTGAGCAAACAGGCCACGGCATACCGCCAGATGTCGCTGCTGCTCCGTCGTCCGCCTGGGCGCGAAGCTTATCCCGGCGACGTCTTCTATCTGCATTCTCGTTTGCTTGAGCGCGCCGCCAAAATGAACGATGCCGAAGGTGCCGGTTCTCTGACCGCTCTGCCGGTCATCGAAACGCAGGCCGGCGACGTTTCCGCCTATATTCCGACCAACGTCATTTCGATTACCGACGGTCAGATATTCTTGGAAACCAGCCTGTTTTATCAGGCGTCCGCCCGGCGGTAAACGTCGGCATTTCCGTCAGCCGCGTTGGTTCCGCCGCCCAGATTAAGGCCATGAAACAGGTAGCCGGAAAAATCAAGCTGGAACTCGCGCAGTACCGCGAAATGGCCGCCTTTGCGCAGTTTGCCTCCGACCTCGACCAGTCGACCAAAATCTGCTGGCTCGCGGCGAAAGACTGACCGAACTGCTGAAACAGCCGGTTTATCATCCGATGCCGGTTGCCGAAGAGGTTATTGCCATTTTCGCCGGTGTCCGCGGCTATCTGGACAAGATACCGGTCGGCGAGGTCAAGTCTTTTGAAGCAAAGGCTCTGGCTGCCGTCAAGGCTTCCCGTCCGGAATTTTTGGAACAGATTCGCGAAGAAAAGGTTATCTCCGAAGAATTGGATAAGAAACTTACCGAATTTTTCGACGGTTTTCTGAACGAATTTATCGGTGAAGAAAAAGCAGCGTAAGGAAAAACGATGGCGGGCTTAAAAGAATTAAGAACCAGAATCGAAACGATTAAATCCACGGAGAAAATCACTTCGGCAATGAAGATGGTCGCCGCAGCCCGTCTGCGGCGCTCCCAGGGTTTAATCGAAAAGTGCCGGTTCTACAACAACAATATTTTAGCCTCGGCAAACCGTGTCCTTTTTGAACTCCGGCAGGAGAGCAGAAGAAAAACGTTCGTTTTGTCTATCCCGAGCTGATGCGCGGCAGCGGCAAAGCCGAAAACTATCTGCTGCTGGTCTTTACTTCCGACCGCGGCCTTTGCGGCAGCTACAATTCCAATGTGGCGCGCGAAGCCTCAAAGCGGATTGAAGAACTTCTTGGTGGCGGCAAAAACGTCAAAATCCTGTGCATCGGCAAAAAGGGGCGCGACATTCTCAAACGCAAATATGCGGGCATGATTGTCGACACGATTGAGGGGATTGCCAGAAAAGGCGCTAAATATTATGAGGCCGTCGACTTGGGACAGCGGGTTCTGGATATGTATGCCAAAGGCGAATTTGACGTCTGCGAAACCGTTTCCAGCCGTTTTCGCTCGGCCATCAACCGCGAAATCGTCGTCAGGCAGGTGTTCCCGGTGCAGATTGAAGATTTTGAATATAATCGCCTGCATGCGCCGGTCAATGTCTACAAGGGCGCTTTTTACGATTATGAACCGGGCTTGCTGGAAATACTGGACGGCCTTCTGCCGCTTCTTTTCCGCAGCAGCCTGTTTCAGGCGATTGTACACAGTCAGGCATCCGAACACGGCGCGCGCATGACCTCAATGGACAACGCCACCCGCAATGCCAAAGACATGATTTCCGGTTTAACCCTGCGCTATAACCGAATTCGCCAGACGGCAATTACCACCGAGCTGATAGAAATTATCGCCGGTGCCGAAGCGCTTTAAGTGATGATTAAAGGAGAGATTAATGACTGAAAAAGAAAACAGCGGCAAAAAGCTCCGGCCAAAAAAAGACGGCCGCTCCGAAAAAAAAAAACGGCCGGCAGAAAAAAAAAAGGCCGCGAGTGTTGCCGAATTTGACGCCAAGTCGATTAAGGAACTGAAAAAGGAAGAAAAGGCCGCTGCCGCTAAGGTTAAAAAGATTGAGAAAAAAGAGCGGGGCACCGGTCAGCTCGGCCATATTTCGCAGGTTATGGGCGCGGTTGTTGACGTTAAGTTTGAGAATGTCGACGAACTGCCGAACATTCTGACCGCTTTGGAATGTGACAACCACGGCAAAAAACTGGTGCTTGAAGTTGCCCAGCATTTGGGCGAGAGCGTTGTTCGCACCATTGCCATGGATACGACCGACGGTTTGGTCAGAGGTTTGGAAGTCGTCAATACCGGACACCCGATTCAGGTTCCCGTCGGTCCCGAACTTCTCGGCCGCATCATCAACGTCATCGGCGAACCTGTCGACGGTCTCGGCCCGGTAAAATCAAAAACGGAGTTTCCGATACATCGTCCGGCGCCCGCTTTTGTCGACCAGTCGACCGAAACCGAGATTCTGACGACCGGCATTAAGGTTATCGACCTGCTTGAGCCTTATGCCAAAGGTGGCAAAATCGGTTTGTTCGGCGGTGCCGGTGGTCGGCAAGACCGTTCTGATTATGGAGCTGATTAACAACATCGCCAAAGGTCACGGCGGCTATTCCGTCTTCGCCGGTGTCGGCGAAAGAACGCGCGAAGGCAACGACCTGTATCACGAGATGATTGAATCCGGCGTTATTGACCTCAAGGGGGGCAAATCCAAAACCGTTCTCGTTTACGGTCAGATGAACGAACCGCCGGGAGCCCGTGCCCGCGTGGCTCTGAGCGGTCTGACTCAGGCCGAATATTTCCGCGACGAAGAACATCAGGACGTTTTGTTCTTCGTTGACAACATTTTCCGTTTCACACAGGCCGGTTCCGAGGTTTCCGCACTGCTGGGCCGTATCCCGTCCGCCGTGGGCTATCAGCCGACTTTGGGCACAGACATGGGTGCCATGCAGGAACGTATTACTTCTACCAAAAACGGTTCAATTACTTCCGTTCAGGCGGTTTACGTTCCGGCCGACGACCTGACCGACCCGGCGCCGGCAACAACTTTTGCCCACTTGGACGCAACCACCGTCCTGTCGCGCCAGATTGCCGAACTCGGCATTTATCCGGCGGTTGACCCGCTTGATTCGACCAGCCGCGTGCTGGACCCGACCGTCGTCGGCGAAGAGCATTATCAGGTTGCGCGCCAGGTGCAGGAAGTTTTGCAGAAATACAAGTCGCTGCAGGACATCATCGCCATTCTGGGTATGGACGAACTGTCGGAAGAGGATAAGCTGACGGTTGCCCGTGCCCGCCGTATTCAGAAGTTCCTGTCGCAGCCGTTCCATGTTGCCGAGGTCTTTACCGGTACGCCGGGCGTCTTCGTCAAACTGGAAGATACGATTAAAGGCTTCAAGGGTATTCTGGAAGGCAAGTATGACCATATTCCCGAGCAGGCTTTTTATATGGTCGGCACCATTGAGGAAGTGCTCGAGAAAGCCAAGAAAATGGAGGAGGAAGCCGCTTAGCGGTTTCTTCCGTTTCCTTAAAAGAGGTTAAAAGATGGAAAAAGGCATTATCTTCAGAATATCGCGCCCGTACAAAGTGTATCGTACGGCCATGGCGCCGAAAATCGTTGTTCCCGGCGTTAAGGGCGATTTGACGGTTTTGGTTGACCGCGCGCCGACGTTGGTTCAACTGCGCAACGGGCTGGTGCAGGTGCTGGACAAGGCCGATAAAGTAACCGAACGCTACTTCATCAAAGGCGGCATTGCCGATATTGCCCGCAACCGCTGCGCCATTTCGACCGAAAAGGTTGTTGCTTACGAAAACACGGACGTCGAAAAAGCCACGGCCAAACGCGACGCCGCCATCTATGATGAAGACAAGGCTTATTATCAGATGATAATCGATTATCTGACCATTTTCGGAAATAAGGAAAATGAGCAAAAGCCCCTCGGAAGAGGGGCTTTTTTTCTTTGTTTTTTCCTTAGCGTCATTGCTCGGGTTTAACCCGGGCATCTCTTTTTAGGTACTTCCTGTGTTAATGCACGGGAATATGGTATTATTTTTCTTCTGTCATCCTCGTAACTCTTCCCTGTCATATTCGGGCTTGACCCGAATATCGCCTTTACAGATTCCCGTGCCAAGCACGGGAATGACAGAGGAGAAGAAAAAAGGCCGACAATGACGAAAAGAAAAATAAGCATGAACATGACAGAAGAGAAGAAATGAACCATATTATTTTCTCTTATGCTTGACTTGCAATATCGAGGCTTTTTCAGGCGTCTTTTTGCGGTCAAGATCGCTTCCGCCTTTGAGAAGTTTGGCAAAATTAATCGTCCGTTTATAATAACTCAGCAGCAGAATAACATAACCCCAGCCGACATCGCCTTTGCCGAGTTCCAACCTGTCGATGTCTCTGGCCGGAACGCCGGTCTTTTCCTGAACATGCATCAGCGTCTGCCGCAGCTGCTGCCGGCAGGCAAACAATTGTACACCCATCGTGCGCCGCAGGGCGCGTTGTTTCTGTTGCGATTGTGAAACATATTCTATTAAACTCATTATGTTCAACTCCTTCATGTTTTGTTAAAACAAAACCGCCCTTTCGTTTGGAAAAGGCGGAGGAGTTGACAGCTGTATAGAGACAGCGTACTTATTCGTCCGCAAAAGCGGCTTATATCGTACCATCCTCCACAAAGGAGGTTATATTTGTTCCTCTATAAGGAGCTGTCACACTCCGCCGCCGGTCTAACCGTTTCCGTCGGCAAAAATGATTATAAAGGCTAAAAGCTATTTTGCAACGCCTTTTTTCATGGATGTCTGAGAGATTGTCGGGTCAAGCCCGACAATGACAATTATTTATTCGTCATTCCTCGGTTTTCCTCTTTCCCTCGTCATATTCAGGCTTTTCTCCCTCTTGTCATTCCCGTGCTTGACACGGGAATCCAAAAAATACAAGGCACTTGCTCACGATATGCACGCAGAAAGCATCGCGCTTCAACAAAGGTTCGTGCCGCAGCCATTGATGCGGTCAAGCTGGCAACAGCTTGCGCGCTTCAACAAAGGTTCGCGCCGCAGCCATCGATGCGGTCAAGCTGGCAACAGCTTGCGCTTAAGGGCGTTCTCTTGTCAAGCTGGGAAATGACAAATAAAAAAGTAAGCGGGGCTGCCGTTATTCAACCGTGACCGACTTTGCCCAGATTCCGCGGCTGATCGACTTCCCGCCCAAGCGCGTCGGCAATATAATAAGCCAACAGCTGCAAAGGGATGTTTGCCAGTATCGGAAACAGCGAAGCGTTTGTCTGCGGTACCTTAATCAGATAATCAAACAGTTCCGGCGCCGCGGCTTCTTTTTCGGAAATGACGGCAGCCAGAGGCGCGTTTCTGGCTTTGGCCTCCATACAGTTTGAAATCATTTTCGGCAGGGTTGCGCCGGGTCCGAGAACCGCCATTACCGGCATGTTTTCGTCCAGCAGGGCAATCGGACCGTGTTTGAGTTCTCCCGCCGCGTAGGCATTGGCGTTGATATAGCTGATTTCTTTCAGCTTCAGCGCCCCTTCAAGGGCACAGGTCAGATTAATGCCGCGGGCCATATACACAAAGCTGCGAAATTTGCAAAGTTTGCGCGCCTGTTTTTGAATATCTGCGCTGTGACTCAAAATTTCTTCGGTTTGAGCCGGAAGCAGCAGCAAATCCCGTTTCATTTCCGACAACACCCTGCCGTCGAGAGATGATTTTTGTTCGGCCAGATACAGCCCCAGCCAGTACAGGGCAGCCAACTGAGCCGTATATGACTTTGTCGCCGCCACACTGACCTCAATGCCGGCATTGAGCGGAACCACATTGTCACAGCAGCGGACAATGCTTGAATCGGGACGGTTGGTCAGCACAAGCAGCTGCGCACCTTTTTCTTTCGCTTGTCTGACGGCGCTGATGGTGTCTGCTGTTTCGCCGGACTGCGAAATACCGATGACCAGCGTGTTTTCGTCCGTCAGGTTTCGGCGGTAAATGTACTCGCTGGCGGCTTCAACGCATACCGGCAGTTGCAGCCATTCTTCCCACAGAGTGCGTGCGTACATTGCGGCATGCAGAGATGTTCCGCAGGCAATGATACAGATATTCTTAATTTTTTCGACGTCCGGATTCAGGGTCGCGTCCCCGACGGAAATCGGCGCGTCGGGAGCGGGGAGGTGGTTGGCCAGACATTTGCGCAGAATGTCCGGTTGCTCATTGATTTCTTTCAGCATAAAATGCTTGTAGCCGAGTTTGCTGATGACATCGGGCGAGAACTCAATTTCCTCGACCGGCTTAATGCGTTTCGCCGTTGAGGTTTTTGACTTCGACGCTTTCCCGGCGCACCACGGCCAACTCGCCGTCCGCCAGGTGAATTATGCTTCGCGTTTTGCCGATAATCGCCGGAATGTCGCTGGCAATAAAGTTTTCGCCTTGTCCGAGACCGATAATCAGAGGTGCGTTTTGGCGCACGGCAATAATTTTGTCCGGTTCGTCTTTGTGCATAATGCAGAAGGCAAAGGCGCCGCAAAGCTGTTTGACGCCGGCAATGACGGCTTCTTCCAGCGAACCGCGTTTTTTATATTCGCGGTCTATGAGATGTACCGCCGTTTCGGTATCCGTTTCGGAATGAAAGACAAATCCTTCGGCCTCAAGCATGCGGCGCAGTTCCTGATAGTTTTCAATAATTCCGTTATGTACCAGTACCAGCCTGCCGTCGTTGGAAAGGTGAGGATGCGCGTTTGCGGTTGTGGCTTTGCCGTGCGTTGCCCAGCGGATGTGTCCGATGCCGAGCCGCGGCGCAAACCTTTTGCAGGTTGGCGCTTCCAGCAGTTTTCTTAAGTTTTCAAGCTTTCCTTCCGCTTTGAACACGTCAATTTCGTTATTGTCGTTTAAGGCGATGCCGGCGGAATCGTATCCGCGGTATTCCAGACTCTTAAGTCCGGACAGCAGCGTCGGCGCGACGGCATTGTTTCCGATATATCCGATTAAGCCGCACATTTTGTCAGTCCTTCAGATAACCGTGCTTTGCGCAGCGTTTTAATAACGTTTTCTTTGTTGCGCTTTTTGATGGGGCGGATGGGGCGGCCGGCATAAACCGTCCACGGTTCAAACTTGTAATTGGATGGTACGAAACTGAGCGCTCCGATGCTGACGCCTTCCGGAATGTCGTTGCCGGGCATGATGACCGAATTGGTGCCGACGCCGGTGTATTTTCCGAGCCGGACGTTGCCTTGAATCTCCTTGACCTCGGGAATGGAATGCGTAACCAGTTCGTTGACGTAGTCGTTGCTGCTGAGCCAGACCTTGACGCCGGCGGCCAGACTGGAGCAGTCGCCCATTTCAAAGGTATATTTGCCGTCGCCGCCGGCAATGTAGGTGCCGGGCGCAATCTCGCAGTCCGACCCGATGACGCAGGCGGACGAAATGCGGCAGAAGTCGGCAATGCGCACATTGTTGCCGACTTCGACCAGTTCCGGCTTTTTGATAATCACATATTCGCCGAGCGTAAAATTCTTTCCGTGTTTCATATTCAAATCTCCGCAGTTGTTTAACTGCTTTTATCTTTGAATCTTCGGCACGGTTTGACAAACCAAATAAAATTACGAATTGTTACATTTGACCCGCCGGAAAAACAAAAGCCCCTTTAAAGGGGCTTTTTTTGCTTATGCTGCGGCGGAAATTATCCCCAGCTCTTCCATGACTTCTTTTTTTAGCGTCACGTTGTCGGCTTTTCCTGTCGCGAATACGGGCAGCTTGTCCTTATAGAGGATAACCCGCGGCAGAAACAGCTCCGACATGCCGTTGTTTTTGATGTAGGAGTGCAAAACGTCCTGCGTAACCTGATTGTTGTTGGTTACCAGAACAATCTGCTCGCCTTTGCTCTCGTGCGGCACGGCGACAATGCCGTACTGAAATTCGGCGCCCATCCACTCGTAGGCTTTGCAGACCATTTCGTGCACGGCGTTCAGCGAAACCATCTCGCCGCCGATTTTGGCAAAACGCTTAATCCGGTCTTTGATGTAGACGAAGCCGATTTCGTCAATCTCAACCACGTCGCCGGTATGATACCAGCCGTCTTCCAGCGGCACCAGCTTTCCGGGATGTTCGGGCATGATGTAACCCATCATGATGTTCGGGCCTTTGATGACCAGCTCGCCGCCTTTTTCAATGCCTTCCACCGGTTCAATGCGGTACTTTAGGCCGGCAGCAGCTTACCGATGGAGCCGAAACGGTTGAAAAATGCGGTTGTTGGCGGTAACCACCGGCGAACATTCGGTCGAACCGTAAGCTTCCAGAACCCTGATGCCCAAACGTTCCATCCACATGTTGCGGGTGTCGGGTTTGACCGCTTCCGCGCCGCCGAACATGAAACGGACGTTATGAAAGTCGAACGGATGCGCGATTTTTGCATAACCGCGGAAAAACGTGTCGGTGCCGAACATAATCGTCGCGCCGATCTCGTAGACGATTTCCGCCACGATGCGGTAGTGCAGGGGCGACGGATACAAAAACAGCTTGGCGCCTTCAAGCAGCGGGAACAGCGTGCCCACCGTCAGGCCGAAACTGTGAAACATCGGCAGCGCGTTAAATACCGTATCTGTGGTGTTGATGGTTTCAATCGCCGACATCTGCTTGATGTTGGAAATGATGTTTGCATGGCTCAGAACCACGGCTTTCGGCGCGCCTTCGGAACCGGAGGTAAACAGAATGACCGCTTTTTTGTTGCCGCCGTCCTTGTGCGGAACGCGTTTGATTTTGTAACGCAGATAGGCGTTGATTTTGCTCCACAGGCCGATTTCCTTGCGCAGGGATTCCAGATAAACGATTTTCAGTCCGTTGGCTTTCAGAACCTCAATCACGCTTTCCATTTTGGCAGTTTTGATAAATGTCGACGACGTAATAACCATGCGCACTTCCGCCGTGCGGCACATGGAGGCCATGTTTTTGGCGCCGACCGAAAAGTTCAGCATGACCGGTATGCGCTCATAGGCCGAAAGTCCGAAAAACGCGCACACCGCGGCAATCGAGTTGGGCAGAAGCAAAGCCACGGGCTCGCCTTGCGGCGTGTGGCGCTTAAAATATTTGCCGAGTACGAACGATTTGATGATAATGTCTTTGTAGGTGTTGGGCACGCGCTGAACGTCTTCAACGAAGTAGGGGCGTTTGTAGAGGCCTTTTTTGGAGTGAACCTTGGCGGTTTTCATCAGCTGCGCAAAAAGCGAAATGTTCGGATTGTAATTGCATTCGAAAGACATTTCGCGCAAAATCATATATACTTCGTTGCTGATATGGTCGCGCTGGCGGCGCAGTTCGTCTTTGAGCTTAAAACTGCGGGGCTTGCCGATTGTGATTTTCATTTTCGGCAGCGGCCGGTGCGGCAGCCTGCCTTTGGTCTTGGAAAATAACCGTAACTGCGGGCCGTTGATCCAAACCGGAATAATCGGACGCCTTGG
>OKWC01000294.1_pt1 | contig 10525 bp, 14 predicted proteins | sample 1606971 | NCBI WGS metagenome assembly OKWC01 (sample SAMN04414076, study PRJEB24778) | human gut metagenome | material: faecal | host: Homo sapiens
AGATTCGTGTACACGACGATATAGGCAGGAGCGTAATTGCAACCCGTAATCTGCTGTCAAATAACAGACCGACAAGCGAGCTTGACCTTACAGCGTGGAAGAATGCTGTAAGACTTCTTATGAGGGACAACGAAAAAAAGCTACGGAGCAAACAGCTATGATATATCCGGTCAGCTAAAGGAAACATCTTCCGTTCTCGGAATCAAAATAAACGTTGAAGGAGATATTCCCGACCCGTTTTATTATAAAATATTCATAACGGCTGTCAGAGAGTGTGCAACGAATGCTGTACGTCACGCAGGGGCTACAAAATTGAACGTTAAATGCAGTAAAAGCGGCGGCAGACAATGGATAGCCCTGTCGAATGACGGAAAAGCACCGGTCAGCACCGTCACTGAAGGCGGCGGCCTTTCGTCACTGCACGACAGAGTAGAAAAAAGCGGCGGAAATATGAGCATTAACTCATATCCGTATTTCGAGCTTGTAATTTCATTTCCGCTCAACAAGGAGGTAACACTATGACGCAGGTACTGATTGTAGAAGACCAGAAAATGATAAGGGAAAGCCTTGAAAATCTTGTAGCACAGGCAGACGATCTTTCTCCGGCAGGCTCGCTTTCTTGTGCGGCGCTTGCCGAGCAATACTGTATGCGTGGTAATATCGACCTGATATTAATGGACGTATGTACGGAAAATGATGAGAGCGGATTTGTCGCTGAACGGAAAAATAAAAAAACGCTTCCCCTCGATAAAAATTATCATCATAACCTCAATGCTTGATTACAGCTATCTTGATAAGGCGAGAAAAGCAGGTGCGGAGAGCATCTGGTTCAAGGATGTAAGCGCAGAGGAGTTACTCAGCGTTATAAAGAGGACGATAGACGGAGAAAGCGTATATCCCGATAAAATGCCCGAAATACCCGTAGGAAATGCTACCAGCTATGAGTTTTCCGATGCGGAAATCAGAGTTCTGCGACTGCTGGTCGAAGGTATGACGTATAAGGAGATGGCACAGGAGCTTTGTGTTACTCCCGATTGCGTAAAGGCACACGTCAGCAGTATGCTTTCCAAAACCGGTTATTCATCAAAAACTAAGCTCGCCGCAGTTGTTACATCAAAAAAACTGATTGTTAACGGATTTTGACAGAAATTTCTTGCATTTACTTTTATTTTACCCATTTGGGTAATGGTTTAATTGGAATGGTATGGTATAATAACCTCAGACAGATAAACCGCATAAGCGGATAATCCCGTGCATAAGCACGGTAGGCGGTTACCCGCCTGTCTGAGAACATTTTATCATCAAATCCTTTTGTCAAAAGACAAAAGCACGGCGTACCGCCGTGTCGGCTTACGCCGATTTGATTTGTGATATAATAACCTCAGACAGATAAACCGTAGAACTTAAATCACATCATCGTAACGATTTCACGCTATACCTTAGTTTATCTGATTATGACGGAGAATTATTATGTATCACTCATTGAGCTTTGAGGATTACTGCAACGGAATGGTTCGTGAAGAAAATAAATCAGACGGTACCGTAAAAGTATCCGGTTTATCCGCTGTACACAGTGCTATGTCAAGCCGCAATTGCTATTCTTTTTCGCTGTATCACGCAAAGAACGGTAAATATGTCATGGACGCATTCTGTAATTGTGCTGACGGCTTCGAAACAAAGCGGATAGATATGGGATATACAGCAATAGAAGATGAAGACGCTTTAGCAGTGCTACGTCTTGCAGATACAACGGGGCTTATAAAAAGAATAGAGGAATACAAAACCCGGAATAACAGTTGTTCTGCAGGTAAGCAGCCGCACGACAAACCGGTAAGAAGTTGCTTGTTATATTATTCGGACGGTTCTGTAAAGAGTGCGCCTTTTGAGATTGACAATGAGATAAAGAGTGCTTTTATAAAGCTGTCTGAGAAATACACTAAAGGCAGGGGCTGTACGCAGAAATGAGCTGAAAAAAGGGAGGGAACACATGGGCTTTTTTGAAAGAATGAAAAAATACAATTATAATGATGTAATTGAAATCTATGCGTCCTGCGGTCATATGTGTTACACCTTTAGCTATAACTTCGATCTTAATAAAAGCGGCGATAAATGGCTGTTTAGCTGTAATTGCTCGGTAAGTGACAAAGAAGAAAGAGTCAAATTTGATAACCGTGAGATAACGCAGGAAGAAGCCGAAAATGTAATCAAAGCGGCTAAGGAAAGCGATCTTGCGGATAAAATCAAGAAATACCGACCAAGACCGTTAAGCCGTGTGGTTTTTGTATGCGATGAAACGATGTATTCAAGCAGCCTGAAGTTTGCAGACGGCACTAATCTTAATGCAAATTGTAAGGTAAGCGAAAGCGTAAAGGATTTGTTTTACGCACTGGCAGAAAAATACGGCGAGGAAGAGGATCCTGAGCGGAGCAGTAATAGCCCCATACCGCCGCATTGATAAATGATATTACGATATGAAACATAAATTAGTTACCCGGTAAAAAGCTAATCAGCTTAAATACAGATGATACAGGAGGAACACAATGGGACTTTTTGACAAACTTAAAAACACAGCGGCAAGCGCTGTAGGAGGTGCGGTAAATAACGCCGCAATGTCTATAGGCAACAAGAGCGAAACATTTACATTCACAGCACTTCCCGAAAGCCTTGCGCAGATGCAGGCACTGCCTGAGGCAAGCCTTGATTCGCCGTTCAAGGCGGCTGCACTTACTGTATGCGCACTGTGCGCTTATGCGGCAGACAAAAATATCGGTACGGAAATGCTCAACTGGCTGAGAGGTCCCCGTCCGCTCAACGGTACGGAAATATCGTTCCTTAACGACCGTTTCCGTGACGGAAAGACTTATATTCCGTTCTCATATTTTGAGGGAGCAACACCCGATAATGATTACACGCCTTCAGAGCCGTTCAGAATAACGGTACAAAGTACGCACGTTTCGGGTGAGGAACAGGGTTACATGAAGCTGTTCATTCCCTGTGGCGGCGCTGACAGCCCCAGACCCATAAAACTGCGTATGAAGGGCGACGGCAAATGGTTCTTATGGGAGCAGTACCTGCTTACAGGTATACGCACACCCAAATCCGCAGACCCCTGGGCATAAGCTGTAACGGCTTATGTTCGCATAAATCAGGAAAATTCAGAGTATGAAAGGATGAATAGTATGAATCTTATCGGAAAATGGAAAGTTAAAGAATTGCCGGTTTATCCCGAACCGGGTAAAATGATTTTCGTAGCGGTTGAAGACTTCCCGAAGTATATCACTGACGAGGATCTGCTTAACGATTATATGCAGCAGGCATCTTTTATTTACGAATTTTGCGAAGACGGCACGGTTGAAACAATGATGCCTATTCCGGAAGAAATGATGGAAAAGGCAAAGGAGCAGGGAGCTAAGATAAAGGGTAACTACGGTGTGATTGACACTACCGTGTGGAAGGAAGAAGACGGTAAGATCTTCTATGATACAAGATAAACGGTACCGTTATGGATGAGCCTGTTTCTTCATTTGCTGAAATAAAGGAAGCTGAGGACGGAACTATCCGTTTTAACGCAGGCTTCACAGTTTTAGAAAGAGTATAATCTCCTTGTTGGATCCGGGGTTACCACCGTATGCTTAGGCATACGGTGGACTTTTTGTAATTCTGTATTTTTGTCTTGCAATCTTCCTGATAAAGTGTTATAATCATACGTCGAGTGATTAAGAAAAGAAGGTTATTTTTTGGCAGAAAAAGCAAGATCCGTTTCTCCGGAATTTTTCGGAACAGAAAGCGTGTGGAAGATAATGCTCCGTATCGCCCCGCCTATAATGCTGGCTCAGCTGATACAGGCAATGTACAATATAATCGACAGCCTTTTTGTCGGACAGTATTCCGATGACGGACTTACCGCCCTGTCGGCTATCTATCCCGTTCAGCTTATTATAATAGCTCTTGCGGTCGGCACGGGAGTAGGAACCAATACACTTATGGCAAAGCAGTATGCGCTGAAAGATGAAAAAGGCGCCAATCATACGGCAGGTGTCGGAACTGTTCTCGCTGTGATAATGTGGGCGCTGATTTCCGTAATATCAATAGCGTTTATGGGACCGTACGTTGCAATATCGGCTCAGTCGCCCGTTGCAATGCAGTATGCAAACGAGTACGGTATGATAGTAAGCATAGGAAGCATAGGACTTTTCCTTGAAGGAAACTGGACAAAGGTACTTCAGTCGGAAGGCAATATGAAGCTGCCGATGATTGCTCAGATTGTCGGAGCGGTAACAAATATCGTTCTTGACCCGTTGCTGATTTTTACCGCAGGACTTGGAATAAAGGGTGCGGCAATAGCTACCGTTATAGGTCAGATAGTCGCCGCAGTTATCGTCGGTGTAAAAGGCGCACGAAAGCCGCCTGAAATAAAGCGTATCCCGTGTATCGCCAAAAGCATATACAAGCTGGGCTATCCGTCAATATGTATGCAGGCTCTTTACACTGTCTACATAGCAATTCTGAACATTATCCTTGCGGGATTCTGCGATGAGGCGGTGACCGTACTCGGCCTTTACTATAAATTACAATCGTTCTTCTTCATACCGCTTCTGGGGTTGCAGACGTGCATAGTACCTGTGCTCAGCTACAATTATACATCGGGAGATACTTAAGGTGCAGAAGAATCTTCCGCAGCTCACTGATAATATCCGGCGTGTTTATGATACTCGGTGTGCTGTCCTTTGAGCTTATCCCCACTCAGCTTATAGGGCTGTTCACTCAGAGCGAAACGGTAAAAGCATAGGTGCGGTTGGATTCCGCCTGATAGGAGCCAGCTTTATTCCTGCCGTATTCTCGTTTATGACGCCGGTTTTCTTTCAATCTATCGGTTATTCAAAGACCAGTACGTTCCTTTCCGTATTGCGTCAGCTTATCTGTCTTGTGCCGTTATTCTGGATATTCTCGTTTATCGGACTTGATTACGCTTGGCTTGCATTCCCTCTGACAGAGGTAATTACCGGATCTATCGGTATGGGGATGTACTATTACGCAATAAAGCGTTTCTGATTTTCCCCCGTAATATGAAGTAACAAGCCCCGTTCCGACAAAGAACGGGGCTTGTTTTACGTTTTGTTTATCAGAAGCTCAATGTTTCCTGCGGCTTTGTGAACGATGACAGGGTAGCGGTGGCATTTTTAAAGTAAAATACCTGCGTGTTGCCGTCATCAGCATCATACAGAGCCTTAAGCTCAGGGTAAGCGTCAAGCATCGAAATTCTTGCCGCACGGTCATCGTCCTCGACAAGCTCCCCTCAATTCTCAGCCAGTCGCCGTCTGCCATAGCGCATATCTCAACATTGGGATTTGCGGCTATCTGATGCGATACCGCCTTTTTCTTTCCTGTCTGGATATACAGCTTTCCGTTGTAGATGTGAGCCGTACCGAAAGGTCTTACTCTCGGCTTGTCACCGTCTACGGTCGCAAGGTAATATGTACCTGCGGCTTTAAGAAATTTGATCACACATCAAGTAAAGTTTTCATAAATATACCTCCTGAATTAAAACCCTTTCGGGATATTGCCGTTATCTTATTGTCGCCTTGAAAGCGTTATAGTTGCCTGCCTCACGCTCTGTATGGAATACTGCAAATTCGATAGCCTTGAAACACCCCCTGAATGCCTGAAGCTGCTCTGCGAAAACCTTTGCCACAACTATCGGCGGATTTTTGAACGCACCGCAGCCGAAAGCACCGAGTATCAGCGCCTCGTTGCCGTTTGCCGCCGCAATCTCGAATATCCTGCGTATCCTCGATGTCAGAAGCTGTGCAAGCTCTTTATCGTTTATATCAGCCCGTTGTCGCCGGCTCCGGGATTCATACAGTTGCTCGGCTTGTGTCGCAGATTCGGTGCGGCACAGGTGATTATGTTCACCTTCTGCCATTCGCTTTCGGGCAGCAGCTTAGGTATGCTTGTGTCGCTCTTTATCACATATACATCGGGGGTGTAGATGCAATCGTTGTTGTAGAGCGGATTTCAGCTTGTCTGTGCGGAGTGTAGAAACAGCTCCACATAACGCCTGTGTTAAGGCAGGGGTACAGCGTCGAGCAACGGCAGATTGATTCTTCCTGCGCCGATGCACCGAGAGTAACACCGCCGCCGGGATTGCTCGCAGAGGCAAAGTTCAGTACGCAGGTCTTCATGCCTTGCTTCGCATACTCAACAGCCGCCTCAAGAGAGCGTTTTCCGCTTACCGTAACGGTCGGCGTGTATCCGGCGCACTGCGGCAGCTCCACCGTTTCGTCAGCCGCCGTAAACTTCTGGTTCGCAACCGAATTGCTTACAGCCGCTTTAAGTGTGGGATTGCTCTTATAGTGCTTCATTGTGTCTTCAAATACTTCTATGTTGATTTCTCTTCTGTCTTTCATTTTATAGTTTCCTCGTTTTTGGAATTATTTGTAAGTTGAGCCGAGCAAATCGGTCATAATGTCTGAGGGATCGTCGGAGCCGTCCATTCCGTCGAGCATTTTTTCGACCGTGGTCTTGTCCTTGTCGTCCTCATATTCGCTCTTGTATTTTTTGGGCTTGTCATTGTCAAGGCGGCGCATAAGAATAGCTGCTTATATAAGTCGGGCATTTCCTCGGCGAGCTTTTTCCTGTCCGTCATTGGCACCTTATCGCCGTTCATTATACGCATTGCTATCTTCAATAATTTACCGTAATCTGTAAATTTCTTGCCACTTTTTTCGGCTTGTTTTTCCGCCTCACGCTGTTTCTCAAGTTGCTGAATTACTGCTGTCGTACTCCTGCTTTTTTTGCTCCCTCAGTTGCTTCAAGTCTTGTTTTTTCTTCGGCACGCTTATCCTAAGTTCGCTGAAATTTTTCTTTATTCTCTGATTTGTCGGAATCGGCTTTGTTGAGCGGTTTTTGCTGATTGTTCTTTATCTGTGACGGGGAGTAAATGCCGGTTTGTTTGAATGTTACGTTCATAAATTTCCTCCTGTTCCCATGCGTTTTTGTTTGCATATTTGTATAATTGTGGTAAATCATCACTTAAACCGCCAAATGTAGTTTTATGATGAAGAAAAAGGGCAGACTGTCACCTTGCCTGCCCCGATATTAAGTTAATAAATATATGATAATTAAATGCAACTTATAGAAAAATTATGTTTTTATAAAATAGAGCAAATTTTCAATCCCTATCCCCCCGCCCCCTTTCCCATGGAAAGGGGGAGAATACGGGGACTGGCGTCCCTGCGACCCGCCTTGGGGCTACGCCCCAAACCCTATTTGCTTATAAAATATATAATTATTCGATAGGTTGAATATAAATACTTGAATTTTCGATAGCGTTTACATTGCAATGAATGAAATGCTCTTATAATAAATTCCGATATTATATAAAACAATTACTTGGAGAAGCTGTACTTATCCGAAAAATCGAAAGTAGCGAAATAATCCTTCGGAGTTTCTGCTCGGCGGATGAGTTTGAACGAGCCGTCCTCTTTCAGAAGAACCTCTGCACTGCGGAGCTTGCCGTTGTAATTGTAGCCCATTGAGAAACCGTGTGCGCCTGTATCGTGAATATAGATTATATCGCCTATATCAATCTTAGGAAGCATACGGTCAACTGCGAACTTGTCGCAGTTCTCGCAAAGACCGCCTGTTATATCGTACTTGTGGTCGCAGGGCTGATTTTCCTTGCCCATAACCGTAATATGATGATATGCGCCGTAGATGGCAGGACGCATAAGGTTAGCGGCACAAGCATCAAGACCGATATATTCCTTGTAGATATGCTTTTCACGGATAGCTTTTGCAACAAGTGCGCCGTTGGGTGCAAGCATATATCTGCCAAGCTCTGTGAAGATAGCTACATCGCCCATACCTGCCGGAACGAGTATCTCTTCGTAAGCCTTGCGAACGCCCTCTCCGATAACCTTTATATCGTTTGCGGGCTGGTCAGGCTTATAAGGAACGCCCACACCGCCGGAAAGGTTGATGAAGCTTAATTGTACGCCTGTCTTTTCCTTTATCTCAACAGCCGTTCTGAACAGAATGGCGGCGAGTACGGGGTAATACTCGTTGGTGAGAGTGTTGCTTGCAAGGAATGCGTGCATACCGAAACGCTTTGCGCCCTTTTCCTTAAGTATCTTGTATGCTTCGATTATCTGCTCGTGGGTCATACCGTACTTTGCGTCCTTGGGGGTATCCATTACGTTGCCCTTTTCGCTTGTCTTGAATTCACCGCCGGGATTGTAACGACAGCAGATGGTTTCGGGGATACCTGTCAGCTTGTCGAGTACATCTATATGAGTGAAATCATCAAGGTTAATTATAGCGCCGAGCTTGTAAGCAAGCTTGAAATCCTCGTCGGGAGTAGCGTTTGAGCTGAACATAATGTCGTGCTGTTTTGCGCCGACCTTATCGGACAGCATAAGCTCTGTATAGCTTGAGCAGTCAAAGCCGCAGCCCTCCTCCTTAAGTATCTCCATAAGGTAGGGGTTAGGTGTTGCCTTAACGGCGAAATATTCTCTGAAACCCTTGTTCCACGAGAATGCGTCATACAGCTTTCTTGCTGTTTCTCTTTATTCCTTTTTCATCGTAAATGTGGAAAGGTGTGGGGATCTCTTTGATTATCTCCTCCAGCTTTTCCTTAGTGGTGAAAGGTACTTTGCTCATTTTTATGCCTCTTTCTTTTGTTTATATTCTGCCGTTCACGGCTTGGTTTATAGTTTGCTTTTACTCAGACTCCGAGATACTTTGCAAGGAAGTCGACCGACATCTTTATCCACTGCTTGCAGTTATCAAGATAGAATGCCTCGTTCCAGCCTGTTACCTTATCGCAGGTCGAAAGTCCGTGCGGTCCGCAGTCGAACATATGCAGTTCAACGGGTACTTTATTAGATACGCACGCTTTAGCCATAACAAGACTGTTCTGTGCAGGAACGCAGTCATCGTTTGCGGTGCACCATAAGAATATTGGCGGTGTTTTGGGTGTTACACGGTTTTCAATAGACAGCTTTGAAAGTTCATCTCTGGTAGCTTCCTTGCCGAGCAGTACGTCAAACGAACCCTTGTGCGGATTTGTCGTTCCGCTGATAACAGGGTAGCTGAGTATTGCCGCATCGGGACGGATGTCCTCGGGCTTGCAGCCGAGTGCTTTGTATATCGACGGATCCTGCCACATTGTAGCTGTACAAGCGGCAAGGTGACCGCCTGCGCTTGCTCCCCATACTGCGAGCTTGTTCGGGTCTATGCCGAACTCCTCACATCTCTGACGGAGCTTCAGAATAGCGTAGGACGCATTGAGAAGCGGGGCAGGGTGTCTTGCGTTACAGCTGTATATAAGCACGAAAGCGTTATAGCCCTCGGCAAGATAGTGCATTGCAACAGGCTCTCCCTCTCTTGCGGAGCAGTATTCGTATCCGCCGCCGGGAAGAATAAGTATGCCCGGACGTTTTTTCGCAGAAGGGAAGTCCTTCAACGTTATCAAGCATATATGCCTTTAAATAGACCGTTTTATCTTCGCTGAGGAAGTATGTCTTTATAGTCATACGGTAGTCCTTCTTTATGTAAATATCCGCATTTAAGCACAGATAAAGTTTCACACAATAATTGTACTACTTTTTTTGGGGAAAAATCAAGTACCGCAACATAATAATTGCGGTACTGAGCTTGTATAAAAAGTCTTTTATTTGATGTACTTCTATTATATCATTCAGTTTAGTCTACGAAGGCAGCTACCGATAGTTCTTTTTGTCGGATAGCACTTCTCGGGTTCGCTATTCGAGTGGGTACACCTGTCAATATGAACGAGGGAAAGAACCAAAATAATTAGGAAAACAACTGCTAAACAATTACAATCCCCACCAAAGTTTGCTCGGCTTGACCGAGCAACAGAACCTCACCCTTTTTCGAGGGCGGGCATGGATGTCCGAAGTTGAACGCCCAAAGTTTCGCAAGGATGCGAAACCAACAGAGCGTTCATTTAAAGGCAAGCATGATGGTAATTAATTACATTTGGTGAAACCGACAAAGCGTTTATAAAGAGGAAAGTTTAGTGTTTGCAGTTTATATGCGGTTATGATGAATTGTAGAAATATTTGTAGGGTGAGTGTCTGTGTGTGCGTGGTCGGCTTTGCGTCCTTGCAAAGCCCTTGGGCACACACTAAGGCATCCTTGCCTTGCTTGCCCCTCCCGTTGCACTAACTTCTAACCATTCACCGAGTTTATAATCTGTCAACTATCAACCGTAACCCAAAGCTTAATTTCTTGCAAATTGTTTATGGTGAGCACTACAATATTTCGGGAGGGGGGTAGATTGTCAAGTCAAGTGCAACACTTTTTAGACAAAAATTCGAGAGGGGAAAGATAGCCAAGACATTTGCGAGGACGACTATTAATTAAATGAATAACTTTTTGGAATTCTTCTTCGGAAACACTTAAAAAATCAGTGCCTTTAGGGTAGAAGAAACGTAAAAGATCATTTGTATTTTCGTTTAAACCTCGTTGCCAAGGAGAGTGCAAATCAGCAAAATAGATT
>OKWC01000295.1_pt1 | contig 10519 bp, 14 predicted proteins | sample 1606971 | NCBI WGS metagenome assembly OKWC01 (sample SAMN04414076, study PRJEB24778) | human gut metagenome | material: faecal | host: Homo sapiens
GAAGATTGGTGCATCAGCACAATTCTTTCACACTAGCTCCATTTTGCAGACGCAGCTGCAAATTATTATCTTGGATATATTATACAAGTAATTATCTGATTATTCAAGAATTTTGCAAAGTTATACAAATAATATTCAAATGTGGAAAATTAATTTGATTTTAAGTATGTATTGTATTATAATTTACCTTGTTTAGTAAGAGTGAAATTTGATTAGGCATTTAGGTTTATAAGTTAAGAGCATAAGGTTTTAAGATATATTTATTTTGTAAAAGACAATAGAATAATGTCATATTTAATGCGATATTTGGCTATAAGATATATTTTATTTCAGAAAAGCTCACAGAATAAACTTAAAGGAGTACAGATCGTATGAAGAATATACATGAAATTAGTAACTGTTGTATGTCACCGGATGCAGACGATACATTACATGAGGAATGTGGTGTATTCGGAATGTATGATTTCGATGGCAATGATGTGGCATCATCGATTTATTATGGTTTATTTGCATTACAGCACAGAGGTCAGGAAAGCTGCGGAATAGCTGTAAGTGATACAGAGGGACCAAAGGGCAAGGTAAGTGTCTATAAGGATATGGGCCTTGTAAATGAAGTGTTCCAGCCGGATAATCTTGAAAAATTAAAAGGTAATATCGGTGTCGGACATACAAGATATTCTACAGCAGGAAGCAGTACGAGAGAGAATGCACAGCCATTGGTACTTAATTATGTGAAAGGTATTCTTGGACTTGCACATAATGGAAATCTTATTAATGCGTTAGAACTTCGCAAGGAACTAGAGTATACCGGAGCTATTTTCCAGACTACAATAGATTCAGAAGTTATAGCATATCTTATCGCAAGAGCCAGAATTAAATGTGGTTCGGTTGAGGAAGCTGTCAAAGAGACTATTAAGAAGATAAAAGGTGCTTATTCATTAATTGTAATGAGTCCGAGAAAATTAATAGGTGCAAGAGACCCATATGGTTTTAAGCCATTATGCATTGGTAAAAGAGATAATACATATATTTTAGCTTCAGAGACATGTGCACTTGATACTATCGGTGCAGAGCATGTAAGAGATGTCTTACCTGGTGAGATAGTAACTATTACTGATGGTAAGATAATATCTGATACATCATTATGTCTGCCTAAAGAGAAAGAAGCAAGATGTATATTTGAATATATTTATTTCGCAAGACCGGACAGTATAATTGATGGAATTTCAGTATATCATTCAAGAATTATGGCAGGAAGATATCTTGCCATGGATCATCCTGTAGAGGCTGATTTAGTAGTAGGTGTGCCGGAATCAGGAAATGCGGCAGCATTAGGATATTCTTTAGAATCAGGAATTCCTTATGGTACTGCATTTGTTAAGAACGGATATGTCGGACGTACATTTATAAAGCCTAAGCAGAGCAGCAGGGAATCAAGTGTAAGAGTTAAACTTAACGTTTTGAAAGAAGCAGTTAAGGGTAAAAGAGTAATTATGATAGATGACTCTATTGTAAGAGGTACTACGAGTGACCGTATAGTAGGAATGCTTAAGGAAGCAGGTGCTACAGAGGTGCATGTAAGAATAAGTTCACCACCATTTTTAAATGAGTGTTATTTTGGAACGGATATTCCAAGTAAAGAACAGTTAATTGCGCATAACAGAACGATTGAAGAAATCAGACAGATTATCGGTGCGGATTCGTTAGGTTATCTCGGAATAGACAGATTATCACAGATGGTGGAAGGACTTCCTATTGTACAGGATGTTTAATGGAAAGTATCCTATAGAACCACCTAAGGAAGATATTCGTGGTGAATATGAAGCATAAAAGTGTTTAAAATATTGGCATTAGCTGATATAATACTAAGGAAAAGATACCTTAGATAGATTAACTAATATGTATAAGAAAAAGGAGAACTAATATGTACGATAAGTATCAAAGCCCATTGTCAGAGCGATATGCAAGTAAGGAAATGCAGTATATTTTCTCACCTGATATGAAATTCAGAACATGGAGAAAATTATGGATTGCATTAGCAGAGACAGAGAAAGAATTAGGACTTAATATCACTGATGAGCAGATTGCAGAGTTAAAAGAACATGCAGAGGACATTAATTATGATGTTGCTAAGGAAAGAGAAAGATTAGTAAGACATGATGTTATGTCACATGTTTATGCATATGGTGTACAGTGTCCAAAGCTAAGGGAATTATACATCTTGGTGCAACTTCATGTTATGTTGGTGACAATACTGATATTATCGTAATGACTGAAGCACTTAAATTAGTCAGAAAGAAATTAATAAATGTTATTGCTGAATTAGCTAAATTTGCTGATTCATATAAAGCACAGCCAACACTTGCATTTACACATTTTCAGCCTGCACAGCCAACTACAGTTGGAAAACGTGCGACATTATGGATGAATGAATTAGTTGTTGACTTAGAAGACCTTGATTATATTATCAGAAGTATGAAGTTATTAGGTTCAAAGGGAACAACAGGCACACAGGCAAGTTTCCTTGAATTATTCGAGGGTGACCAGGATAAAATCAGAAAAATTGATCCTATGATAGCTAAGAAGATGGGATTTGAGAAATGTCAGCCTGTTTCAGGACAGACATATACAAGAAAAGTTGATACAAGAGTATTAAATGTATTAGCAGGAATTGCAGCAAGTGCTCATAAATTTTCAAATGATATAAGATTATTACAGCATCTTAAAGAGGTTGAAGAACCATTTGAAAAGAATCAGATTGGTTCATCTGCAATGGCTTATAAGAGAAACCCTATGAGAAGTGAGAGAATTGCATCACTTGCTAATTATGTAATGGTAGATGCACTTAATCCTGCAATTACATCAGCAACGCAGTGGTTTGAAAGAACCCTTGATGACTCTGCTAATAAGAGAATAAGTGTTCCTGAAGCATTCCTTGCAATCGACGGAATACTTGACTTATATCTCAATGTAGTAGATGGTTTAGTTGTATATCCTAAGGTTATTGAGAAGAGACTTATGGCTGAATTACCATTTATGGCTACTGAGAATATTATGATGGATGCAGTTAAAGCAGGTGGCGACAGACAGGAATTACACGAAGAGATTCGTAAGCTTTCTATGATTGCAGGAAAAAAATGTTAAAGAAGAGGGACTTGATAACAATTTATTAGAGCTTATTGCAGCAGATGATAAATTCGGAATGAGTCTTGAAGATTTGAAGAAATCAATGGACCCAACAAAGTATGTTGGACGTTCAAAAGAGCAGGTTGATGAGTTCTTAAGTGAAGTTATTAATCCAATTCTTGAAGAGAATAAGGAAATACTTGGAATGACAGCTACAATCAACGTGTAATTATAAATATAAGAATATATAATTTATTGTATAACAATATGTTTTATAATTTGTTTGTATAACAATATATTTTTATAATTTATTGTATAACAATATGTTTTTAGAATTTATTCTTATAATAATATACTCTATAGTAATCAGGTTTCCGGTAAGCGTTGCTATCGGAAACCTTTAGTGATAAAAGACAACGCAGAAATGAGGAAAAGTAATGGGCGGATTTTTTGGAGTTGCATCGAAAAACGATTGCGTATTTGATTTATTTTTTGGAACTGATTATCATTCACATCTTGGAACAAGAAGAGGTGGAATGGCTGTATATGGCAAGGATGGATTTGACCGTTCAATCCATAATATAGAGAATTCTCCTTTCAGAACTAAATTCGATAAAGAGATAAATGAGATGAAAGGTAATTTAGGAATTGGCTGTATATCAGATTATGAACCACAGCCATTAATTGTCGTTCACATCATGGAACCTATGCCATAACAACAGTTGGTAAAATTAATAATACAGATGAAATTGTTAAAAAGATTTTCAGTAATGGTAATTCGCATTTCTTAGAAATGAGTGGTGGAGATATCAATGCTACTGAACTCGTGGCGGCTATTATTAACCAGAAAGATAATATGATTGATGGTATAAGGTATGCACAGGAGATAATAGATGGTTCAATGACTATGTTAGTTATGACTCCTAAGGGCATATTTGTAGCGAGAGACAGGTTAGGAAGAACTCCTGCGGTTATAGGTAAGAAAGAGGACGGATATTGTGCTACATTTGAATCATTTGCTTATCTGAATCTTGGATATACGGATTATAAGGAATTAGGTCCGGGCGAAATAGTAATTATGACACCGGAAGAAGTACGAACGGTATGCGCACCGGGTACAGATATGAAGATTTGTACATTCTTATGGATATATTATGGTTATCCATCATCAAGCTATGAGGGTGTAAGTGTTGAGAAAATGCGTTATAACTGTGGAGCAATGCTTGCAAGACGTGATATGAATGACAAGAATAAGGTAGAGCCTGACATTGTTGCAGGTGTACCGGATTCAGGAACAGCACATGCAGTAGGATATGCTAACGAGTCAGGGATTCCATTTTCAAGACCATTTATTAAATATACACCTACATGGCCACGTTCATTTATGCCTACTATCCAGAGTAAGCGTAATCTGATTGCTAAAATGAAGCTTATACCTGTTCATGATTTAATTAAGGATAAGAGCTTATTACTTATAGATGACTCTATCGTAAGAGGCACACAGCTTAGAGAAACTACTGAATTCTTATATTCAAGCGGAGCTAAAGAGGTACATATAAGACCTGCCTGCCCACCACTTGTATACGGCTGTAAATTCATTAATTTCTCACGTTCATCTTCAGAAATGGACTTAATAACAAGACGAGTTATTAAGAATTTAGAGGGTGATAATGCTGAAAATGTACTTAACGAGTATACTAATCCTGAAACTGAAAGATATCAGAATATGATAGAAGAGATAAGAAAAGAACTTTAAATTCACATCTCTTAGATATCATAGATTAGATGATATGATAGAGTCAGTAGGAATAGACAAGAGTAAGTTATGTACTTATTGCTGGGATGGAAGAGAATAGTTCGTATGAAGATAAGCAAGAATAAAAGGAAGACAATATTAATAGTATTAGCAGTAATACTGATAATTGTAATACCTGTAGGTATAAATATACTGTTTCCTAAATATTATAAACTGAAAATAGATTATAGCGAGATAAAATGTATTGAGGTTGAGTCGTATAATAAACGTCAGTATTTTGTTTTTGATAAAAGCGAAGATATAAAAATAATAATGGATTATATATGCAGTCAAAAGTATAGGAAAGAAAATATATATGAAGTAATTGCTTCTCAATACCATACTGTAATAAAATCAAAAATCGGTTATGTTATAAAATTATATAGTTCAACGGAATGTGAAGAATCAGATTTGATTAAAACTATTAAATTGCCACAGATAGGTGGAATAACAATCGATGAAGTAAAATACAGATTACCGGAAGAGGAATATCCTATATATGGTAATCTATATAGAATAATACACAACGAAATCTTAAAGATAATAATTAAATATTAATTAACTTATAAGAATAAAGAATGTCGCAAGCGACATTCTCTGCTTGCGGCGGGTTGCTATAGCAACCCGCCGCAGTGCGATCCATGCGGAGCGTTTTTTACTTACCAGGACAATTTCAACGAAATTTCCTGGCTGTAAGTGAGCTATCCCTTATGGATTGATTGAATGAATATAATATATGCAGATTACAACATTTACCACAACAGCATTGATATATGCACTTATGTCGGGATATGTTTTATAGATTTCGTCCTTGGTACTGTATTGTTACTACATAAACTGTTTTGCATGGTTCATCAATGCGGAAAATGGCGATATAACTATCAATCAGTAACTGACGATAGCCTTTTCCGGCATATCTGCCCTCGTTACGCTCTTGATGGGACTGTGGAAATGTATCTAGGCTTAAAATAGACTTCTTAATTCTATCTACCTGTCTTTTGGCATTTTCAGGAGCCAATTTCTCATTTGCAATATATTCGTAAATGTGGTCTAATTCACGGATTGCTCTAGGGTTGACTTTTACCTTGTATTTATCCAAAATGCTTTTTCTCCAATTCTGCAAAAACTTTTTCTGCGTCAACTGCTTCTGCACCGTTAGCAATTTCTTGCTCAGATTCGAAGATTGCCTGGTCGATGCGATTCATTCTTGCAAATTTATCGTATAATTCACTACTCATCACAACCAAGTCGCTATATCCGTTTTTGGTAATAAAAATAGGCTCCTGTTCCTTGTGTGCGATATTGGAAATCTTCGGTTGTATTGCGTAAATCCTTAATAGGCATAATAAGTGGCATAATGCTTCACTCCTTTCGTTGACACAATTATAGCATAATTATGCCTAAGAAAGCAATATAAAATGCATATCTTCACAAGAAACTTGTAGATAAAATCAAAAAAACTTGTTGATAATATTAATTAACGGGAGTACTGTTGATAACAATTATTAAAAAATATGGATGATGCAACTTTTGATATGTGGATAAGGTTGCAGGGCAATAAACAATGATTTCCCTTGTAAGTTACCCATAAGGGCAAAAACAAGGGAAAATACATACAAGTTCACGATTTGAGGCTCTGAAAGCCTTGAAAAATAAGGAACGTTAGTTGGATTGATAAACAACTTATAATTTATTTAAACTTCCTCTAATATCATACCGCTGAAAGCAGGAAGTTCTAAGTTAAGTTTTTTAGAAACAGTAGATAACTGTTTACGGCTTACAGGAGTATTACCACCATAAATATCATAGTCAGAGTTGAGTAAGACTTTGTATTTGCCGTTCTTTTTTAAATCAAGGGTGTAGTTTTGTGCAACACCTGAGAAATTAAGGGCTACGATTATATTTTGTTTTGGACTACGGCGAATGTAAGAGTACAGACATTCGCTTTCACTATGACAGTCAATCCATTCAAAACCATTTTCATCATAGTCTTCTTCCCATAATGCAGGATTATCAATATATATTTTATTTAGTTTTTGTATATATTTATGAAAAGAATCATGAATTGGATATTTGAGAATATCCCAGTCCTGTTCACGTTTTTCGTCCCATTCTCTTAGCTGGCCGATTTCATTTCCCATAAAGTTGAGTTTCTTGCCCGGATGTGTCATCATATACATATAAAGTAGGCGACCTTGTGGAAATTTCATCTCGTATTCACCGAACATTTTCTGAAGAATCGTACATTTGCCATGAACTGTTTCATCATGTGAAAAAGGAAGTAAGAAGTTAGCATCATAGTAATACATCATACTGAAAGTAAGTTTATGATAACTTCCTCCACGGAATAATGGATCAAGCTTCATATATTCAAGGGTATCATTCATCCAGCCCATATCCCACTTGTAGTCGAAACCTAAGCCACCATCTCTGACAGATTTAGTAACATCTTTAAAGTTAGTAGAATCTTCCGCTGCAAGCATACAATTAGGAAATCTGTCTTTAAGTCCACTGTTAAGTGTCTTAACAAAATCTACGGCATTACCATTTACACCACGGTTCTCATCACCCTGCCAATATAAGATTCGGCTGATTGCGTCCATTCGCAGACCATCAATGTGGTATTTATCAAGCCAGTAAGCAGCAGCACTGTTTAAGAAACTGCGTACTTCTCCACGACTGTGCATAAAGTTACAGCTTCCCCATTCACTGACACCTACATCATTATGAGGATATTCATAAAGTGCTGTTCCGTCATAATTAGCAAGAGCGTAAGCGTCTACAGCAAATGGACAGGAACAAAATCTACGATTACAGCTATATCAGATGCATGAAATAAATCAATCATCTTCTGGAACTGAGTGGCGGTTCCGTATCTGCTTGTTGGAGCGAAGAAGCCGGTATTCTGATATCCCCAGCTTTCATCACATGGGTGTTCACTTATAGGCATAAGTTCAAGACAGTTATAACCATTCTCTTTCATATATTTAATAAGTTTAGGTGCGATTTCATCATAGGTAAACCAGCCATGCTCGTCATCCGGATTAGTCAGCCAGCTTCCAAGATGCACCTCATAGATATTAAGAGGTGCTTTCTTGAAATCAGTACGTTTCTTCAACCATTTAGCATCAGAGAATTTATATTCATCTAAATCGCGAATTATGCTCGCACTATCAGGGCGTAATTCCATTCCAAAACCATAAGGGTCACAATGGTCAATTATGCCATTTGATGCAGTTATCTGGAATTTATACATATCGCCTAGTTTGGCATTCTCTACAAAGAGTTCAAAGAATTGTCTGTCATCTGTCACACGATTCATATTCTGTGGCTGCCAGTTATTAAAACTTCCGATTACCGCAACATTACTTGCAGCAGGTGCAAATGTACGGAAAGTAACACCTTTTTTTTCAATATGTGCGCCAAGATAATTATAAGCGTCAAAAATCTGACCTGTATAAAAATTATAGAAATTCATTGTTATACCTCCTAGCATTTGATGTATTTTGCACTATATCCTTTCATATTAAGACCACCCTCGAAACTTACGGTTTCACCTGTAATAAGGTCTGTTCCTGAACCAACTCCGGAATCAAAATGAGCAGTATAATCATCAGCTGAAGCATTGATTGCGATTAATACACGCTCGCCATCGCAGGTTCTTTCGAATACACATTGATGATTAGTAAGAACAACTGATTTAAAATCTCCATAACAGATTGCTTTACTATTCTTGTGTGCATTAGCAAGTTTAGAAATATAGTCTGATAATTCGTTCTCATTGGTGCATCAAAGCAGGCACGTAATGCAGAATCATCTTCATTCTTATGTGCTTTAGCACCCCATTCGCTTCCGTAATATACGCAAGGAATTCCAGGCATACCAAATGCAAGCGCATAAATAAGAGGAAGATGATTTTCATTATTAAGGTTGCTTGCAATTCTTGATACGTCATGATTATCTACGAAAGTGAGTAAGTGTTTACCTTTGTATAAAGTCAGTTCTCAGGACCAAACTGACGGAGAAGTGAGTGTTACAATTTCAAACATATTCATAGAATTGAAACTTGAGAATAAGCCCTTATAACACTCATAGTTTGTACAGCTGTGAAGCATTTCATCATTGACAAATTGGTTATAATCACCATGAAGAAGTTCGCCAAGAAGCCAGAAGTCAGCTTTTAATCCGTTACAGAAATGTCTTAATCTCTTTAAGAAATCTTTATCAAGGCAATAAGCCACATCAAGTCTAATTCCATCAATGTCGAATTCATCAACCCATAATTTGATACTATCGAAAATATAGTTAATAACTTCTTCATTTCTAAGATTCAATTTAACCAAATCATAGTTGCCTTCCCAGCCTTCATACCATAATCCATCGTTGTAATTAGAATTTCCACCGAAGTCAATTCTCGCAAACCAGTCTTTGTATGGAGATGCTTCTCTGTTCTTTAATACGTCCTGAAATGCAAAAAAACCACGACCCACATGGTTAAATACACCGTCTAACACAACTTTAATACCTGCTTTGTGAAGATTGTCACATACATTCTTAAAGTCATCATTTGTACCAAGTCGCAGTCAATTTTACGGTAATCTCTTGTGTTATATCCATGAGTGTCAGATTCGAAAACCGGTGAGAAATAAATTGCATTTGCTCCTAATTTATTAATATGAGGTATCCAGTCATTAACCTTTAATATTCTTGAAGTGAGTACACCGTCGTTTTCGAATGGTGCTCCACAAAATCCTAACGGGTAAATTTGATAAAATACGCTTTCATCAGCCCACATGCTTAAGTCCTCCTTAAATAGCTTGTAATCTAGAAATCCTTTTTGTAGTTTTTTCGCAAATTCCTCAAGGGAATCTACTGATAATTCGTTTCTGCCATTTTCTTCTATAATACCAAGAAAACCATTTACAAAGAAAGTAATGCTTATTCTTGCATTTAATAAATCTTTATCGTCAAGTCCAAAGACAGTAGAACGACTGATTAGTGAGTCGATTATCTGTGTTCTTACCTTATATATTAAAGGCGACAGACTTGGTGAGTTGAAAAACGGCTTATAAAGATTGCCCTGCTCCTTATTCAATTGCAATATCTTAGACCAGATATTAGGTAAATCTTTAATCATATTATTTACACCATTCTGGCAAATGATGTCTACAATAGGCGAGACAATCTGTAATATAAAATCTTCTGCACATTCATAATATCTTTATAATGAAGATAGAAGGTGCTTTTGTTGATTCCTGCTTCTTTACATAATTCTATAACGGTAATATCACGTATGTCTTTCACGCAAAGTAAAGTTGCTGAGTGTTTACATAAAGAGCATTTTTTGTTTTTTTAATCTTAGCATTTTCCAATTATCTTACCTCTTCCTTGCAAGTATGTATGCATTATAACATTGAAATAGACAAAATGTCTATATTAAATTTTAAAATATTAATCTCATATCAGTTTAAACTTGCTAAATTGCCTGTATAATGTTAAAATACTTCTTTAGAAAGTAGCATTTAATATGATTAATTATAAGAAAGGAGCCATATTTCCGTCAGATATTTATGGTAAATATTATGGATATTATAATTA
>OKWC01000297.1_pt1 | contig 10509 bp, 15 predicted proteins | sample 1606971 | NCBI WGS metagenome assembly OKWC01 (sample SAMN04414076, study PRJEB24778) | human gut metagenome | material: faecal | host: Homo sapiens
CGTAGCAACCAGCTCGTCCAGCTGCGGGCTTCCGGTAGGGATCGCCGTCGGGCCGAAGCAGCTCATCAGCACGCCCTTGAACCCCGACATGAAATCCAGCCCTCCGACTCCGGCCACCTTCGCCACCAGTTCGGGCTGCGCCAGCAGCATGGCTATGCAGGCGAAAACCGCGGCGCAGAAGAGCGTCACGATGGCCGGGAGTTTGCGCACGATCAGCACGCCCGTCGCCACGGGCACCAGCAGCAGCCACGGCGTAATGCGGAAAGCGCCGCGCAGCGAATCGGCGTAAAGTTCGGCATGCGCGCCGCCGGTATGGCTCAGCGTCAGTCCCGCGACGACGAAGACCGCCAGCGCGACGACGAACGACGGAACGGTCGTGTAAAGCATGTAGCGGATATGCGTGAAGATCGGCACGCCGACGGTGGACGAAGCGAGCACCGTCGTATCGGAGAGCAGCGAAATCTTGTCGCCGAAATAGGCGCCCGAAATGATCGCGCCCGCGATCCACCCTTCGGGGAAACCCATGGCCTGCCCGGTGCCCATCAGCGCCACGCCGATCGTGGCGGCTGTGGCGCGAGATGACCTCGGTCGGCCGTGGCGCAGTCGTCGTCCGCGCCCGGCATACCGGCGGCGGGGTATTCGGGGGCTTGTTCCGGCGTTCCGCAGCCGCATTGCCCGTGGCGGTGCCCGGGATGATGGCGGTGGTGGTGATGTCCTCCGGCAAGGTATTCGTTCACTTCGCTGTCGGAGAGTACGACGACCATGTCGGCCTCGGTACGGCGCAGCGAGATGTCGTAGCCCATGATTTTATATTCGATCGGGTCTTTTCAGGGGGCGTTGAGCAGTACTTCGACCCGCTGCCCGCGGACGAATCCCATCTCCATGATGCGCCGGCGGAAGCTCCGTGGCCCGTCACCTTGAGGATCGTGGCCGACTCGCCGGTTTTAAGTTCGGATAAACGCATTGTCGCTCTTTAGTTTTGGCGCCAAAGATACGACTTTGCGGCCGGATATGCAATCCCCATTTGTGGGTATATTGGGGCGCGTATCCGGCCTGCCGCTTCTGTGCGGCGGGGCGGGGCCGACCCGTCGGCGCGCCGTTTTCCGCCTGCGTCAAACGCCTGCGTCGGGCGGCGCTACCACCCGCCGCCCAGCGCCTTGCAGAGGTTCACGTAGTTGATGTACTGCTGTGCCACGATGTTCACCAGCTCCATCTGCGACTGGTAGAGGCTCCGCTGGGCGTCAATTACGTCGAGGTAGTCCGACAGCCCGCTGCGGTAGAGCGCCTGCGTCATGGTGGCGATGCGGTCGTTCGAGACGACCAGTTCGCAGGAACGCTCCGCCTGGGTGCGGTAGGTGGCGATGGCGACCTGCGATTTTCAAAAGCTCCGACGGCTGTATCTGTACACCCGCTATAGTTATCCATCTCTTTGCGTCCGCAACAGCGTCGCCCTTGAAGATAACCAGTATCATAAGTATAACGCTGAATCCGAAAAACGCCATTGCAGGATTAAGACCGTTGCCGTTGTCAAAATCCTTCTTTTTGCCGATCATTTTGAACGGCCTTGCCCACATACGATAATCTATGCGTGACAGAATTATCATCACGACAAATCCGACCACCGCCGCAACAAGCTGTTTTTGTGCGTAGGCAAAGCTGTTGCCTTCTTCCTGTAAAGCGTAAGCATAGCTTGCGGAGGACATCATGATGATACCCATAACAAGCAGTATTATCACTACAGTGAACAGCGGCATATCGAATCTTCCACGCTTTGCGTTCGGAACATATTCCATCACCGGTGCGGCGGGAATATTTTTCCACCACTTTTTTGAATCTTCCGCTTTTGTGCTTCTTTCTTTTCTGATTCTATTTTCCGGGGCAGGCTCAGCCTTTTGCTCCGGTATTGTTTCCCTTACGGGCGGAGTAAGCTGTATTCTTTCCGCTCTGCGTCTTTTTGAGGGATCATTCTTTTTACTTCCGTTGTTATTTGCGTTGCTGTTATGTGTATCGTCACGCAGCTTGTCAATGTGTCGCTTTCCGTCTGTGTCACGGATATTCTGCTCATACATTGCTTTTCGCTGCTCATAGCTAAGACCCTTTTTATCCGACACGGACAATCCCCCTTTTGATATATTTTGATCAGTTGCCGAAATACTGCAGTAACACTCCGACTACGCAGGCAAACAGTTCGATAGCCGAGAACACCATTACGATCTTGCCCTCTTTCCAGCCGCTCATTTCAAAGCTGTGATGTATAGGTGTCATCTTGAAAAGGCGCTTGCCCTTTGTCAGCTTATAATAAGTCATCTGTATCATAACCGAAAGTGCTTCCCAGATATATATTGCACAGCAGATGACCATTACGAATTCCGTTCCCGTGCCTATTCCGACAGCGGTAACTATACCGCCTAAGAACATTGAGCCTGTGTCGCCCATCATTACCTTCGCAGGATGAAGATTCCACACCATAAAGCCAAGACAGCCGGCACCTGCCGCCGCCGCAACAAGTCCCATCTCACCCATACCTACAAGCGAGCAGATAAGCACATACGCACCGCAGTAAACAAGCGTTACCGATGAGCAAAGCCCGTCAATTCCGTCTGTAAGATTGACCGCATTTACAAGATACAGTATGCCGAGTCCCATTACTATATAGTAGAAGATTCCGAAATCCACCTGCCTAAAAACGGGAAATTGATAACAGTAGAGGTATCACCTGCGATAACGTGAGAGGTAAAGAATGCGGCGATGATAAGCACCTGCATTATTATCTTCTGCATGGGCTTCAGACCCTCGTTCTGCTTCTTCTTTACCTTTATAAGATCGTCCACAAATCCGACAAAGCCGAACATAAGAGCCATCACAACAGCCGATATAGCCTTTGCGAGCTTCTGCGAGCTACATCGTCCATATTTATCGCACCGCTTGCCCACATTATCGCAATACCTGCCGCAAACGAGATAACAACACCTGCAATGAACATAACGCCGCCCATTGTAGGCGTGCCGTTTTTCGACTTATGCCAGGCAGGACCTATATCAAGTATCGTCTGACCGAATTTCAGTTTTCTCAGTGCAGGTATTGCCACAAATCCGAGCAGTGCAGTAATTCCGAAGCAAAGCACTGCGGTTATAACGGTAGCGGGAATATTCATAAATCAGTTTTCCTTCCTCTTCATTATATCTTTAACTATTTCCTTCTCGGAAACGGCAGATACTCGTCACCGATTATCTGATAGGTTTCGTGACCCTTGCCGCAAAGGATTATAACATCATCCTTACTGGCGGTATCAAGCGCATAGGCTATTGCCTCACGTCTGTCTGTGATACATCTGCACGGCTTTTTACCGCTTATGCCCGTCATTACCTCCCTGATTATTTCATCGGGGTTCTCGTGAGCCGGATTATCAGAGGTGATAACAAGAATATCTGCATTATCCTCAGCCGCCTTTGCCATCATCGGACGCTTTTCCTTGTCCCTGTCGCCTGCCGCACCGAACACGCATATAAGTCTGCCCTTCGTCAAAGGTTTAAGCGTTGACAGCACCTTTATAAGTGCGTCATCGGTATGAGCATAGTCTGTTATTACGGTAAAATCGCCTCTGTAGACAACGTTCATTCTGCCGTCAACACCGTCAAGATCCGAAAGTGCCTTTGCACATTCCGTCATATCAAATCCGAGAGCCGTAACCCATCGCTATGGCACACAGCGAGTTCTGAACGTTATACAGCCCCGTCATATTCATATCAACACGACAAGCGGTTTTCTCACGCTCGTTTACAAGCATATACGAGCATCCCGTTGCATTCATCCTGATAAATTCCGCATGATAATCGGCATTGCCTTCGGTGCTGTAGGTTACCGCAATATCGGAAAACTCCCGTGCAAGCCTTTTGCCGTACTCATCGTCTATATTTATGACAGCGGTTTTGCACATTGTGAAAACACGCCGTTTTGCCTGAAAATAATTTTCCATCGTACCGTGATAATCAAGGTGATCACGGGTAAGATTCGTAAATCCTGCGACCGCTATCCTTTCATCGCCTATACGGTACTGGTCAAGAGCCTGCGAGCTTGCCTCCATAACGCAGTAATCTGCGCCGTTGCTCACCATTTCCCCAAGCCACGAATACAGAACAGTCGCTCTCGGTACGGTAGGAGTGCCGTGCTGTGACGGTTTAAGCTCGCCCGAACAGGTATCGTTTCCCGCCGTGCCTACACATCCGCACTTTTTGCCGAGCGTGGTAAGAATATGCTTTACAAAATGTGCCGTAGTGGTCTTGCCGTTCGTTCCCGTGACCGCAAGCAGTCCAAGCTTCTCCGAAGGCTTACCGTAAAAGCTGTTAAGCAGCCTTGCAAGGCACAGCCTCGTGTTATCCGTAACAAGCTGTTTTCCGCACTTTATATCGTGGTCGGTGACTATCATAACAGCGCCCTTTGAAAGCATTTCAGCCGCAGCGCTGTGACCGTCAAACCTTGCGCCCTTTACACAGACAAATATACTGCCCTGCTTTACCTCTGCGGTGTTGTCGGTAACACCCGTTACAACCGCATTTTGGGTCCCTGCCTTTTCGGCTTCGGGACAAATTTCATACAGCCTGATAATACCCACTCCTGTCAGAAAGATCGAATAGCCGAAAGCATCAGCCCGTTTCGTTGTTTACAAGGAAATTGACCTCTATAACAGATCCTCTGTATACCACCAGTCCGGAATTAACGCTCTGGCTTACCGCCTTCGCTTCGCTTCCTGTTGCCGCACCGGTAATACTTATGTTGAGGCCTGCCTCGCTCAGTGCCTTGTTTGCTTCTTCGACCGTCATTCCTATTACATTCGGCACAGTAGACATTCTGTAATCCGATAACGGAATATCTCCCATATACAGCATTACCGTGCTTCCGCTCGGCATAACCGTACCTGCCGACGGCACCTGACCTGTTACCTCTGTACCGTCCGTACTGCCTATGTACTCTGCCTTAAGTCCTGCGGCTGTAAGCTGTGCCTCCGCTCTTATACTGTTATATCCTCCGACCCACGGAACAGTAACATCCTGCTGTGCAAGCTCGTCAGCCGTATACTGAGGATATATTCCCATATATTCAAGGCCTTCCTTGAACACAGCCGATACTACGGGCGCCGCAATAGCACTTCCGTAGATATATCCCGATGTAGGCTCGTCGCATACGACAAGCATAACATATTCGGGGTCATCTATCGGCACTATGGCGCAGAATGTCGCAACATATCTCAGTTCCGGTGTCTTTCCGCTGTTGTAGTCGTCTATCTTCTCTGAAGTACCGCTCTTGCCGCCTATGCGATAGCCGCTCATATATGCGTTACCGCCGCCGTTTGCGGTTACAACGTCCTCAAGTATCTTACGCATCGTTGCGCTTGTTTCTTCGCTTATTACCTGACGTCTTACCACCGTCTGTGCAGACTTCACGACATTTCCGTCACTGTCTATTATCTTATCCACAACATAGGGTGTGACAAGCTTACCGCCGTTTACGACAGCCGCCGCCGCTGTAACCATCTGTATGGGCGTAACCTTTGTCGTCTGACCGAATGCCGAGCTGGAAAGCTCAACTATTCCCATATCGGATTCTTTCACATACAGCGAATCCGCTTCACCCGGCAGATCTATTCCCGTCTTTTCGGTAAAGCCGAATGCCTCGAAATATTTGCTGAACTTCTCCACTCCGAGAAGCTGACCTATCTTTATAAATGCAGGGTTGCACGAGCGGATCATCGCTTCTGTAAGATTTGATACACCGTGACCGCCTATGTTCCAGCATCTTATCTTGTTCCGTCAACATCTGCAATGCCTGAGCATTCGAATGTGCTGTCAAGCGATACAACTTCCTCCTCAAGCGCCGAAGCGCAGGTGAACATCTTGAATACAGAACCGGGAATATACAGTTCGCTTACCGCCTTGTTCTGCCACTGCTTTCCCCATATCTCCTGCTTTTTAGCAAGTATTTCTTCTTCGGTCTTCTTGTCCGCCGACATCTTGGCAAGCGTCAGCCTGTCGCTTTCAAAGTAAACATATGACGGATCGTTCGGATCGAATCCGGGCGATGTCGCCATTGCCACAATAGCGCCCGTTTTCGCATTCATAATAATTCCTGTACTGCGGTTCGCCAGCTTATGCTGTGACACCGTTATCTCAAGATTCTTTTCAAGATAATACTGAAGCGTTTCGTCAATAGTCAGCACAAGGCTGTTGCCGTCCTTTGCCGAATAGCGTGCGGAATAGTCATAAGGCATTGCGTTTCCGTGAGCGTCTGTTGTTGTGATAACTCTGCCGTCCGTACCCTTAAGATACGAATTGTAGTATGCCTCGATGCCATAGCCCTCTTCATTCTCGTTTACAAATCCCAGAACGCTTGCCGCAAGAGTTCCGTTAGGATAGCTCCTCTCGCTGTTTTCAACAGTGTAAACGGAATAACGGTTAAGGTTGTTCTTCAGTACGAAGTTGTTGATTTTTTCAACGGTACTGCGGTCCACCTTCTTCTTGACCACATAATAGCGTGAAGAAGTGTCCTTGCACGCTTCCGTCAGCGTTTCATATTTAACGCCGAGTATCTCGCTTATTCCCTTGCATATAAACTCACGGTTCTCAGGCTCGTTTTTTTCAATGTCGCCCGGCGAAATAATAACATCCCACACGGTAGCGCTTTGCGCCAGCACCTTGTTGTTGCGGTCATATATCGTTCCACGCTTCGCCTTTATGTCAAAGCTGCTCTGTTGCTGATCGGTAGCCATTGCAGACAGTTCCTTGCTGTCAATGACCGAAACCTTGAACAGCACACCGCTGACAATGCCGGTGACACCTATACACAATGCCACCAGAATAATCAGTATGCGTTTTTTCATGCCTTGCGTGAGCTTTAAGTCCATAGATTTCTCCTTGCCGGTAAAATGAGATAACGGCAAAAGCCGCCGGTGATTCAAGCAATAAAAATTACTTTCGATAAAAAAGCATTATCCTTTCCTCGTAAACACAGCCGTATCAACGTGGAAAGGAGCCCTGCTTGTTCATTTATATGCCCTAAAATCCGAGATATTCTAAAATCCCGTTAAACCAGTCCTGAACAGTGACAAAGATATTGTCATTATCATTCTTCGCTGTTTCGGTCATGTTTCCGGTATTCATCTCAACGTATCTTTCCTGCGATGCGCTGACCTTCTGCATACCGAGTTCGCTGACTGCGTATTGCTCTACATTCTCAAGCGAAACCGAACCGCTCAGCTGATTGCTCAGTGCGGTATTTATGCTCTGTGCGTCCGATAACGCCTGCGTTTCGTTGCTTATCTTCAGATTGACCTCGCTGAGTGCGGCCTTGCTGTATAAGAACATTACAAACACTGCGAGGAAAACTGCGCCTATTATTGCCACTGCCACAGGTCTGCCTGATTTTGCAACGGAAGACGTAGCGACCTTAAGCTCCGGTTTCTTTTCGGGAGTCTGCTGTTCTTTTCTTTTTGACGTATCGAACAAGGACATATCATAAGCCGTACTTGTTCTGTTGTGCGGTGTTGTCATTATTATTCCCCTTTATTAAAGTTTCTCTATTACTCTGAGTTTTGCACTTCTTGAGCGATTGTTCACCGCAAGTTCCTCTTCGCTTGCGGTTACCGGCTTTCTGTAAACCGTTCTGCCTCTCGGCTTCTTTCCGCATACGCAAACAGGAAAATCCGGCGGACAGGTACAGCCTGTGCAATATTCTCTGAATGTATTTTTACTATCCTGTCCTCTATCGAATGGAAAGTGATGATTGCGAGCCTTCCTCCTGCCTTAAGCCTTTCAAAAGCCTCCGACATTCCTTTTTTCAGTTCGTCAAGTTCACCGTTTACTTCTATTCTTATCGCCTGAAAGGTCTTTTTGCAAGGGTTCTTCTCCTTGCGGACCTTCAGCGGTACGTTCCTTTTTACTATTTCCGCAAGCTCCAGCGTTGTCTTTATCGGTGCGGTTTCTCTCGCTTTAAGTATACCGCTTACTATGCCGTGTGCGAATTTCTCCTCGCCGTACTCGAAAAGTATCTTTTCCAGCTGTTCCTGCTGTATTCGTTAACAACATCATAGGCGCTAAGCCCGCTCTTGCTCATTCTCATATCAAGAGGTGCGTCCTCGTGATAGGAAAATCCTCTCTCAGCCGTATCAAGCTGATACGATGAAACTCCGAGATCCATCAGCACCCCGTCAACCTTGCCAACTCCGATTTCGTCAAGACTTTCGTCAAACGTCGAAAATTTCCTGTTGATAAGCGTGTGCGGATAGTCCTTCAACTTTTCCTCTGCCGCCTTTACAGCGTCGGGATCACGGTCAAAGCCGATAAGCCTGCCCGTTGTAAGACGCTTTGCTATCTCGGACGAATGTCCCGCAAAGCCTGTCGTACAGTCAACATAAATACCGTCGGGCTTTATATCAAGCGATTCTATCGTTTCACTCAGCAAAACGGGTATATGAATAGGTTTTTCGCTCATATTTCCTCCCGTTTATATTCCAAGCTCAAGCGCAAGCTCTGTCAGATCTTCGTTGTTTGTGTTCTCGTTGAACTTTACCCACGAAGCTTTATCCCATATTTCCGCAGTACCCTCAAGTCCGACTACCACAACATCAGCGGTAAGCGTTGCGTACTCTCTGAGCGGCTGAGGAACAGAAACTCTTCCCTGCTTGTCCGCCGAAATCTCATAAGCACTGCCGAATAAGAATCGTTTTATACTTTGAGTTTTCACCTGCGGAAGCTCATTTATTCTGGCAACCAGCTTCTGCCAGTCCTCTTTTGAATACACCTTTATGCAGGCTGTACCTATTGTTTTTGCAAGGACAAGATCGTTTCCCATTTCTTCACGGAGTTTAAGCGGTATGTTCATTCTGCCCTTTGCATCAAGTGTAGATTTGAATTCGCCTATCACGAGCCTGTCCCTCCTTTCACAAAAAGATACGCCGAAGAGGTGCGGCCCCGCACATTTTTCAGAAAAGTTGAATTTCAATGAAAAATAAGTGTCCAAAGCCCCACCAAAGTGTCAAAAAGTGTACATTTATATATACAGCCCAACAGAAAAAATTTCAAGTGGGAATGATATCATTTGCTCCAAAAAAGTATCTAAATGCAGTTTTTGAATTTAGTGTATTTTGCACAAAAAACAGCCCTTGAAACAAGGGCTGAACATGATATTTATTGTTACTTTTCAACATATTGTATATCTCAAAGTGACAGCAACAAGATATAGAGAAAGTGGTGCTTGTGACACAAAATCACAGCTTCCTGCAAAAAGATTTATTTTTTTCTGCGGACATACGTCACATACCTGAACGGGTATTTCTCACCTGTGACGATCTCCTCCTCGCTTTCCTTCTCCCAGTCCGGATTATTATCAAGATTCGGGAAGAATGTATCCGCCTCAAAGCTGTGAAGGATCTTTGTTATATGTGCCTTTTCGCAATAAGGCAGAAGCTGTTCATATACGCTTCCTCCGCCAAGCACGAATATCGGCTTATCCGCCGTTTTCGAATACTCTAAAAACTCATCCACACCGGTAAAGCACTTGATTCCGGGATAATTTTCCGGGTGGTGCGTGATTATAAGGTTCTCCCTGTCGGGAAGAGGTCGCTTAGGAAAGCTCATATAGGTCTTGCTTCCCATAACTATTATGTTTCCGACCGTCATAGCCTTCAGCCTTTTCAGATCCGGCGAAAGATGTGCGAGCAGGTCGCCGTCCTTGCCTATCCCGTAGTTTTCATCTACCGCTACAATAATTTCCATCTTAAAATCCTTTCCGTTTATCTTATTTCAGTGTGTTGACCGAAATATAGCTGTATATGCTGTAAAGCGTATCTTCACCGCTTTTCTTATAGCCCTTTATTCTGAACTTGTACGCCGATCCGCTCTGAAGTGCGGTTGCTGTGCATTTTGCCGTACCGTTGCCGACAGTCACAGTGAGCTTCGTCCACCGTCCGTCCTTATAGACCTCCGCTGTATATGCGTCATAAGAACCTTTGTACCAGCTTATCGTTACAGTGTTCTTTGTAGCCTCTGCCTTATAGAATTTTACGGTTTCGTTTATCAGAGTATAGGCGGAAATATAAGCATAATCGCTGTACAGAATTTTACCGTCTGCATTTTTATATGCTCTTACCCTGAACTTATACTTTGCTCCGCTCTGTAGCGAGGATGCAGTGCATGACGCTGAATTTCCGCCTGATGATACAGTGAGATTCGTCCACTGTCCGCCCTTATATATTTCGGCAGTATAGCCGTCCGCATAAGAAGATTTGCTCCAGCTGAGGCTGACAGAAGAAGCCGAGCTGTTACCCGCCTTAAGTCCTGAAACGGCCGAAGGCAATGTATATGCGGATATGTAAGCGTAGTCGCTGTACATCGTGTCGCTTCCCGACCTTCTGTATGCCCTCACTCTGAACTTATACCTTCTTCGGCAGCATCACATCTAAAATCACCAGATCATAGATGTCGGACAAAGCGTTATCCAAACCGCTTTCCCCGTCCA
>OKWC01000298.1_pt1 | contig 10460 bp, 15 predicted proteins | sample 1606971 | NCBI WGS metagenome assembly OKWC01 (sample SAMN04414076, study PRJEB24778) | human gut metagenome | material: faecal | host: Homo sapiens
GTCTTCATCTTCATGGTCATGTTCACAGCCACACTCTCCATCATGATGATGGTGTTCATGGTCATGTTCACAGCCACACTCATCATGGTCGTGGTGATGATGTCCACATTCAGGGCAAACATCTTCTTCTGCTAATAATTCTTCAGCAAGTGAACCAGATTTCTCCATAGCAGCAAGTATCTGTAAACCATTAATATCTTCCCATGGTGTTGTGATAATTGTTGCATTTGGATTATGCTCCTTTAATAAGCAGACACATTCTGTCATCTTAGCTTCAGGCATCTTCTGTGAACGACTGATAACTATAGTTCCTGCACTTTCAACCTGATTATTGAAGAATTCACCGAAGTTCTTCATATACATCTTAGTCTTAAGACCATCTACAACTGCTGTTGTGCTGTTAAGTATTATATCCGCTGTCTCCGATTCCATAACATCTGTTACAGCCTTGATAACATCTGATAATTTACCTACTCCTGATGGCTCAATAATGATTCTGTCAGGTGCATATTTATCAATAACTTCTTTAAGTGCTGTACCGAAATCTCCTACTAACGAACAACATATACAACCTGAATTCATCTCTGTAATCTGAACGCCTGCATCTTTTAAGAATCCACCATCGATACCGATTTCACCAAACTCATTCTCGATAAGAACAAGTTTCTCACCCTTTAATCCTTCCTCAAGTAATTTTTTTATTAATGTTGTCTTTCCAGCTCCTAAGAAACCAGAAATAATGTCTATTTTCGTCATAATATTATGTCCCTCTTTCTATTGATTTTCCGTAACTTTTAGTATAACTCTTTCCCACTCTTTGTCAAGTGGGCAGTTTAGCAATATTTATCAATAAAACGAGGGATTTTTTATATAGCAAGTTATAAATTATATTTATACAATGTTTGAATTATATTATTCTAAATAGTTACAAAATTCATTAATTACTTCTTCAACTGTACTTATTTTATTTATCTTATATGCATTAGCACCACAAAATACTAATCCATTTTCAACATCACCTCTTACTGCATTTATCAATGCCTGAGATATACAATATCTTGTTGTATTCATATTACATTTCTTTATACAGCCTCTACATTTCTTTACGTCTATTTTATTATCCTTAACATATTCAGTAAATTTATTTTTTATGGCTCTTCCTGGCATTCCAACAGGACTTTTTACTATTACAATATCTTCCTTCCTGCAATTAATAAATGCTTCTTTATATCTGATATCTGCATCACACTCTTCTGTTGCAATAAATCTGGTGGCTATCTGATATCCATCAACACCTAGTTTCTTATATCTTTCAATATCTGCTTTTTCTGAAATTCCTCCCGCAACTATGACTGGTATTTTACAATGAAATTTATCATCATATTCTTGAATAAGAACAATGATTTTCTTGATTTCTTCATCATATTGTTCATTTGTAATGCCAAGAACATCTTCACTTTTGAATCCCAAATGTCCACCTGCCAATGGACCTTCTATTATGATTGCATCGGGTAATCTGTTATATTTTCTAGACCACATTTTAATTATAACCTCAGCTGCCTTCTTAGAAGAAATAATTGGAATTATCTTTGTATCAGAACCTTCTACAAGTTCAGGCAGCTCTAATGGCAGACCAGCCCCCGATATAATTATGTCAGCTTTGTTTTCAACAGCAGTCTTAACATATCTTTCATAATTCCTTGTGGCATACATAATATTTACAGCTAATATTCCACCTGCTGCTATTTCTTTTGCTTTCTTAATTTCTTCGCCCAGACCCTTAAATTAGTCTCTAAAGGCGACTTTTCATAATATTTATCATTAAAACCAATCTGTGCTGCTGAAATACATCCAACACCACCATATTTACTTACATGTCCGGCCAGATTACCAAGGCTTATTCCGACGCCCATTCCACCTTGAAAAATAGGTATTTTTATTTCCAGATTACCAATTTTTAATGTTTTCACTTTTAACCATTCCTCGCTTCATAAACTTTAGAATTTTCTAAATCTCTCATATCTTTCATCTCGTATTTCTACTCTGCTTTTATCACTATAATACGCAATAAAATCTGTAATACCATTTACTAACTCTTTAACAGTTTCTTCCATATTATTAACCGTCATATCTTCGCTTTCACTTATTATTCTGTCTATAATATGTAGATTTTTTAAATCATCTGCCGTAATCTTCATAACCTCAGCTGCTTCATCAGCTCTTTCTGCATCTTTCCACAAAATAGCTGCAAAACCTTCAGGTGATAGAATTGAATATGTAGCATTTTCAAGCATAAATATATTGTTGGCAACACCTAATGCAAGTGCTCCACCACTACCACCTTCACCAATAAATATTGACAAAACCGGTACACTTAAATCTGACATTTCATATATTGCCCTTGCTATTGCTTCTCCCTGACCTCTTTCCTCTGCTTCAATTCCACAATATGCACCGGGTGTGTCCACAAAACATATGACCGGCTGATTGAATTTATCTGCAAGTTTCATAAGACGTACAGCCTTTCTATACCCTTCCGGATTAGGCATTCCAAAATTTCTCTTAATATTTTCTTTGGTATTTCGGCCTTTCTGCTGTCCAATTACCGTCACTTCCCTGCCTTGGAATCTTGCCACGCCTCCCACAACTGCACTGTCATCTCCAAACAATCTGTCTCCATGTAATTCCAAAAAGGAATCAAATATTTTAGAAATATAATCAAGCGCTGTTGGTCTGTCATTTCTTCTTGAAATCTTAACCTTTTCAATTGCTGATAAAGTATCTTTGCTCATATATGCCTCCATACTACAGTTGCATTTACTGTGTCCATCCAAGTAAATATGCTATTGTTTTTCTTAATTTACGCCTTGTTACAATCATATCCACAAATCCATGTTCTAATAGAAATTCCGATGACTGAAATCCTTCTGGAAGTTTTTGTCTTATGGTCTGCTCAATTACTCTTGGTCCTGCAAAACCCGCTAATGCGCCTGGTTCAGCTAATATATAATCTCCAAGCATTGCAAAACTTGCCATAACACCACCTGTTGTCGGATCCGTTAATACAGAAATATATCTTAGACCTGCATTACTATGTCTTTTCAGTGCCTGTGATGTTTTCTCCATCTGCATTAAGGAAACAATTCCCTCTTGCATTCGCGCACCTCCGGAACAACATAAAATAACTACAGGAAGTTTTTCCACAGTAGCTCTTTCTATCATTTTAGTGATTTTTTCTCCAACATTATGTCCCATGCTTCCCATCATAAAATTGGCTGACATAACAGCAATGCCTGTCTTAAGTCCACATATTTCCCCGAATCCTGTAACAACTGCTTCATCAAGATTTGTCTTTTTCTTAAGACTTTTTAACTTATCCTCATATCCGGGAAATTCTAAGGGATTATACATGGTAAGATTGCTATCCGTCTCTGTAAATGTATTTTCATCAATAAGCATACTGATTCTTTTTCTCGGCTCTATGCGAAAATAATTATTGCATTTAGGACAAATATAATAATTTTCTACTATATCATCTGTACATATAATTTCTCCACATTTATCGCACTTAGAAAACAATCCATCAGGTACACTTGGATTCCTTGTGGCATTCTTCTGTCTTTCACTGTTTTTTAAACTGTTTTCGTTCCTTACCCGTAAGTGTATCTTTCTTAAAAAGCTCTTTAAGCATAATTTTCACACTTTCTCCATTCCATTAGCCTATTTTCATCTCATTTCGATAAATCCGGTATCAAACTTACCACTATCAAATTTATCATTATTAATAATTGAATATTGAAATCTAAATTAGTTGTAACACCATCGATAATCAATTCCCCTAATGCACTTTTCATTTTGCTTATTGCCGCTACTCTGTCTTTGTCATATACAATTACTTTAGCAATTAATGAATCATACATTGATGGAATCGTATAGCCTGAATATAATGCGGTGTCCACTCTTACTCCATTTCCTCCCGGTAAATGTATGTCATTAACTGTACCGGGACTTGGCATAAATTTATGCATTGGATCTTCTGCATTAATTCTACATTCAATTGCATGTCCACTTATATTTATATCATCTTGTGAAATATCTAGTATCTCGCCATCGGCAATTCTTATCTGTTGCTTAATCAGGTCAATGCCTGTCACCATCTCAGTAACTCCATGCTCAACCTGTATTCTGGTATTCATCTCTATAAAATAATATCTGTCTGTACTATCTAACAGAAACTCAATTGTTCCTGCACTATAATATCCGGCAGCTTTAGCAGCCAAAATTGCCTGTTTTCCCATTTCTTCTCTAAGTCTGTCATCTATTGCCGGTGAAGGGGATTCTTCAATAAGTTTCTGGTGTTTTCTCTGTACTGAACAATCACGTTCTCCCAGATGTAAAACATTTCCATATTTATCTGCAAGAATCTGAAATTCTATATGTCTTGATGAGGCTATATATTTCTCAATATACATGGCATCATCTGAAAAACCATTTATTGATTCTGTCTGGGCAGTTACGAATTTTTCTTCAAATTCTTCAGAGTTATTTACAACTCTCATTCCTTTTCCGCCACCACCCGAGCTTGCTTTTATCATAACAGGATATCCTATGCTGTCTGCGATTTTCTTAGCCTCTGTCACATCGTATACAGCACCATCAGAACCAGGTATAATAGATACGCCTGCTTCCTTCATAGTCTTTCTTGCCTGCGATTTATTTCCCATCATATCTATAATATCAGCTGATGGACCAATAAATGTAATATTACATTTCTCACATATCCTTGCAAATTTACTGTTTTCGGACAGAAAGCCAAATCCCGGATGAATCGCATCTGCGCCTGTTGCTATAGTTGCACTGATTATTCTTTCTATATTGAGATAACTATCTGATGCCTTATCCCCACCTATGCAGATTGTTTCATCTGCTAATTGTGCATGAAGTGAATTTCTGTCAACTTCCGAACATACTGCAACTGTGGCGATTCCCATCTCTCTACATGCCCTGATTATTCTTACGGCTATTTCTCCTCTATTTGCAATCAGAATTTTCTTAAACACGATTTTTCCTCCATTATGATATAACAAAAGTAAGCTCTGCCTGTGCATACAACTTTTCATCATCATATGCCTTTGCAAATGCTATACCGACAGGTCCTTTTTGCTTGATAAGCTCAACTTCCAAAGTAAGAACATCTCCAGGAGTTACTTTATTCTTAAATTTTGCCTTGTCAATGCCTCCAAAATATACTGTTTTGCCTGTATATTCTTCCATCGATAAGCAGATTACTGCTCCTACCTGTGCTAATGCTTCTATAATAAGTACGCCCGGCATAACAGGTTCGTCTTCAAAATGACCTGCAAAAAATGGCTCATTATATGTAACACATTTTCTGCCTATTGCTCTTTTTCCAGGCTCAATTTCTATTATTCTGTCTATTAGTAAAAATGGCGACTATGTGGTAAAATTTTCTTGATTTCTTTTATATCTAACATCTATCTTCCTCTTTCCTATTTTACCAGGACTCTTATGCCTGATTTTCTGTTTTCAATCTGATATCATTACCATTTTGGCTTATGAATGATTTGAAATTGTCTGCATTTTTATATTATTTTCATTATCATATTTATTTAATCTCATATAATAATTGTCCATATTCCACAGTCTGTCCATTCGTAACATCAACAGATGCAATTACTCCATCATATGGTGATTCAATATCATTCATAATCTTCATTGCCTCAATAATTCCGATAACCTGACCTTTTGTAACTGTGTCACCAACTTTAACAAAAGGTTCTCCTCCCTCAGTTGCGGAACTATAAAATGTTCCTACAATCGGTGATTTTACCTGGTTAATATCTTCATCACTGAAATCCTTTGTACTGTCTTTTATGTTATCTTTTGTATTACTTTCAGTACTATATTCTTCAAAAATTTATCTGCATTTTCAAAATTAAAATCAGATTTATTAATTGACATCTTATTTTTAGATTTTATTACTATTTTTTACCATCTTCTTCATAAGAAAAATAACTTAATTTTCTATCAGATACTTTATCAATAATTTTTAAAATATTATCAACTTCCATAATTACCTCATTTCTGACTCGTCATAAATACCTTTTATTTTGAATGAAAATAAAAGCAGAATCATATAAAAATATGAATATTATCTAAATTCTTTTACACTTTCCTGTCTTCATTATTCCTTGAATTTTTTTACCATAATACTGCCATTATGGCCTCCAAAGCCAAGTGAATTAGACAATGCATAATTTACTTTTCTGTCTTTTCTCGCTTCTTTTGTATAATCCAGATCAAGTTCTTCATCTTCTATCTGATATCCTGCCGTTTTATGGATAAAATCTTCCATAACACTCTTAACACATACTATGAATTCAACTGCTCCAGCAGCACCTAACATATGTCCAATCATTGATTTGGTAGAATTAATATTTATATTATATGCATCTTTACCGAATGCCTTTTTTATTGCTCTTGTTTCAAATAAATCATTATGATGTGTACTTGTTCCATGTGCATTTATATAGTCAACTTCGCTTGGTGAAATTCCTGCTTCCTCAATTGCTAAAAGCATTGCTCTTGCAGCTCCATCACCGTCTTCTGCTGGTGATGTGATATGGTAGGCATCGCATGTCGCTCCATATCCGACGACTTCTGCTAAAATTTTCGCACCTCTTTCCATTGCATGCTCGTAAGATTCAAGTACAACAATTCCTGCACCCTCACCCATAACGAAACCGCTTCTTTCCTTGTCAAATGGTATAGATGCTCTAGTCTTATCTTCAGTAGATGTTAGTGCCGTCAATGCACTGAACCCACCAATTCCTATTGGTGTTACAGCTGATTCAGTTCCGCCACACACCATTACATCTGCCTCTCCATATTGAATATATCTTGCTGCATCACCAATACAATGTGTACCTGTTGCACATGCTGTAACAATATTTGTGCATTTTCCTTTTAATCCATATGTAATTGCAACGTTTCCAGCTGCCATATTACTAATCATCATTGGAACAAGCATTGGTGAAATTCTATTAGGTCCTTTTTCCAATAATCTTGCATGTTCTCTTTCCATTGCCTGCAGGCTTCCAATACCTGATCCAACACACACACCAATTCTGTTTAAATCTTCTTTTTCTAAGTCAATTTCTGAATTTCTAATTGCCTCACCGGCAGCAACTACTGCATATTGGCAAAATAATTCCATTCTTCTCGCTGCTTTTTTGTCCATATATCTTCAGGATTATAATTCTTTACTTCAGCTGCTAATTTAACTTTAAAATCAGTTGTATCAAACTTAGTAATATTATCTATTCCAACTTTTCCATCTTTTATATTGTTCCAAAATTCTTCAACATTATTTCCAATAGGTGTAATTGCACCCATACCGGTAACTACTACTCGTTTCATTCCTGCCTCCTGTTTTGATGTCTTCTCCATATGAATAAACACATCATCAATATCTATCTTTAACTTATTGTTTGTTATCGTTATAATCCAAGACCACCATCTACCATAAGTGTCTGTCCAGTTATATAATCAGACATATCTGATGCTAAAAACAATGCTGCTTTTGCAATATCTTCTGGTCTTCCAACTCGTTTTGAAGGAATTGTATTCACTATCTCTTCAACATACTTATCATTTAATACTTTTGTCATATCGGTCTCTATAAATCCTGGAGCAATTGCATTTATTATTAATTCCCTTTGAACTCATTTCTTTGGCAAAGCTTTTGGTAAGCCCAATTATTCCTGCCTTAGATGCAGAATAATTAGCCTGTCCTGCAATACCATTCACACCCGAAATAGACGAAATATTAATAATTTTCCCTGATTTATTCTTTAGCATATATTTAGTAACATGTTTTATACAGTTGAATGTTCCTTTTAGATTCGTCCTGATTACATCATCAAATTCTGATTCTGACATTCTAAGAATAAGGTTATCTCTTGTAATACCTGCATTGTTAACCAATATATCAATTGCACCATATTCTTTTATAATATCATCCATCATTTTCTTAGACATTTCATAATTCTGATATATCTGCCTGATATGGAATCGCTTTTCCACCAAATGCCTTAATCTCTTCTACAGTTTTTAATGCTGCCTCCTTAGAACCACAGTAGTTAATTACTACTGTTGCTCCCTGCTTTGCAAATTCTGTGGCAATTCCTTTTCCTATACCTTTTGCACTACCTGTCACAATGGCTGTTTTATTTTCTAAAAGCATATGTATCCTCCAAATCTTAATATATTCTATTTAAAATTATATATCTTACAGGTTTCATTCTTCTTCATTATATAACTGATAAGTTACCTGATTCAATGCTATTTTAATTCAATTTAATTTTTTTAAATCATCGATGCAATTTATATTCATAACACTAACATTTCTATCTGTCTTTTTAACAAGACCACTTAATGTTCTTCCTGGTCCAATTTCTATGAACGTATCCACACCATCAGCAATCATATTTTTAACTGACTGTTCAAACATAACAGATGATGATACCTGTTTCTCGAGTAAATCTTTGATATACTGTATATCTTTATTCTTATCTATATATAGTGCATTAACATTTGCAACATACGGAATTACCGGCTTATTAAATTCCACATTCTCAATATATTTTCTAAGTTCTCTTCCTGCTTCTGCCATCATTTCAGAATGGAAAGGTCCGCTTACTTTAAGCTCAACTACACGTTTTGCTCCAATCTCTTTAAGTTTCTGTGCTGCCATAGCAACAGCTCCTCTCTCTCCTGAGATTACTAACTGACCCGGACAGTTATAATTGGCAACGGATACGATTCCTTCAGTTTCTTCACATACTCTAGATACAATCTCATTATCCAGTCCTAAACCGCCATCATAGTACCCTTTCCATCAGGAACTGCTTCCTGCATAAGGATTCCTCGTTTTCTTATAGTCTTAAGGGCATCTGAGAATTTCATAACATCTGAAGCAACCAAAGCATTATATTCTCCGAGACTAAGTCCACAACACACATCCGGCTTTATTCCAATTTCAACAACAGCCTTATATATTGCCATACTGGTTGTAAGAATTGCTGCCTGTGTATATTCAGTTTCATTTATTAAATCGTTCTCATTAAAGCAGATATTTTTTATATCAAAGTCTAAAATTTCATCTGCTATATCGTATATTTTTCTGCACTCGTCTAATTCTTCATAAAAGTCTTTGCCCATTCCAATATATTGAGCGCCCTGTCCAGGAAAGATAAAAGCTATTTTACTCATACTATTCTCCATTCCGCAGGCACAACGTGCCGGAGGAATCGCGAGCAAATATCAGATTTGGCTCTGCGATAAATGCTAAATGTGTTGCCTGCTACACATTAGCTGTGTGAAAAATCAGATATCAATCTGTATTTTTCACACTAATCTCCATTTCGCAGTAATTTATCTGCCTCTGATACTATTTCTGTTATTATCTGTTCACAACTCTGCCTTTTACTTATAAGTCCTGCAATCTGCCCTGCCATAAATGAACCATTATCTTTGTCTCCATCTATAACCGCTTTTCTAAGTGAACCAAGTGTCATTCTTTCTAATTCTTCATATCCGACACCATTATGTTCTAATCTTATATATTCTTTAGTCATTTTATTTCGCAATACTCTTACAGGATGACCTGTTGTGGTCCCTGTTACTACTGAATCAATGTCTTTTGCATTTATTACCTTTTCTTTATAATTATCATGGATTATACATTCATCAGCCACAAGAAATCTCGTACCTATCTGTACAGCTGTAGCACCTAACATAAATGCTGCTGCCATTCCCCGGCCATCGCCAATTCCTCCAGCTGCTATTACTGGTATATCAATAGCATCGACCACCTGTGGAACAAGCGTCATTGTTGTAGAACTACCAATATGTCCACCTGATTCACATCCTTCTGCAATTACAGCATCTACACCGCGTTTAGCAACTCTTTTAGCAAGTGCTACTGATGCCACTACAGGTATTATTTTAATTCCTTTTTCCTTCCACATTTCAAAATATTTTTCTGAATTACCAGCTCCTGTTGTTACAACATTAACTTTCTCTTCAGCTACCATATATGCTATCTCCTCAGCACTTGGACTAAGCATCATAATATTTACACCAAATGGCTTGTCTGTAAGTTCTCTGGTCTTTCGTATCTCATTTCTGACATATTCTACCGGTGCACCTCCTGCTGCTATAACTCCAAGTCCTCCAGCATTTGATACTGCTGATACAAGATTGTGTTCAGCTACCCATGCCATTCCACCTTGAAATATTGGATATTTAATGTTTAACATTTCACATATATTTGTATTCATTTTGATGTAATCCTTTCTGTTTTTTTCTGAAAAAGGTCAAAAATAAGGAATAAAGAAAATTATAATCTCATATATATTTTATTCACTTATTTTCAT
>OKWC01000299.1_pt1 | contig 10458 bp, 10 predicted proteins | sample 1606971 | NCBI WGS metagenome assembly OKWC01 (sample SAMN04414076, study PRJEB24778) | human gut metagenome | material: faecal | host: Homo sapiens
GTTAATTTAATTTCGCAATTCAGATTAAAATATGAAGAATTTGGCTTATTTGATGTTGTTGGAGATTCTATTTCATTAATTTATGATGCAGACTCATTTGCAAGCATTAATCTTATAACTGGGGATAAATTGGAGATTCCTGGTTATAAATACTCTATGTTGCTTGCAATTTCAGGTAATGAACCTATAATATTAGCATCAAATGATCTAAATCAGATGGATAGTTTTGTCGTTCTAAGGAAAAATGGGAATATAAACCATACTTTCCCAAAAGGTTTTTACATTCCAAATGGAACTTGTAACAATCCTAATATTTTAATTGGCATATGAAAATCGGATTAGGGTTAGTTTCGTTTTGTGGTGATGTTGCTGTTCCTCCATGTTATGAGACTATAAAGATTCAGGATGAATATCATTGTGTTCTTCATATTAAAGACGATTGGAGTGATAGAGAGATTATATATAATATAAATGATAAAAGTTTTACAATAAATAATTACGATGAAAATCAGCAAATCATACTACATCAAGGAGAAAAGTTACCAACATCTCGTAAAGAATTAGATGAAATTCTTAAAGCATATAGATTCGGTTTTGGTCAATCATCAGATCTTATGATAGAATATGAAGAAGCGATTATCAGACGGACAGATAAAAAAGTAATTTATCATATGGATAAAAACGAATATCCAATCGGAGCATCTGATAGTCTAAAAAGATTTGGTATGTATGATAGAGAATATATCACCATATATGATAATGAAGGTAAGGTTCTTTATGAATATCACGCATCTGAAGGAATTGATAATCCTCGTCTATATAACAATGGTATTGTTCTGTTTTTTGACTGTGAAATGAAAGAATTATGCATTATCGATGAAGATCTTAAACTCACAATCGTTCAAACAGACAATAATTATGGAGGCGAGCATGAAGTAATTTCCACAAATTGTATTGCTGTGGAATTATTGATGGGACAAAAACGAGTCTATAAATTATATAACGTCAGTGGAGAGTTGATATTACCAGAAGAAATGAATGTGATTTCCTGGAAAAAATTTCATGAACAGTTTGTTATTTTGGATATAGCAAATAGTGAAACAGAAAAAGCTCTTTGCTAACAATGAAAAAAGAGGGGTATTGCTAAAATTTGCAGGATAACAAATTTGAACAAATTCCTATTCCTTATGTAAATGCATATATTTTAAAAATAAAAGAAATACACAATGAATCAGAACGAATTAAACAAAAAAATTACAAGCCTTCAAACAGGCTTGAGTAATGTAATGAATAATATAGAAAGTTTATCTGATGAGGAGAAACAGATTCCAAAAACAGATATGGACTTTGACATTGCAAAAGAAATATTGAAAGATAAAGAGTACAATGTGGTAGTTTGTGGTGAAGTAAAAAAAGGGAAAAGTTCACTTATCAATGCCATAATTGGACAGAATTTACTTCCCGTAGATAGCGATATTGCCACATCGCAAGTGTTCCGTATAAGCAATAGTCAGACGGAATCATACAAACTTGTTTTTACAGATAAAACAGAAAAGGTTATTTCACGAGAGGAATTATCCAAATATGGTTCACAAGTTGATGCCAACATCAACGGAACGCAGGAGTTGGGTGGAAAGTCTATTTCATATATTCAGGTTTCTTTGCCTGTTGGTTTTCTGTCTGAAGGGGTAAATATTGTGGATACCCCAGGATTAGGTTCTTTGTATAAAAGTCATGAGAAGATAACCCAAAATTATATCAGTAAAGCAGCTGCTGTGGTCTTTGTTTTAGACTATGCCAATCCGATAGTTGAACAAGAACTGATTTTTATCAACAGGGTTCTTGACATTACTCCGTATATATTATTTGTAATAACAAAGACAGACCGATATGAGGAAGAAGTGCGAAACAAAATTATTACACGCAACGAGGAGATTCTGAGAGAAATCTATTCAAAGAGAAATCTGAAAGCACCGCGTATATATCCAATTTCTTCTACTAATTTGATGAAAGCCAGAACTGCAGGAAACAAAATTCTGGGAATGGCATCATACCACCAAAGCGGTTATAATGATGTGGAAAATCTGCTTATGCGTACCATTTATCGTGCGGTAGGACTCTTGCGTACAGATAATGCCTTGTCTGTCTCTGTCAATTATGTTAATAAAGTCAATAAACTTGTGTCCGATATGCTTCAATCCTGTATGGATGACCAGAAAAATATTCAACAGAGACTGGAAGAAGGAAAAAAGCGTTTGCAAGAGAACTTTAAGGAAGACAGCGGGGAGATTGGACGAAAACGAAATGAAATTGTACGTGAGGTAAGTGCTATCTGTAATTCCGTTTCAAATCGCGTTAACCAGGTATTTTCTCAAACAGGCGAAGTCTGGAATATTGCCTTATCGAGCATTGACAATATAAGTTCTTCTGATGATGCCACAAAATTATGTAGCTCATTGCCTCAGGCTATATCCAATGAAGTTGCCGCTCAATGGGATCGCATTTCCGAGGATCTCCAGACACAGGTGTATGCTTGCCTGAGTGAAATAAATGTAACTATGGATCATGTTTATTGTGAGGGTTTCAATGGCTCTTATTCTTTGAATGCACCTCAAATGACAAAAAGTGAAAAAGTAAATGTCTTTACAAGAGGATTTATGGGACTGAGTATGGGTAGTGCAATTGGTGGATTTCTTGGTTCATTTTTTGGTCCTATAGGTACAGCTGTCGGAGCTGGTTTGGGGGCTGCATTAGGAGGAACTGCAACCGGAACAACGGCAAATATAGATTTTATCAAGTCTTCCGTGAAAAAGGAAATATTAAATATGATTACGAAAATGAGGTCCGATCTTCTTGATGTTCCTGGAGGTAGTCGCTTCTCTAAAGTCGGAAACTTTGCCAATAATCTTTTGAATTCAGCAACTTCAGCCATTGATGATATGATTGACAGTAGAAAAAGACAAATTCAGGAGGAACTTGACGAACTTACCCGACGTTGTCAGATGGATATGCAAACGAAACAACAAGAAAAAAATAAATGGTTGGAAGTTCAAGGAAAATGGAATAAAGAAACTGAACATTTGCGTGAGCTTATAACTATCCGCAAAGAAATTGTACAGATATTAAACGATTAGAATTATGGCCAAAATAGGAATAGATTTCGGAACGACAGTTTCTAAAGTTGCTTATGTTGATGATAAAGGAGAGGCACGTGCCATAGCAATAGATGGAAGTGTGAAGATACCTACCGTTGTATATTACAGAGAGGGGCAGAATGAGCCGATGGCTGTCGGTCAACGGGCATATAACCAATATCAGATAGCACGGCAATTTCCGCAAAACTGCTTGTGGATTGCCAAAGATTTGAAGCGAAATTTAAGCAGACACGGACGGCCAACTCCCAATCCGGATATAACTTATGTAAAAGCAATTTGCGATTTCTTCAAATACATAAAAAGAAATGTAGAACTTCGTGTCTTTAACCAGGAAGAAGTGACAGATGTTTGTATTACATATCCTGTTGTATTTGACCATACCAAAAAAGAACTTCTTACGCAAGCGGCTGCCATGGCAGGTTTTAAAAAGGTGGTTATGCTGAAAGAACCTCTGGCTGCTGCAATGGGTTATGTAAACTATATTCAAAAAAGAAAAGACTCTTTTTTAAAGGAAGAGGAAGGTAATATTCTTATATTTGACTTTGGCGGTGGAACATTAGATTTATCATTTGTAGAAGAAAGATATAGTGGTTTCCTTTGTTCTATACAGCCTTGCGGTGATGATAATTGTGGTGGAGAGAATATTGACCGGCAGATCTATCAGGAATGGGATAAGCTTTGTTTGTCAGAAAGAGGGCATCATATTTGTAATGACGAGACTGCTATCGACATAACTTTTCTGAAAACAGACTGTAAAGATAATAAAGAACTATTGTCAGATCATTTTCGTGATGATATCAACATTCCGTTAAGACTGGATGTAATGGCTGGAAATGAATTCTTGGGAATGGAGGTTACAAGAGATAAATGGGAAGAATTGATTAACCCTACTATGGAGAAGGCTTCAACTTTACTGCGTCAGATGAAACAGCGTATTATCGATAATAAGGTAAATGTCAATAAAGTAGTCCTTATTGGTGGGTCAAGTAACATTTCCAGGGTAAAGACATTGATTGAAAATGAATTCATGATAACACCAGAGTTTATAGAGACACAAGATGTTGCTGTTGCCAATGGAGCAGCTTTGTTTGTTGAGTATGGAGTAATGCCAATAAAATGCTATTGTGAGAGAGATGGCCGTGAATTAAATAGTACTATCAAGTTTTGTCCTGACTGCGGCACTCCAAATCATTTTTATGATATACGATGCGAAGAAATGTATGAGTAATATCAAGCTAATAAAATCATGGATATTATTGAAACAACAAGACGGATTCTGACAAAAGTCAAGGACTATATTTTGAATAGTCCTTGGCGTTCAGAATACGAAGCTGAAATTGAACGGATATTGTTGAATATTGACCAGCCTTGCGAACTGGCGGTAGTGGGGCAGGTGAAGGCCGGGAAAAGTTCTTTTATCAATGCCTTGCTTGGAGAAGATCTTGCGGTGGTAGATGTTACAGAAGCGACTGCAACAATCAACTATTTCAGGTATGGAGTGGTTAAAGATCCCGATAAACCGATAAAGGTAGTATGGAATGATGGCCGTGAAGAATGGCAAACGCGACAGTTCCTTGATTCTCTTCAGGGAAACACACAAGAGGTGCTGGAGCGTGCAGCAAACATTGACCATTTGGAATATTTTCTTCCGAATGAGTTGCTGGAACACATAACTATTGTTGATACACCGGGAACAAATTCTGTGGTGAAAGAACACAGTGATAGACTTTCAGACTATCTTTCCCAGCAGAATATACAGAAATCCAACAATATAAAGCAACGTGCCGATGCTGTTATTGTTCTAGTCGGGCATGTTCAAAAAATGGGGGATGAAGATGTGGTAAATAAGTTTACTGATGCAACCAATCCTTTTAATTTTATAGGAATCATGTCTAAAATAGACAATGAATGGGAAGGGAAAGAAGGGGTTACATTGGAGGAAGAATGCAATCAATGGAAAAGGAGATGCACAACCTATTCGGAAAGACTCAATGACCGGCTTCATTCCATACATCCGGTTTCTGTACTATTGCATCAAAAGGTAGAAGAACTTTTGCAGAATGGCCGGTTAATTGAAATACAATCTGCAATCAGACAGATAAAAGACAAGGATTACTATGATTTCCTGCTTAGAAGTTCTGTTGCATTTGAGAAGAAAATAGAACCGGATGAATTGGAGTCATATTATGAGTGTATAGGGCTGTCTTTAGATGCACGTAAACGACTGACAGAAGGAATGCCTTTTACCGTGTTTAAGGTAATTGCTGATGAATTGTATCATCATAGCATTACGGATGCTGTCGCACATCTTAAGAAATATGCAGGAATGGATGCGCTGAATCAGATTCTGCAACAGCAGTTTTTCAATCGCTCAAGGATTATGCGTTGCTACTCCTCTTTACAAAAAGTACACTCTATTATTGCAGGTATTCTGGAAATTAAGATTCCTCTATTGAGAAAAAACGCGCCATATAAAGAAAGGATACTGCAAGAGATAGATAACATGACATTTGATTTCTATAGAAATAAGTTAGACGGAACAGAGTTTAAGTCGCTGTTGTATCATTTCGTGAAGAATAGTATATGGACAGAACAAGAGTATAAATCACAGATTAATAGGGTGGAAACTTTGATTTTGGATATTGAAAACGGTATTGCACAACTTACTGAATCAAATGAGAAGTCGGAGGGACTTCTGCTCTTGCAACAGAATCGGGACTTGTTTAAAGAAGATGAAATCAAACAACTTGAGACCATATTCGGCAGGAACAAAACGGATATTGGTATCTTGACTCGTGATGATATATGCCAGCAAAAAATTGCATGGGCTATGAAACGTGAATTTGCAGCACAGACAGTAAAGGACTGGTTAGAAGGAAGATTATCGAACTGGCTTTAGATTTTTATGATCGTTTAATTGATAAGATATAGGCTTATGAACATAATAAAAAATTTTTCAATACGGTATATAACGCATTGAGTAGTAGTAAAAAGAATGAGCTGCTAAATAACGATGGACAATATGATGATATGGAATCATTAACGGTTCCTGATATAAAAGATACAGATTGTAGAGAACTTGAGGAAACTAAGGACGACATGATTATGCCGACAGAGCAATCAGAGATGCTTCCTCCTTTGAAAATAGATGAGGAAAGCAGTCAGGAAACTTGTGAAAAAGAGGATTCTTCTCAAGAACAACACACAACCGTATTTCATAATCATACAGATGATTTGAACATCGATGCCGATTCTTTGCTTCAGAATATATGCAATGCCATTGATTATTTTGATGACAAAGAAAAAGCTTTGTCTGCTCAACCCGGAGATAAAGTATGGGAGTTTGTAAGGACTAAACTTATAGAAAAACTTAAATTATCTGGAGTGTCTGTCATTAAGGACGAAGAAACTCTGGATTGGTTAAGGCATAAACCTATAGAGGTGATAGAAATGCCTGAGGAAGGATGCTCTATAGAAAAAACAATATATCCTGGCATTTGTTTGGGAGAAAAAGTATATCTTAGAGCTGTTGTTAAACTAAAACAGAAATGATTATGTTTATGGATAATTTTGATTTTAATGATATGGGGGATATGGATGTTCCTGACGTTCCTGATTCATTCGATTATGATACAAATATTGAAGGTGCTTCTCTGCTGGAGTTTGATGCTGATAATATCTCAGGACCAGATGATTTTTTCGAAGTAGATAATAACGACGAATCTTTTTTGTTATCAGATTTTGAAACGGGAACTGATTTACAGTTGGATTTATCAAATGATGCTGAGAATACACTCATAGATAGTCCTGCTCCGTTAGAGTTTGAACCGGAACATAATAGCCCGTCTTTTATGGGTAGAGATACATTACCACCGGATGCCAATTCTGACGGATACATACCGGATGGCAAAGTTACCTTGACATCTACAATAGGGGATGTGCCTGAAACTTTCAAAATGTATGCAAAGGATGGTCATAGCTATGCTCTCCATAATGGCCATTACTATAGAATTGACGGTTCTGGGACAGTGAAAATTAATGGAATTATGTACGATAAAATATAACAATTATGAAATGATCCGCATTGTGGTCAGGAACATCCTGACGATTTTTATTATGTCCATATACAGGAAAACCACTTAAATCACAGACAAAAGTTTGTGGAAATCCCGATTGTCAATATTCCAATGTACCTATAGAGGCTAAATTTTGTCCGAGGTGTGGTTGGAAATTTCCGATGCAAAATGAGGATAATAATGGATTTTATGTATCAAGTCAGGAAGATTCTACAAAATTATCTCTTAATGATTTCTTCCCTGTAGATGGTGTAACATTAGGCAAAACAACTTTCTCAGACGCAAAATCTTTAGGCCTAGAGCCAGAATGGCACGGCTCTAAAGCTGTAGCATATGGTAAGAATTGCATGTTCAAGATGACAAAAAGGACTAGAAAGGCGTTCAACGTATACATGTTAATATTGGAAAGTAATCTCGATAAACTTAATATTTGGGATAATTTAGGTTTTTCTGATGATTTGTCAATTGATGATTGCAAGGAACTTTTAATTTCTTATGGATTTTCAGTTGAAATAATAAATCCAGGACACAATGGGCATATAACTTTAAAAGCTATATCCCATGATAAAACACTCTTATTTCTATTTACATATTCTTCAGGTCTTCACGGAATGAATTTGTTCGATGTACATGTTAGCTGTGATATAGATTATTGGTATGACAACGAATAAAATAGGCAAGAATATGGCGAAGAAAATATTTAATTAAGCTAATCTCGCTGTAGCTTAAATGTTGAGTTGAAATTATTTAGGCTTTTTAGTTTGTGATAATAATTTTATATGCAAATTTAAATAAAATTATATGCGATGGAAAATATGAGTGACAAACAAGTAAATGACGAAACAAAAAAGACTATTGATGAAGAAGTGCAAAGGTCTTATCATAATGTCATTCGTCAGATGATAAAAGACGAAAATGAAATTAGAAATCAACGTACCAACTGGTTTCTTGTAATTCAAGGCTTTTTGATTGCTGGATGTTGCGAATTATATGCTAATAAATGCCTTAAAGAAATATTCATCTTGTTGATTATGATTTCCATTATAGGTTTTATTACATCGTGTTCTTTTTTATATGCGGCATGGAGAAGTGAAAAATCTATTGAAATGGCTTTAGCATGTTGGAATATATTTTTGGAAAAGAATGGTTTTACAACTCAAGTCTTTCCTCCTGTAATTTTATTAACAGAAGGAGTCATACGTAATGGAGGATTAGCAAATCCAAATGATAATGAAAATATAAAGTATGAAAATGAAATATTTAGGAAAATGTATGAGAAGGGCAAAGGGAGGAGTTGTAATGATAGTATATTTAATAAGTTTGACAGTATTATGCCGTTTAAAGCCATACCTAGCTTTTTTTATACTTGTGGCTTTTGACTTTAATTTTGTTGATATTGTTATTATTAGTGTTCCTGATGGTTGTATTTAATTAGAAAACAATGTTAATATGTTATATATAAATAAAATAGATCCACCATATTGGTTTGCAGAATTTAAGAAATAATACGTTACAATTATTATTATATGGGGAAGATTTAAATATCGTAGATGTTCAGACCACAATACCCCATACATCAATTCGTATAGAGGGAGGATTGAATAATAAAACTCTTATTTTGTCAATCAGTCTAAAGGATTCTTTAATAGCGGGAACTTATGATATAAATATAACTTCTGCCACTGGTAGAGTAATTTTACCATATGAGATTAAAAACAAGAGAAGTTGGAATAAACAGCGTAAAGCTACTATTTCCAATGAAGATGTCGTATATTTGTTGATGCCGGACAGATTCGCAAAAGAAGATCTGTCTGAACAAAAATTTGCAAAATGGAAATGATCCGAACAAAAGGCATGGAGGGAAGATTCGTGGAATAATAAGTAATTTATCGTATCTTTATGATTTAGGAGTGACTGCATTGTGGTTGACTCCGGTATTCAAAAATAGTGAATATCACGGTTATTCAATCACAGATTTTTATGAGATAGAACCATGTTTGGGCTTTTTAGAGGATTATCAAAGTCTTGTTAAACAGGCGCATGAACATGGTATAAAAATAATAATGGATGTTGTTTTTAATCATTGTAGTATTAAGCATCCATGGTTGGAAAATCCACCTTTGGACAATTGGTTTAATGGACAAGAGGGACAAGTAATAAAGAAAACAAATTATAAAGTTACTACTATTTTGATCCATACGCTTCTAAGTCTGATAGAGATTATACTGTCAAGGGATGGTTTACGGAAGAAATGCCTGATTTGAATATAGAAAATGATTTTGTTTTCAAATATTTGACTCAGATGACAATTTGGTGGATAGAAACGACCGGTATTGATGCGATAAGAATGGATACCTATCTGTATTCAGACTTTGAAAAAATGATTGAATGGCAGAATATTATCACTAAGGAATACCCGGGATTTTCTGTGATAGCAGAAACATGGGTTCCAGAAGCAGCTTATACAGCAAAGATACAAAATGAAGCTTATAAAAGACTTAATAACGATACGTCTTTAATCGTGATGGATTTTGCATTTCAGAAAAGAATAGAGTCTTGTTTTGATCGGGTAAAGTTTTATGATAAAGAAGGACAGATATATAATCATTTTGTATATGATTACCTTTATAATTGTCCCAAAGAGACTTTGGCCTTTTTAGATAATCACGATTTGCCACGTTGGTATTCGCAAATCAAAAATAAAGCCAAGTTAAAACAGGCTTTAGCTATACTATTGACTGTACCAAGGATTCCGCAAATTTACTATGGAACCGAGTTTTTATTTAGTAGTGATGGAAATGGATATGGTGACGGGAATTATAGAATAGATGCTTTTGAAGCATTATTGTCTCCTGAAAAGTTTGTGAGATATGAAATAGCTCGATATCTGAAGATTATTCTCAAATTGGAGGAAAAAATCAAAGGCTATATCTAATGGAACTATGAAGCATTTCATTCCACAAGATGGTGTTTACGTTTATTTTCGATCGTATAAAGATGAAAAAGTAATGATTCTTGCAAATTGTACTTCCAAAACTTCAGCAATTGATTTATCCTTGTATAAGGAAGAAATAAAAGATTATAATTACGGAACAGATGTAATATCTAATAAACAAATATATTTGACAAACTCCACATTGACAATGAAGAAAAATGCAATATTCATTTTAGAACTTCAAAAATGATGTTTGTCAGACCCAATAATGAATATAAGTCATAGTTACTTC
>OKWC01000300.1_pt1 | contig 10458 bp, 10 predicted proteins | sample 1606971 | NCBI WGS metagenome assembly OKWC01 (sample SAMN04414076, study PRJEB24778) | human gut metagenome | material: faecal | host: Homo sapiens
TTTAGTAAGGCCAAGAAGTCCGTCTATGACACATGCTCTTCATATTTCCTTAATCGGGTGTGTGTCATATATTTTATTTTTTGTTATAAGGGTTAAAAAGTCTTTTCTAGGATAATGGTTATAATAAAAAATAGATATAGATATTTTCAGCCGAATTTTTGTATAATATAAAAGAAGCGTGTGTAATCGTTTTTTTATATTACCGCAAAATAACAATTCAGGAGGAAAGAAAATGAAGGAACTTGGCATTCAGTCAGAAAATCCGTCAGATGGAGCAATCTATGATATCAAACAGTTAGGTATTTCTAAGACATTATTATTGGGTATCCAGCATACATTTGCAATGTTTGGTGCAACAGTATTAGTTCCAATACTGACAGGATTATCAATTTCAACAACATTATTAATGGCAGGACTTGGAACTTTATTGTTTCATTTAATAACAAAGGGAAAAGTACCTGCATTTTTAGGTTCTTCTTTTGCATTTCTAGGAGGATATTCAGCCGTTAAGGCAATGGACTTTGGCGAGGGAGTTAATGCATTACCATATGCCTGTGGTGGTGTATTTATAGCCGGACTTGTATATGTAGTGGTAGCCGCATTGGTTAAAGTATTTGGAGCGAAAAAAGTAATGAAATTTTTCCCACCTGTTGTAACAGGACCAATTATTATAGCCATAGGTCTTATACTTGCACCATCAGCTATAAATAACTGTAAAACAGACTGGCTTCTTGCAATTATAGCAATAGCCATTGTTATCGTATGTAACATATGGGGTAAAGGAATGGTTAAGATTATTCCAATTATGCTTGGAGTAGTTGGAACATATGTAATAGCAATTATTCTTGCTAAATATGGACATGGAACAATTGATTATGCAACAATCAGGAATGCTGCATGGGTTGGACTTCCATTAAAAACAAGTGAATTTATGAAATTTGATGTAAGTGCAATTGTAGCAGTTGTACCAATTTCATTGGCAACAATGATGGAACATATCGGTGATATATCAGCAATCGGAGCAACCACAGGTAAGAATTATATTGCTGATCCGGGACTTCACAGAACGCTTTTAGGTGATGGTCTTGCAACAAGTTTATCAGCAGCATTTGGTGGCCCTGCGAATACAACATATGGAGAAAATACAGGTGTACTTGCATTAACCAAAGTGTATGATCCGGTTGTTATGAGAATTGCAGCACTTTTTGCAGTTATGTTATCATTCTCACCAAAATTTGCAGCTGTAATTCAGGTTATTCCATCAGCAATTATTGGTGGTGTGTCATTAATCTTATATGGAATGATTTCCTCAATTGGTGTAAGAAACGTAGTAGAAAATGCCGTAGATTTTACAAAGAGCAGAAATCTTATTATTGCAGCGGTAATATTAGTAACATCTCTTGGCATAGAATATCAGTCAGTAAGTAATGCAGCAGGTGAATCAGTTATTGCCTCAGGTATTACATTCAATGTAGCCGGTGTAGCAATTACATTATCAGGACTTGCAATTGCCGCAATAGCGGGAATATTATTGAATGCAATTCTTCCAGGAAAAGATTACGAATTTAAAGAATAGAAAATATAGAAGCGAGGTAAAGGTATGTACAAAAACTATGAGAATGTAACTATTTTAGACCACCCATTAATTAAGCATAAGATTTCAATGCTTAGGGATAAGAATACAGGAACTAACGAATTCAGAACTATAATAGAAGAAATCGCTATGCTTATGGGATATGAAGCACTTAGAGATCTTCCAACAGAAGATGTAGAGATTGAAACTCCTATTGAAAAGTGTACGACACCAATGATAGCAGGACGAAAACTTGCAGTTGTACCTATTCTTAGAGCTGGTCTTGGTATGGTGGGTGGAATACTTGCACTTACACCAAGTGCAAAAGTAGGTCATATTGGTTTATGCAGAAATGAAGAAACTCATGAGCCGGAGGAATATTATTGTAAGCTTCCAACTCCAATTGAAGAGAGAGTAATCGTTGTAACAGATCCTATGCTTGCAACAGGTGGTTCAGCAGTTGCCGCAGTTAATTTCATAAAACAGCATGGCGGAAAGAAGATAAAGTTTATGTCAATAATTGCCGCACCAGAGGGAATTGACAGATTAATGACAGCACATCCTGATATCCAGTTATATGTAGGTCAGTTAGACAGATGTTTAAATGAAGATGCTTATATTTGTCCTGGACTTGGTGATGCAGGCGACAGAATATTTGGTACAAAATAATTTAGATAATTATGGGATTAAGGGAGCATATTACCTTAATTCCATTTTTAGGTTAAAAAAATATATTAAACGAATCAAAGGAGAAAAAGAATGTATTGGAAGCTGGCAATAGTTTTTGGAATATTTCTGATAATTGATATACTAGGGCATATATTCCTGAGAATAAGACGAAAAGCATTTGAATGGATATTAATGTCAACAATTATTATATTAACCATCGGTTCAGTGACGATGGGTATTTTGAATACAGTTAGGAAAGATAAGTCGGATGCTTCAGATTTATTTGTGGCATATAATTATCTTATAGATGGAAATATATCAAGTGCGGAGGTAAAACTTGCTACAGTTGGTGGCGAGTATGGCGTTAAAGCAGAGGTTTTAGGCGTTATATCATCATTAATAGAGCAGGATTATATACAGGGATATTTTAAATCAGAAAGACTTTTAGAAAGTGGCGAACTTAAAGATATTGATAAGAAATATGTTAAAAAGTTCAACAAATTTGTAAGGAAGAAATAGGCCTGGTTGGAGAATCAGAAGAAAAATATACGGATTATAAGGATTATCTTGCTGATTTAGAGGATATACAGATACAATATACTGCTTCAGGCTCATATAATGTTAAAACTGAAAAGACTGAAGAAGCTATAGAAATAGCGAAGGATTATATGAATGAGATGAAATTCTCAGACAAACAGCTTCAGGATTATACACAGGACTATGAAATGGATAATAAATTGTATGGTCAGGATATTTCTGAAATTACTGAAAATGATTTGAAAGATATAGAGAGTGAATATGGTAAAAGTGAGGATGTATTAAGACTTTATTGTAAATATTACATATATATAAAAGATTATGAGGCAGCTAAGAAAGCAGCTGACAAGCTTATTAATAAATATAGAAATGAAGAGAACTATGTTATATATACTGACGTTATTGCGCAGGAGGCATATTCTAAAGCACAGTTAAATACTGATAATGTAATGACAAGTGGTGACGGTATTAATAATTCACCAGATGACAGGTCAGATTATGCAATAGACAATGGTACTGGTAATGATATAGATAATAAATCTGTAGATTCTGAGGTTAGAAAATTAATAGAAAAGGCTGAGAGGAAATACGAGCAGGCGAAGAAATTAGAAGAATATAATGATAATATTACAGATGAAATTCAAGCACAGATAGATAAGCTGTTATCAGAAGCAAATGATTTGTATACAGAAGCAAATTATGTGGACGTAAAAAGGGCAATTAATTATATTCTTGCAAAAAGACCTAAGAATGGTGATGAAACAGGAATGTATAATCTGCAGCTTGCCAAACTGTATCTGATTATAGGAGACAGAGAGACTGCTAATAAATATTTATACGAGGTAATAGATAATAGTGTAGATATTTCAGATAATTCAGCCATAAAAGAGGCACTCGATGAAGTAGTTGAGCAATATAATAAGTTAACGACAGATGAATATAATTCAGAATTAAATGCTGCCGTTGATGCGTTGATTGATGCACAGACAAATGGAGTGGTTCCTTCTGATGAAAGCACAATTAATGGCTCATTTAATTCATATGTTACTAACACACTCAAATATGATAAATTGAATATTCATATAAGCAGAATTGATAAATCTGAATATCCAAAGATAAAAGCATATGTGAATATCAATGGTGATAAAGAGGGTAAAAATGAGTTAGCATCAGATTTTAAAGAAAACGATTTTACATTAATAGATACTTTATATGAAATAGATAATTTTAAAATATTAAGCGATAAATCAAGCAGTAAAGTAAGCATTGCGATAGTGATGGATAAGAGTGGAAGCATGTTAGGTTCACCAATAGATAATGCTAAGATGGCTGCCGTTGAAGCAGTAAATTATATGGAAAAAGAAAATGAAAAGATTTCAATAATAGCATATGCTGATGGTGCTGAAAATGTGCAGAAACTTACAGATTCACATGAAAGACTTAAACGTGCAATTAACAGCATAGAAAGTGACGGAGGAACTAATATTGCCGGTGGACTTAATGCCGGAATTGATGAAATAAAAGATGAAACAGGAAGCAGAGCTATAATACTTATGTCTGATGGTCAGGACGGAAATACGGCTGCCATGCCGGAAGCGATACAGAACGCAGTCGATGAAGGGATAGCTGTATATACAGTAGCATTTGGTGATGCTGATGAGGAATATATGAAAGACATTGCTGATAAGACAGGTGGTAAATTCATTAAAGCATCAAGTTCGTCAGAATTATCGGACATTTATCTGACATTACAGAAATACATAGTGAATAATTACTGTATAGAATATACGGTAGAGAAAAATGTGGAAACAGATCCAAGAAATCTTATGGTATCAATTGATGAATACAGTACATCTGATAACAAAGATTATTATATTAAGGAAGAAAACAAACCATCTGATGAAGGTAACAAAGATTCAATTGAGAAAATCGATGAAAATACATTGGGAATATCGTCAATTACTCCAGGTACAACCTGTATAAAAGATGTAACAAATGGCATAAGTGTTACGATTACAGGTGGTGGTTTTGAAGAGGGAATGAATATTTCCGTAGGTAAAATTCCGCTTACGGATATCAAAGTGGAAAGTAAGACTACATTAACAGCCACATTAAAGGGTACAATTGAACCGGGAAGATATGATATCCAGATTAAGACATCAGATGGAAGATTAATTATTGCTAATAAAATGTTTAGCGTATTCAAATCAGGTACAACCAAGTCCATAAGATTAGGTGGAAGTACCATTACTGCTGATGCAATCGGACAAATTTCAGATAACAAATTATTAGCAAGTGGAAATGTTATGCTAAATGGTTTTGTACATAGTGCAGGCGATATGGAGATAACCGTAAATGGAATGGATAAAGACATTGACTTAAATGCAAATTCATCTGTATATGTAGGCGAAAGCGGTACATTAAGCGGCAATTCCAAACTATATGTAAGTTATAAACAGATGTCAGAAGCAAACGGACAGAACTTCACAACACTTGTTATGGGTGGTAAGGACTATGTTATTCAAAAACACAGATATTCTATAGATGTAGATTCTTCTTCGGCAGGTTTTGATAATAATATTTGTGACTTTGATTTATCAATTCCACTGATAATGGATGTCGATGTTGCAGAAGTTAATCTGTATTCAAACCGTCTGCAGATAGATGTTAAGAGCATAAGATTAGATGAGATAGTTAAAGACGTTAATAAATCATTGAAGCATAAAAAAGGTGCAAATGAACCGGAACCAACACCTGTTTCAAGAACAGATGCCAATAAATTTGACATAAAAAGATGCCGGAGACATTGGAGTTTCCATTGCATTAACACCTGATGGAATAGAATTTGGTGGCGAAGCCGAAGTAAATGTGAATGACGCATTACAATTTGGAACATTTGGAATAAAGTCCATAAAAGTTAAATTAAACTCCCTTGATGCAGATAATGAATACTGGAGTATCGGTGGAGAAATTGATTTTAGCAGACTTATACCTGGTTTTGGAGGAACAGGCATAGAGGGACTTGAGGGTTCATTGTCATCATATTACTGGTTACCTGATAAAGTAAGTATAGATGCTTCATTGAATCCCGGAATACCGATATATAAGATTATTGAAATCAATAAAGTCGGTGGCTCCCTTCAGGGAATGAGTACAGGATTATTAAAGCTGTATGAAAGTATTGTATCACCTGAGACATACAATATTATCGGTACAGATATAAAGTCAGATGCTTATGATTATCAGGACGTAGTATTGGCAGCTAAATTAGGTGCTGAAGCTAATATATTTAATACCATAGATGTAAGTAATAATAAGCTATTAAAGAAATTCAAGGACTGGGGCGAAATAGGTAACATTGATGGCAAAATAGAGATTAATTTCTCAGAGCCGGAATTCGTAATCGGTGCAGATATGTCATTGCTTGGTTCTGAAAAAGCATCGGCTGAGGCTAAGATTAATAAAAGTGGACTAGACATTTCAGCAAATGTTAAGTTAAATATTTCAGGTTTTGGAATGGAAATATCAGGTGGTGCTGATGCAGACTTAGGTGGAAATCTGTCAGGTGCATATATGAAGGCCGGAGTAAATGGTAAACTTGATTGCGCACCACTTAGTATTCATGCAAATGGTAATGCATCATTTAAAGTTGAATTTGAATGGGATTTCAAATATGCAGCAGTTACAGTTAATTACAAAGATGGCAGTGTGAACAAAGAGGGAACACTCTGGTATGATGCAGATGGTGGCCCATTTATCTGGAATAAAATTGGTACATCATCAAATTAATGTAAACGTCTGCGGAATGGAGAAAAGTATATTATGAAGAGAATAGTTAAAGTGGCAATTGTTTCTATGTTATTTACGATTTTACTTTACGTTAATGCATTTGCAGAGACGAAAGAAGTAAAATTAAATGTAGATAAGGATTATACTAATGCGATATTTTATATAACATGGGATAATGTAGAAGAAAAAAGGCTCAGTTGAATTAATTTCGCCTGACGGTAAAGTCTACAGTAAAGAAAAGAACATCGGATAATGTCTACGAGGCAAATGGCGAAGCCATAGTAAATGTCGGACAGCCTGCTAAGGGCGAATGGACAATTAAAGTCAGCGGAGATAACTTAGGTGTAGTTAAGGTGGAAGCAGGACAACTCCCTAATTCTATGGTTATTAATTCATTTAGTGTCGAGGCAAAAGATGATAAATACATAGCTAAGTATTCTATAAGTGATTGTCCTGAACAGGTACAGATAGAAGTATTTGCTGATACAGATAACGAGGGTTTGACGGAGAAAAGGTATACTCAGGAACTGGTGGGCCAAGTGGTGAAGCCGAATTATCATTTGGCAATCTTAAGCCTTGTGAATATCATTTTTATATACGTGTGTCTAAAGATGGTGTATTTAAAAGGGCATATACAGACTCAGTAATAAGTATCAGCCGTAAGGACAGCCAGAAGAAAGTTAAAGATGTTAAAGGTGGAAAATATAATGATGGTTATTATATAAGCTGGACAAATGAGAATGAAAATGACAGAAAAACAGTCTATGTCTGGGATAAAGATATGAACCTTATATCTGAAGTGGAAACCGAAGCAGGCGATACATTATATTATGGAGATTTTAAAGACAGTGATGAAAAGGTATATTTAGCCGTAGTAGATGGTAATGACTGTAATTATGATAAAATCGAAGTAAATAGGGAATACAACCGTAGATGCAAATGTGGTGTATGATGTCGAAGAAAATGCTACAAATCACAAGTTATTATAGCCGATGTAACTATAAACGGCAAAGCTGTAATTGATGCATGGTTAAATGATGAGCTTATGCTTGAGGGAGAAACTGAATCAGGTAAATATAGAATTAATATGAGTGATGGAGACAATGTAGTTGTATTCAGAATAACAGATGAGAAGAACAATGTAATTACATTTACTAAAAATATCTATGTAGATACAGTTCCACCGGCACTTTCAATAGCCGATGATATAGATAACAGCATTACATCTAAAGATTATATTTACATAAGCGGATATTCTGAAGAGGGTGCAGTGCTTACTCTCAATGGAAGAGAAATTGAGATGGAAAAAGGCTATTTTAATGAAAAGGTCAGACTTAAACTTGGTAAAAATGCCATAAAGCTTGTGGCAATTGATGTCGCAGGTAATGAGTCTCAATATAGTGCAACAGTCACACATGAGATGAGTAAAAGCAACAGAAGAAAATTGTATATAATTACAGGCGTACTAATTATACTTGTTGTGGTATATATGATTGTATTTATTAAAGGAATAAAAAGACGCAGGAAAAGTAAATTGGAAATGTATTAAATTAAAATGAAAGGAATTGCGATAGACAATATGTATGAAAATATATATGGTTAAGAAGCAGTATAAAGGTAATAAAAATGGTAATTATAATGCTGATAATCAGCCTGCTTGGAACACTTGCAGCAATAGGATGCACTTCGTATGCAGTATATATTACATCTCAGGTATCCGGAGAAAAGTTACTTACATTGAATAGTGAATTAGGATACCGTTATGCAACTACATATAGAGATTGGCAGGTCTATGCAGCTATTTCAGTTATTGCAGCAGTAGTATTATGGATTATATTCATATTTATATTAGTAAAAAGGCATAAGAAAAGAAGAAAGAAACAGACGGAGGCGGTAAATAATGAAGGAAATTAATATTAATGAGATTAATATTAATGAGATTAAGGAAGAACTGTCAAAGAATAGTGATTTGTATGGTTATATTTTAGAAATATTTGATGGCGATTATGGTTGTGAAGAGCGTTTAGAGGGTGAATCCTTGATGGTCAGCGTAAAACTTCTTACCAGAGATGGCGAAGTGTATGTTCGTGTGGAAGATGAGAAGCTTACAGAGAATGGGTTAGACGAGGATATGTATGTGAAGAAAGGATTAATATAATTATATATAATATTGCTGAAAAATGTTAATGCTAAGGTAACAATATTAAATATTTGTTAAAGAAGTAACGAAAAGTAACGAAAAAATAACGAAAAGTAACACCGAAAATCAACTATTGTTTCTGAATTAAATTTTTCTACAATTACGGTGTATGGAAATTATAATCCAAATGCGGCAAGTACATATGCACAAAATAATTATGATGACACGTCGTATATATATTGGGACATGAAGAAAAAATATAATAAAAATTGTAATACGTTTTATAGAATAGTATTTAAGTAAATTAAAATAATATTTGGAGGAAAATAAACGAATGAGTAAACGCAAAATAATAGTTATAGCTATAATTATAATACCAGTTTTAATATTTATATATTTCAATGTAATTAAGCCTTGTGAAATAAATGAAAATAAAATAGAAATATTTATATCAAGAGATGATGAAAATCTGGCTGGAGAAGAATATGATGACGAAATATTTAATGCATTAATTGATAGATATGAAGGAAAAAATAGTAGTGTTTTTTTTAAATGATGAACAGCTGGTTAGAAAAAATAGAAATTTACCATCGGATAAGACGAAAGATTATGGAACAGTAATAATTTCGGTGGAATTCAAAAATAATAGTATATTTAATTTAAAAGACATCATAGGAAGTGTTACTAATGAAAAAGATGATAGTTATGTATTATATTCAACAGGTGCTTTTGTATCAAGAAAATATAAAACCATTAAAAACTAAAAAGGACACAGAGATAATTTGGTTAACTATGTATATGGGAGATATGTCGGATGAGGAAATTCTTGATTATATACAAAGACTGGATATAGAAGTATATTACAGCAGTAAAAATGTTGGGAAGTAATGATGAAATAATATCATTAAAACATGCCAAGTTAAGAAAATAAAATTTACAGAATGAAAGGAGACATATGATAATAAAGGTAAATAATATGTGTAAAAAATATGAAAATGGAAGTATAATGACTGACATTTTTTAATAATTATTCATTAGAGATAAAAGAGGGTGAAAAAATAGCAATAATGGGACCTCCGGCTCAGGAAAGAGCACATTATTACATATATTAGCTGGATTAGAGGAGTTTCAGGCGGGAGAAGTAATAGTAGATGGAATTAATTATATAAAGACAAATTATAAAAAAATAGAAAGTATGCGTTTAGAAAAGTTTGGATTTATTTATCAGAAATTTTATCTTATTGATACACTTAATGTATATGATAATATAATTCTTCCGGCATTAGCATTACGAACGAACTTTGATAAGGAATATACAGATGAATTATGTGAAATATTAAAAATTGAATCAAAAAAAGAACTATTATCCATCGCAGTTATCTGGGGGAGAACAACAAAGAGTGTGTATTGCAAGAGCATTAATTAATAGACCTAAAATTATTTTTGCTGATGAACCAACGGGAAGCCTGGATAAAGAAAATAGTAATATTGTCATGAAATTGTTGTGTGAATGTTGTGAAAAAATAATCAAACCTTAGTTGTTGTAACACATGACGAAATGGTATCAGATTATTTGGATAGAAAATTAGTGTTAAGTCGCTAAGCGGGAGAAAATGTTATGAAGAAATCAATTAATAATTTATTGATTAAAAGTTATATGAAAAAGAAAGATTTTCTTATATATATAATAACAATATGTATATTGTCAATTTTAATAATCAATTTTTTAAATACGGCTTTATATATTGGT
>OKWC01000301.1_pt1 | contig 10450 bp, 8 predicted proteins | sample 1606971 | NCBI WGS metagenome assembly OKWC01 (sample SAMN04414076, study PRJEB24778) | human gut metagenome | material: faecal | host: Homo sapiens
AAGAAATACTTTTGTGTTGATTATCAAATATTTACATAAATAAATTAGTTCCGCAAAGACTTTGGTAGTTTCCTTTATCGGAATGGCTACACAAGAAGTGCCAGTTAAAGCAAAACTTGAATATTGTATTAAAGTCTGATACAGAACAGCTTGAAGAGGTAATGGTGGTGGCTTATGGTACAGCGAAAAAAATCTGCATTTACAGGTTCGGCTGCTACTATAAAAAATGAAAAAATAGCGACGAGACAAACTTCAAATGTGACAAATGCTTTGGCGGGTCAAGTAGCCGGAGTACAAACTACGAGTAATAATGGTCAGCCGGGCAAAGATGCTGAAGTGCGTATTCGTGGTATTGGATCTATATCGGCTAGTAACAAGCCTTTGTATGTGGTAGATGGAGTTCCGTATGATGGTGAAATTTCTGCTATCAGTACTTCTGATATAGAATCAATGACAGTGTTGAAAGATGCTGCTTCTAATGCTCTGTATGGTGCACGTGGTGCTAATGGTGTAATCTTGATTACTACCAAGCGTGGTAAGAGTGGGGAAGCCCGTGTTACTTTTGACGCTAAATGGGGTGTGAATAAACGTGGAGTACCTAATTATGAAACAATTACGGATCCGGCTACATTCTATGAATTAAACTATTCTTCTATTTATAATGCCGATTTGAAAGGATATGCGGCAGCCGGAGATTTGGCTAAAGCTAATGCGTACGCTAATCAAGCAATGCTTTCTTCTACATATTTGGGATATCAGGTGTATTCCATTCCTCAAGGACAGCAACTGATCGGTATGGATGGCAAATTGAATCCTAATGCGACATTAGGTTATTCTGATGGTACATATTATTATACTCCGGATAATTGGTCGGATGAAATTTTTGAAAATAACCTGCGTCAAGAGTATAATTTAAGTATCAGCGGTGCGACTGAAAAAATGAATTATTATATGTCGGCCGGCTATTTGGATGATAAGGGAATTGTTCCTAACTCTGGTTTCCAACGTTATTCTGCACGTTTGAAAGCTGACTATCAAGTGAAGCCTTGGCTGAAGATGGGAGGAAATGTATCATTTACTCATTATGATAGCCGTGAACAGGATACTGAGGGTGGTACATCAAATGCAAACATCTTTTATGCATCAAATATTATGGGAGCCATTTATCCTATGTATGTTCGTGATGCACAGGGTAATATTATGGTAGATAATCGAGGTTTCCTTCGTTATGATTATGGAAAGCCAGGACAAGATTCAAATGGTAGCCGTAATACGATTCCTAATGCAAATCCGTTGGCAAGTTATATGCTGGATAAAATGAAATATTCGGGTGATGTGGTTAGTGGAAAATGGTCTGCTGATATTGATATTTGGAATGGAATCAAGGCAAAAGTGAATATAGGTGTTGATGTAAATAATGTGCGTGCTACAGAGATGGTTAACCCCTTCTACGGACAGTATTCTGAAACTAGCGGAGTCGGAGGTTTGATCAGTGTATCTAGTGAGCGTACATTTAGTGTAAATCAGCAGTATTTGTTGACATACAACAAAACATTTAATGATGTTCATAATGTGGATATTTTGGCCGGACATGAAAGTTATGACTATAAATATCAATATTTGTACGGACAACGTGAGAAATTGTATGATCCGAATGTTCCTGAATTAGGCAATGGTATTATGAACCAGAGCAATAATTCATATTCTCGTAATTATGCAACAGAAGGATGGCTGTTCCGTGCACAATATGACTATGATGGACGGTATTTTGTTTCAGCTTCTTTCCGTCGTGATGCTTCTTCTTGTTTTCACCCGGATAATCGTTGGGGTAACTTCTGGTCTGTAGGAGCTGGATGGTTATTAAGCAAAGAGAAATTCTTGGAAAACCAGTCTTGGATTGATATGTTGAAATTTAAAATCAGCTATGGTTTGCAAGGTAATGATAACTTGATGTTCCAAGGTGGTTTGTACCGTAACTACTATCCGTATCAAGACCAGTATACATTGGCAAACAGTAATGGCGATTTTTCAACTTCTCTATATTATAAAGGTAATAAGGAAATTACTTGGGAAACTTCACACAGCTTTAATACTGGATTTGATTTCGCTTTTTGGGGTGGTAAGTTAGGTGGTTCTGTTGAGTACTTCTCACGTAAAACAACCGATATGCTTTAATTTCAAACCGGTAGCAGCTTCAATGGGTTATTCCCGTTTTCCTGAGAATGTGGGGTCAATGGTAAACCGTGGGGTTGAATTGGACTTGTATTCCAATATAATTGAAAACAAGAATTTTTCCTGGAATGTAAACTTTAATCTTACACATTTTAAGAATAAAGTCTTGGAATTATCTCCAGAACTGAATGGACAATTGATTGACGGTGCCCGGATTTATCGTGAAGACGAGTCTATGTACCAGCTTTATTTACCTAAATATGTAGGTGTGGATTCTGAAACAGGAGAGAGTCTGTGGGCGCTGGTGACTCCGGATGAGAATGGTAATACAGTTACGAAATCTTATTCTGTCGCTTCTGAAAACAGATTCGCATCAGGTGATATTCTACCTAAAGTTTATGGTGGTTTTGGAACAAGTGTTACAGCCTATGGCTTTGATCTCTCTGTTTCGTTTGCATACCAGCTTGGTGGACGTATTCTGGACTATACTTATCAAGGATTGATGGATGTGGCAGCCACAGGTAGTGCTTTGCATAAAGATATGTTAAAAGCATGGACTCCTGAAAATAAAAATACGGATGTTCCTCGTATGAATATTAATGACCAATATACGAACAGATTAACAGATCGTTTCTTGACTAGTTCGGACTATTTAAGCTTGCAGAATATTACATTGGGTTATACTTTGCCGAAGAGTCTGACACGTAAAATGCAGATTGACGGTGTCCGTGTATTCTTTGTTGCAGATAATGTGGCTTTGCTGACAGCTCGCAAAGGGTTGGACCCACGTCAAGGTTATGTGGCTGCTGACAATGTATATTCACCTATCCGCACAATTTCCGGAGGTATATCTTTAAATTTCTAATTTAGCAACCCATTTTTAAGAATATGAAATTGTCAAATAAATATATAGCATTTGCAAGTGTCGCTTTATTAATGGCATCTTGCGATTTGGATAAATTTCCTGAAGGAGATTACATATCTGAAGAACAGAAAGAAGATATAATCAATGGCAGACCTAATTTGATAACTGCTGAAGTGAACGCCATGGCAGCCAAATTAAATACTTTTGGTACGATTTCAGATGATGCCACTACTTATCATAATGACTATGGAATTCCTGCCGTGTTTATGATACTGGAATCAGGAGGACAGGACTTGGTTGCATTGGTTAATGGATATAACTGGTTTAGAACATCTCAAAATTATAGCGACAGGGTATACGATAGTTCAAGCGATGAATTGATTTGGAAAACGTTCTATAATCACTTGAAAGCTGCAAACAATGTGCTGAAATTGATAGCGGCAGATACGGAAGATTCTTCTTTGAAGGTTTATCGTGGCCAAGCTTTAGCTGCTCGTGCTTATGACTATCTGAACTTGGTTCAAATTTATCAGTTTACTTATGCAGGTCATGAAAATAGTCTGGCAGTACCTATTGTTACAGAAACAATGACTGATGAAGATATGCAGAATAATCCGCGTGCAACTGTACAGCAGGTGTATGACCAGATTATGAGTGACTTGAATACGGCTGCTGATTTATTGACCGGGTATGATAATGGCTCAAACAAAGATCAGATTGACGAGGCGGTAGTTTACGGATTGCGTGCTCGTGCCAATCTGTTAATGCAAAATGGGCGGATGCAGCTAAGATGCAGAACGTGCCATTGCTGGCGGTACACCTCAGACTTTAGCCAGGTATCTACTCCTACCTTTAATTCAGCATCGGCAAGTTCATGGTTATGGGGAGTGATGATTACGCCTGATAATGATGTTGTCCAGACAGGTATTATCAACTGGCCTTCGCACTTGTGCTCTTTTACCGGGAACGGTTATACTTCAGGAGTGCCTGATGGATATAGAAAGGTGAATTCTGCATTATATGATTTAATACCCGAAACAGATATCCGTAAACAATGGTTCTTGTCTCCGGATAATAAATCTTCATTGATTGATAATGAGCAGATTGAGGGTACTTCCATCGTTGAATATTTTGGTTTGACTCCGTATGTAAATACAAAGTTCGGAGCTTATCAAAGTATATTTGGTAACACAACCAATGCGTCAGACTGGCCTTTGATGCGTGTTGAAGAAATGTATCTGATAAAGGCTGAGGCAGAAGCCATGGGTGGTAATCTGAGTGGCGGAAAGAGTACATTGGAAAATTTTGTACGGACATATCGGGATCCTTCTTTTACAAGTAAAGCTAATTCAGCACAGGATTTTCAGGATGAGGTTTGGTTGCAGCGTCGTATGGAACTTTGGGGAGAAGGTTTCTCACTGTTCGATATCCTACGCTTGAAAAAGCCGGTGGTTCGTAAGAATACGAATTATGACCCGTCTGTACAATATAATTCAGCAGCAGAAGCGCAGATCCTGATCTATCGGATTCCGCAATGTGAAATGGAAACCAATTCCGGAATCAGTGACACTGATAACAATCCGGCTGCTCCACAACCACAACTATAGGGAATAACTGTAATAAAAAAGAGGATGACGTTCAACGTTCATCCTCTTTTTTTGTTATATTTGTCGCGAACTTATTTAGATTGATAGATAAATGAAAGAATTTGTAATTTCTGAAGCACAGGTTGAAACTGCCATCTTAGTTGGTTTGATTACTCAGACACAAGATGAGCGTAAGACCAAGGAATATTTGGATGAGTTGGAGTTCTTGGCCGAAACGGCCGGAGCAACAGTGGTGAAAAGGTTTACTCAGAAACTGCCTGCTGCCAATTCCGTGACTTATGTCGGTAAAGGAAAGCTGGAAGAAATCAAGGAATATATTCATCAGGAAGAGGAAAATGAGCGTGAAGTCGGAATGGTGATTTTGATGATGAACTTTCTGCCAAGCAGATACGTAATATAGAAGCTGAACTGAAAGTGAAGATTTTGGACCGTACTTCGCTGATTCTGGATATTTTTGCCATGCGGGCTCAAACTGCAAATGCTAAAACACAAGTGGAGTTGGCCCAATATAAGTATATGCTGCCTCGTCTGCAACGTTTGTGGACTCACTTGGAGCGTCAGGGAGGTGGATCCGGTGCCGGTGGAGGTAAAGGCTCTGTGGGATTACGTGGGCCGGGTGAAACTCAGTTGGAAATGGACCGTCGTATCATTTTGAATCGTATGTCATTGTTGAAAGAACGGTTGGCTGAAATTGATAAACAGAAGTCCACTCAACGTAAAAACCGTGGGCGTATGATACGTGTAGCTTTGGTAGGGTATACCAATGTGGGAAAATCTACTTTAATGAATTTGCTTTCAAAAAGCGAGGTCTTTGCTGAAAATAAACTTTTTGCAACATTGGACACCACAGTACGCAAAGTGATTATTGAGAATCTGCCATTTCTGCTTACAGATACCGTAGGATTTATCCGTAAATTACCAACGGATTTGGTTGATTCCTTTAAATCAACCTTGGACGAAGTGCGTGAAGCTGATCTACTGATTCATGTGGTGGATATTTCTCATCCGGATTTTGAGGAACAAATTTCTGTGGTTGATAAAACGATTGCTGATTTGGGGGCAGGTGGAAAGCCTACCATGATTGTTTTTAACAAGATAGATGCTTATACCTATATAGAGAAAGCAGAGGATGATTTGACTCCTAAAACCAGGGAGAATATTACATTGGAAGAACTGATGAAGACATGGATGGCAAAATTGAATGATAATTGTATCTTCATTTCTGCCAGAGAGAAAATAAATATGGATGAATTGAAGACTATTATATATAATAAGGTGCGCGAGCTACACGTACAGAAGTATCCTTATAACGATTTTCTTTATCAAACCTATGATGAAGAATAAATACATATAGAAGATGAAAACTTATCGTTCACTTACACAAGAAGAAATACAACAATTAAAAGAGAGATCATGCACTGCGGTTGATTGGGATGAAATTGAAGTAGTAGAGAACTTTAAGACGGACTATATTTATCATACCCGTTTTTCCGGAAAGGTCAGATTGGGGGTCTTTGAAGATGAGTTTACGTTGGCAGGTGGCATGCGTAAACATTCCGGATTGTATCATGCGACCTTGCATAATGTAACGGTGGGCGATAATTGTTGTATTGAGAATATAAAGAACTATATAGCCAACTATATCATAGGGGACTATGCATTTATAGAGAATGTAGATATCATTCTGGTAGATGGCCGGAGCAAGTTTGGGAATGGCGTTGAAGTAGCTGTATTGAATGAAACGGGTGGACGTGAAGTGCCTATTCATGATCGTCTGTCAGCGCATCAGGCCTATATTCTGGCATTGTACCGTCATCGTCCTGAATTGATTTGCCGGATGAAAGCCATTATTGACCGGTATGCTGAAGAGAATGCTTCGGATACAGGTACTATTGGCCACCATGTTACCATTGTTGATGCGGGATATATAAAGAATGTACGAATAGGTGATTATTGTAAGATAGAAGGGGCGGGACGATTGAAAAACGGTAGCTTGAACAGTAATGAGCAAGCGCCTATTCATATCGGCTATGGAGTGGTATGCGATGATTTTATTATATCAAGCGGCTCCAATGTGGAAGATGGAACTATGTTGACCCGTTGCTTTATCAGCCAGGCATGTCATTTGGGACATAACTATTCTGCATCCGATTCTTTGTTTTTCAGTAATTGTCAAGAAGAGAACGGTGAGGCATGTGCCATTTTTGCCGGACCCTTTACGGTGACTCATCATAAGTCTACTTTGCTGATTGCCGGAATGTTCTCTTTTATGAATGCGGGTTCCGGCTCTAATCAAAGCAACCATATGTATAAGTTAGGTCCGATTCATCAGGGGGCTATGGAGCGTGGGGCGAAGACTACTTCCGATTCTTATATTTTATGGCCCGCACGTGTAGGTGCATTTTCTTTGGTTATGGGGCGTCATGTGAATCATGCCGATACTTCTAATCTGCCTTTTTCTTATCTGATAGAGCAGCAAAATACCACTTATCTGGTGCCAGGGGTGAATTTGCGGAGTGTAGGTACGATTCGGGATGCTCAAAAGTGGCCTAAACGTGACAAACGTAAAGATCCGAACCGTTTGGATCAGATTAATTATAACCTGTTGAGTCCCTATACTATTCAGAAAATGATGAAAGGGCGTAGTATTCTGAAAGAATTACGTAAAGTATCCGGAGAAACTTCAGAAACTTACTCTTACCAAAGTGCGAAAATTAAGAATTCTTCTTTAAATAATGGCATTCGTTTTTATGAAACGGCTATTCATAAATTTTTGGGTAATTCATTAATCAAGCGTTTGGAGGAGGTTCGTTTTAGCAGTGATGAGGAAATCCGTGCCCGGTTGATTCCTGATACAGAGATAGGGACAGGAGAATGGGTGGATATTTCCGGATTGATCGCTCCTAAAAGTGAAATAGAGAAGTTGATGGCAGATATAGAATCTGGAATCCTGACTAATGTGGATCAGATTCATGACCGTTTTGTTGAGATGCATCGTAATTATTATACATACGAGTGGACATGGGCGTATGGGAAGATGCTTGAGTTTTATAATCTGCGTTCCGATGAAATAACGGCAAAGGATGTTATTGCTATCGTGAAGAAGTGGCAGGAGGCTGTTGTCGGATTGGATAAAATGGTCTATGCCGATGCGAAAAAGGAATTTTCTTTGTCTGCTATGACGGGGTTCGGTGCAGATGGATCACGTGAAGAAATGGAGCAGGATTTTGAACAGGTGCGTGGGGTATTTGAAAGTAATCCGTTTGTGACAGCGGTATTGCAGCATATTGAAGCGAAAACAGCGTTGGGTAACGAGTTGATAGAACGGATTGCTTCTATATGATATTTTTGATGAGAGTATCCAGACTAAGATGAACCTTCGGAAAAGTTACAGATGGTAGTTACATATAAAAAGAGCCGTATGAATGCTGGAGTAGTCATACGGCTCTTGCTATTGGATGACATTTGAGCTTGTTTGGATACTTCCTTTTTATTTTTTTACCACAGGTAGTATAACTCTGCTTGCAGCTCCTTGCTGATGATAAATTTTGATCTTTTGTTTCATCACAAAATCTTCTACCGTACAATGATAGGTATCAATAAACCTTTGTGGATTGCGGTCAATAATGGGGAACCAGGAACTTTGAATTTGAATCATCAGTCTGTGTCCCGGCAGGAATGTGTGTGCCACATCATACAGTGTGTAATTAACCGGAGTTATTTCTTCCGGTTTGAAAGGCAGGGGATTGTCGAATCCCTTACGGAAGCGTCCTCTGAATAATTCGCCACGAATCATCAGCTGGTACCCACTCATTGGGTAGTCACTCTTTAAATAACTGCGTGCAGTTTTGGAATATTCAAATTTTTCAGGATATACATCAATTACTTTCACCATAAAATCAGCGTCAGTACTACTGATGGCAGTCATTAATTCCACTTCTATAGGACCGGCCAATGTTAAAGTATCACATAGCGGCTCCGTCATGAAAGTAATGACATCGGGACGTGAAGTAGCAAAGCGTTGGTCATCTACCATGAATTCTTTTGTCCGGTAAGTGGTAGGGTTTGCCGTATAGGGTACCGGACGTGACATATCTGAAATATATTCAGAATAAGACTCTTGTTCTGCCGGTGCTTGTGTGGATACTGATCCGTTTTTATGTATATAATAAGGTGTACCGGCAGTCTTTTGTACAGGCCATTCGTCGTATGTTTTCCATTCGTTTTCACCTGTATGGAATATATTTACTTTATGCTTGGGCTTTTCTCCCTTTCCTTCCAGGAAATATCGGAAAAAAGGATATTCTATTTTGTCCATGTAATAAGCCGAAGTGCTTTTACCGAAATACAGATTACCGAAACCTTGGAACCCGCGTACTGTCCATGCTCCATGCCACCAAGGACCGAATGTCAGATATAAATCTGTGTCCGGTGATTGCTCTTTGATGGCTTTATAAAGATTCCAGGCTCCGTAACAGTCTTCGGAGTCATACAGTCCACCTACCACCAATATGGCTGGCTTCAAGTTATAACAGGAGGTGCGTGCATCGCGCTCTTTCCAGAAATCATCGAAATCAGGATGGTTTTTGATATCATTCCACAATGTCTGTGTGGTATCACGTACCAGGTCGTCTACATTCTTAAAGGTACCGAGTGCCAGAAAATCTGTGTAAACATCATTCTTTACAATTTGGTTCATCACTCCTTTTCCCATGTGGCGTCCTTCCAGTCTGGGAAGGAAATTAGTGGTTTGCAGCAGGGTGAAGGCTCCGTTGTGATGACGGTCATCTCCACGGAACCAGTCGGTGACGGGAGCTTGCGGAGAAACAGCTTTCAAAGCCGGATGATTGGAGGAGGCTGTCATAGTGGCATAGAAACCATCATAACTGATTCCCCATGTTCCTACATTTCCGTTATTATATGTGTTGTGAATCAACCATTCTATGGTATCGTATGTGTCCGTTGCTTCGTCTATATTCTTTTTATCTTTCTTACCCTTTTTGTTTTTGTTGAGAGGGCGTACTTGGATAAATATTCCTTCACTCTTATGCCGTCCACGTACATCTTGGAAGACGATAATATATCGGTGCTCTATATAGTTTTTCAGATTAGTTCTGAAATGACGGTCAAATCCTTCTCCGTATGGGGAACAAGAGTAAGGGCTGCGGTGCATCAGGATAGGATGCTGCCTGCTGTTGTCTTTCGGTTCGTAGACAGCGGTGTAAAGCTTGATTCCGTCACGCATGGGAATCATGACTTCCCGTTTCGTGTAGATTTCCTTCAGTTTGGGTTCGATACTGTCCGGTTGGTTTTTTGCTTGGGTTTGCCTTCGAGACATTGCCCGAAAGCCAGTACCAGTAAACCGAGGTCTGGACAGAGTCGGGCGGCGCCACGAACCCCGCGGCCAGGGCGGCATGGGAGCCGCCCTTCGGGGCGGCCTGCCCCGCCAGCGGAGCGAGGGCCAGCGGCAGCATCAGAATCAGTTTCGATAGTTTGTTCATCGCAGGAATATTTCAGGTTATGGGTAAAATCGTCCTGTGCAGGCAGCCGTCCCGCACGGGAATGCGGCCCGCGGCAGCAGCCGTCCGCCCCGAGGCGGAAGGGTCATTTGGCCACCCTGAGCGTCAGCGTATGGCTTCCGGCACCCAGCTGATGCACCTTCCCGCCGTCCACGTTGGCCGGCAAGTAGAGCGTTGCGGTACTGTTGGCCGGGATTCGGACGCGGTAGGTCACCGTATTGCCCCGGCGCGTCCATGCCGACACGATCCGCCCGCAGGGGGCGTCGTGCGAACCTCGAATTCCTCGG
>OKWC01000302.1_pt1 | contig 10441 bp, 10 predicted proteins | sample 1606971 | NCBI WGS metagenome assembly OKWC01 (sample SAMN04414076, study PRJEB24778) | human gut metagenome | material: faecal | host: Homo sapiens
CTAAGCCTCCATTCCTCCGTACTGCCTGTATAGTTACGTACAGCATTAATTGCTGTATTGGAACGTGATATACCGAAATAACCGGAGTCCCACAACCATTTCGTCAACCAATTGTCAGCATTCAATGACGTGTTGTAGCGGTCTATCGCTCCTTGTTCAGCCCAATAGTTAACTTCCACCGTTTTTCCTCTGGCCTCATCCGTACCGGTTATCCCAATAACCCCTGACGTCCATTTTAAACCACAAGTAGACTTAATAAGCTCCCTGTATTTCTGCCTCAATCAATGCCTCATCTACGTCTTCAGATTCAGCAGACATGAAATCTTCCGGTTCCTCTCTTAAAAACTCATCGCATGAAGATAAAGCTAAAACTCCAGCCAATGCATATATATATATCTTTTTCATACTTCGTATTTTTATTTGTACAACCTTAAAAACTAACATTTAATCCCAAAGTGAAAGAACGTGCGTTCGGATAAGTCTCATCATAACCCGTACCTACGGATTCCGGATCGGCTCCCTTAAACCCTGTCCATGTCAGCAAATTCTCTCCTGAAACATAAAGATTCAGATTACTCAATCCCACCTTGTTAATCCACTTCAGAGGGAACTGATAGTTCAATGTCACATTCTTCATACGCAGGTAAGAACCATCCTGCATAACTCTACTGGATATCAACATTCTATCCAGATTATTGGAATGAGCTCTCGGTATGGAACCACTTGTATTATTAACACTCCAACGATTCAGTTCATCATTGAACATGTTCAGAGTTCCATAGCCTGCACCCAGCGTATATTCATGATAAGATCTGTTGAAAACATCATTACCATACACATAATTGAATATTACATTCAAAGTCCAATTCTTATAATTCAAAGTAGTGGATATACCTCCATACCCCTTCGGATCAGTATAACCAACAATTTCCCTGTCATTAGTTGTTATCTGTCCATCTCCGTCCAAATCGGCAATTTTGTTTTCACCAGGATAATAAGTATCACCACCTTCGCGACCATCTTTCATTTTATCCATTAGAACCCTATCATCATCCCATTGCCAATACCTTCATATCGATAGGTATATATCGTACCCAGAGGCTTTCCTACCCACCAACCGGCATTTAATGGATTAGATGCGTCGTTCATCCTTTCCTTGATACCTCCATACAAGGACTTCAATTTATTTTTGTTAGTTGCCCAATTTACATCCAAATCCCAAGAAAAGTCCTTGGTAGCAATGATTCGTCCTCCCAAAGAAATTTCGATACCTTTGTTTTCCAATTCACCCACATTAGAATAAATGTTCAGATAACCGGTAGTCACCGGTAAAGGAGTTTGCAAAACCAAATCCTTACTGTTTTTCTTATACACATCCAGAGTAAAACGCAAACGGTTATTAAAAGCCGCTAAATCAACCCCTGCATTGATCTGTTCCTGACGTTCCCAACGCAAATCCTTATTACCCATAAACTGATCTGAATTTTGGATGGTATTTACCGAATTTCCTTGGTAATCGACTGTGATTCCGGGGGATAATTTAGTAAACGATGAATAAAGCGCTACATTACTATTACCCAGTTGTCCCCAACCAAAACGCAATTTCAGATCATCAAGCCAATGCGCCTTTCCATAAACCTTCTCCGGAAATACGCCAAGCACCGGCTACTGACGGGAAAAAGCCCCATTTATGTCCCTCAGCATAGCGGGAATTACCATCATAACGTCCTGTAAAAGTGAACAGGTAACGCTCCATTAATTTATAATTGATACGGGCAAATGAAGAGAACAGACCACTTGCATTATATCCGTTACCCCAAGATGAGATGCTTGCGGCACTTCCTAAATTGGTGTAGATATCATTATCCGGATAAGTCTGGCCATTCATTCTTGTACTACGGCTTATACCACGTTCAAAGGAGATACCGGCTACGGCATCCAAAACATGATTCTTGTTGAACTCATAGTTATAATTCAATGTATTGTCGAATACGGTTTTTGAATATTTATAATGATATTCTGACCCACTGGCTTCATTTCTAGTACTTAGAAAACTTGGACTGAATGAATTGTTTTCAGTAAATTGTAAATTACCCGATAAACTGGAACGGAACCGGAATCCTTTCCAAATATCAACTTCTCCGTATACGGTTCCCATGATGCGGTAAATATTATCATGGTTTTTCTTATAGGTGTTGGCCACCGGGTTGGCTTGACCTGTGGACATATCAAATTCCCCGTTATCATTATATATAGGCATATCAGGACGATAACCTTGTGCGCTGAACAGTGAAGTTCCTGCATTATCCTGATCTGTATAACTCATATTAGCATTGATACCAAAACGGAGGATAGGCAATACATTCATTTCTGTAGACACGCGTGCATTATATCGGCTTAAGTCACCTCCTTTAACCATACCTTGCTGATCGAATATGGATAATGAAATAAGATATTTGGAAACTTTGCTACCTCCACTTACTGTCAAGTCGGCATTGTGGCGGATAGCTGTTTGTTTCACTTCGTCAAACCAATTGGTGTTGGCACTGCCTAATGCGGTGGAATTAGGCTCAAGAATTTCTAGTGCATATTGGTTGGACGGATCATACACCAAGGTTTCTTTAGCAAAGCGGCGTACCGTTTCGCGCCATTCATCACCATACAGGATACGGAAGTTCTTAATTTGAACATCAGTGGTTACATTATAGTTGAAGTTGACGGTAGGTTTGGAACCCTCCACCCCTTTCTTGGTGGTAACGATAACCACACCGTTTGCAGCACGAGAACCATAGATAGCAGCTGCAGAAGCATCTTTCAATACGTCCATAGATTGGATATCATTCGGAGAAATGGCATCCAGCATGCTGGGATCTTCTACAGGAACTCCATCGATAACATACAAGGGTTCATTAGAACCGGTTAATGACGTAGCACCACGCACACGTACACGGACTGTCTCACCCGGAACACCGGTATTCTGTGACACCTGTACACCTGCTGCCAGGTTTTGAAGCATAGAAGTTACATTAGGAGTATTCAATTGGCTCAACTGCTTTAGGCCTACTGAAGCTACAGAGCCGGTCAAATCCTTTACAGAAGAAGTACCATAACCTACTACGACTACTTCGTCCAGATTGGTCACCTCGCTTTCCATTTTTACATTGAAAACGTGTCTGTTGCCAATTTTTTTTTCCTTAACTGTCTGCATACCGATAAAGCTGATCATCAGTTCGTCGTTTTTTAGTGTTTTCAGGATAAGACAGCATGAATTGTCCATCCATATTGGCTACTGTACCGAACGTGGTGCCTTGGATAACAATAGAGCTCCGATGACCGGTTCGCCCATATCATCTTTGATCACTCCGGTAATTGTTCTGCGCTTGGCATTTCTGTCAATCGGTAATATGAGTACATAATTGTTCTCTACTAATTCATAGCGCATACCTGCCTGGCTACAAATCACGGAAAGTGCTTGTTCCAGAGGTTCTTTGTTTAATGTAAGTTTCAAAGGTACATTGTTCAATGTTGCATCTTCGTACATGATATGAATGCCTGTTTGCTTTTTAACCATGTTAAGAGCCTCTTTTACACTGATGTTTTCACTTTTGATAGTGACAGTCTTGTCGCCTAGTACGTTTGCAAACATTGCGTTGAATGTGCAGAATATGCACATTAACATTACTAATAGCCTCATTTTTGGAGGTTTAGCTACTAAACGATTCCAAAGTTCGTCTTTTTTCATAAAACTCAAATAACTCATTTAATTTAGAATATTCCTGTTATACAGGGTTTGATTATTGTTTTTTTACAAATATAGTTTCTCCCTTTTTCTCAAACTTGACGTCGGATACACGATGAATGATGTCTAGTGCAAAGTCCAAAGGCTTGTTGCGGAAAATAACTCCGGTGAATTTCATGGTTTCTAATTCCTTGGATGCTATTTGAATATTTACATTATAGCATCGGGACAGACGGGCTATCAGCAAGGGAAATGGCATTGCGTCAAATTCCATAGCGCCCTCAGTCCATGAAATATAGAATTCAGGATCTACTTTGTAAAACTTTTGATTGTGCAGAAGAGTAATGTTCGCCTGGTAGTAGATAATATTCACCTGATGGAGCATTTACCTTTAATTTTCCTTCAATCAAGGTTACTGATAATTCTTCATCGGGATAAGCCGAGATATTGAAAGTTGTTCCTAATACATAAATAGCATGGTCGTGTGTTTTTATTATGAAAGGGCGGGCTTCATCGTGTGTAACCTCAAACATGGCCTCTCCTTCCAAAGTAACTTCCCGGGTATCTCCGAATTGAACCGGAAAGTTGATATGGGAGTCCGCATTCATTTTTACTTTTGTGCCGTCAGCCAGTACTATTGCGTATTCCGAGCCTTTGGGTACTATGATTTTATTCTGTAATAATTCAGCATCCGGTTCTGGTTTATGAGGATAATTACTTTCTTGTGGGAATGTGATCTCTCCATTGTTGATACGACTTCCATTGATTTCCCGTTGGCTGTTATAAAGTGGAACTACAGACTGGTTTGCTTGTACCCAGGTGGCTTTAGGAGTTTCTGGATTTGGGAAAGAGGTGATTGTTGTGATTGTTCGCTTTGGGTAATAACAGGTGCTAGGTTCCGGTCATTGAAATATAAAATGGAGGTAATCCCTATCAGTATTGCTATTGCAGCGGCTGAGGAATAGACTACGATACGGCGATAAATACTACCGGATTGGTTACAACGATTTTGAAGTGACTTCCATGAGCCTTCTTTGTCAAACTGATGTAATAAGTTAAGTTGGTTGTTTACATGATGGAGTGAAAGTAATTTCACAAAGATTTCTCTATGCGATGCATCCTTTTCAATCCATTGCTTTAATTCTTCAAATTCCTGTTCATTGAGTTGATGGGAAAGGTATTTTTGAATTAGAATTTCCGTTTTATTCTTTTGCATAATTGTTGTACTGTTTAACAGAAGTATCACAATTACACAAATGGGTGACAAAAATCTGAAGAAATTTATAAATTAAATAAGATTAGGATTTCTGTCATATTGAAACGACGCAACATTTTTTAGTGCGCGTGATAGGTGGGTTTTTACTGTATTTATGGAAATATGGAGCTCTTCAGCTACTTCTTTGTATTTTTTGTCTTCCAGAATAATTTTGACTAAAACATTATACTCTTGTTCCGGCAATTTTTTTAATTCGGCCAGTAATTGATTCCTTTTTTGCAATAGCTCTTCTTCATCATAAAAATCATCGATAGGAGAATAAGATTCTTCTTCCATTTCGTCTAAAGAAAAGTAACGTTCCCGTTGTACTTTGGTCAGTGAGGAGAAACGGACGGCATTGAATAGCCATGCGTGCAGATTGGAGGAAATAGTGGTATGCGAGTTTTTATCCCAAAAACTCACAAATAAATTCTGTACGATATCTTCTGATGTTTCCGCAGAACCTGTGAACTGTACAGAGTAGAGACATAAAGGGAGATAATAAGTATCATACAGTAGACGAAAGGCCTTTTCTTTGTTTTCAGCAAAGAGAGCTAGTATCCTTTCGTCTACTTCATTATATCTATTGTATTTTCTTGCATTATTGTTCATGGATGCCTTTTGCGGCACAAAATTAGGAATTTAACCGACACGATATACGACTTTCATGGATTAAAAATGCAAAAAGTACAATGTATTATGAATATTTTCTTTATTTTTCAATTCTGAACCAGTCAGCGTCCGTCCATCCTCCGTCATTGGTTACAATAGCGGGGCGCGTACAGAAGATACCTACCTTGGCTCCTATCCATTTACCTTCTTTTACTTGGAAAGTTTCTCCTAATGGCTGGAATTTCTTGCCGTCCGTACTGTAGCTGAGGTTACATTTCACTAATAAGTCGTGACCGCCTTCACTGGCTTTAATCTTGTCTCCTTTTGCGGAAAATTTAGCGCGAAGATAGATTGTGCCGTCTTTTAAGGGAACGGAAGCATTTACTTTTTCAGTAGCTCCCCGATCGGCTTTCAGGCATTCCACTTGTGACAGGACAAGTCCGTTGTCTGTGTTTTCAACAACTAATCCGGCATAATCCATTCCCATTACAACCAGTCCCGTGCGTTCACCTTTATATTTTTCTGTCGGCTTGAAAGTAAGTTTGGTGGTGGCAGTAAAATTGGGAGCCGGGGTTTTTTGTAGCATCAGATTAGAAACATCCCATAAACTTTTATAATCTTCGGGAACTGGGTAGGAGTATAGACGTACAAATCCTTCTCCTCCGTTGAAATAAGCCCATTTTTCATTGATGTTAGCCTGCCATTGCCATTGAGGAGACAATGTATAACCATCAAACTCATCACTTTCTTGCGGGGTACAAATAGGATAGTTCTTACCTACATTAGGCTTTTTATAAGTCAGAACAGGTTCGCCACAACCATCGCCGTCTTTATCAACACCTATAACGGGCCAGTCATCAACCCATTTCATAGGTTGCAGATGGACTAAGCGTCCGTAAGCTCCTACGTCTTGGAAGTGCATGAACCAGTCCTCTCCCGTAGGGGTGTCTACCCAACCGCCTTGATGAGGCCCGTTGACGGGAGAGTTGCCTTGCGCTAATACTGTTTTCCATTCGTATGGACCGTATACGTTTTTTGAGCGAAGTACGACTTGCCATCCTGTAGGAACGCCGCCTGCCGGATGGAAGATGTAATAGTATCCATTACGTTTATAGAATTTGGGCCCTTCACAAGTTTGATGTGCTTCATGACCATCGAAAATGATACGGGATTGTGTGATAGCTTTACTTGCATCGGCACTTAGCTCACAAATTGTAATTACACTTTTCAGTCCGGCCCGGCTTCCTGCATAAGCGTGAACCAGATATACACGACCGTCATCATCCCATAATGGAGTCGTGTCGATGATGCCTTTTCCGGCTTTCACCAAAACTGGCTCGCTCCAGGGACCTTTCGGATCTTTGGCTTTCACCATGAATGCTCCTTGGTCCGGGTCACCCCAGAATATATAGAATTCACCGTTATGGTGGCGGATACTGGGTGCCCATACACGGTTGCCATGTTCAGGACGGACATCGGTAACAGGGGGCAGTGCGTAGGGTACAGCCGCACCTATGATAGTCCAGTTGACAAGGTCTTTGGAGTGTAATATTTGTAAACCGGGCAGACAGTTGAAACTGGATGAGGTCAAATAATAATCGTCTCCTACACGGCAAACGTCCGGATCGGAGTAATCCGCATACAGGACTGGATTTTTGTAGGTCCCATTGCCTTGGTCGGCCACCCAGGCTTGGGATACATAATTCTGTGCGGGAGCAGATAAAAAACAGCCTCCTAGCAGACAGAGAGTGATTAGTCGTTTCATGGTTTTAGATTTTTTATTTAATCGTAATTTTGCAAGGATGTTCCAATTCTTTTCTCCATTGGGGAAGATAATTGAACCAGTCTTTCATATCTTTAAATCCGAAACTTTCTTTTTTTGAGGTGAAAGTAACGTAATAGTGGAAATGCTGTTGCCCCGGTGCTTGTAAGGTATATAAGTAGTTTGATCCGTCTTGTACTTCTTTACCGATATATTTAGGAATGAAAGTTCCCATACCTGTTGTTTCTTTCACATAACCTATGGTGTCTGTGACAGGCCAGTCGGTTCCCCAGCTTCCAGTCAGTCCTTTATGGTCGCTCATGTGACCTCCTTCTTTCAGAATCTGTACACCTGCTGCAAAGACTTCCTGTTTAAGCGGACGGTCAAACAGGACATCTACCTTCATGTCCCGATGACCGCCATAGATGGTATATCGATTGATCATGTTCAAATCGTTTCCTTGATATTCCCAACCGATGACTTCTGCTTCGACGATGGCACGTACAGGACCGGAGGCTAGTACACGTTCCGTGCGGTTTACTACTGGTTTTATGTGGGTCGCCTCAGTACCATTCCAACCTTTTAATGCACCTACACCACCACTATTGTAAACACGTAGCGCATCATCTCCGTAGCCGTTGGCACGTTGCGCTTTGGTAGGGTAGAAACAAGTCTCTTTTATTTCCAGTCTTTTATTTACTTTGCTATATGGATCTACCGTCTGTTTTTCGTTGAAATAGATACGATAGGCAACTAATTCACTCTCTATAGCCGGTCCATGATGGTAAACAAAACTATATACATTCTCGGTTCCTGCCGCTGAAAATCCCGTAATATTGGCGAATTTGTTGTTATGTCCGTAAGCTTTCATTTGGGCATAAGTACGTGCCGGATAGTTTTTTCACTTTTTTCTGAAGAGAGAATTACACGGAAACTTTTGTTGCTTTTGGCTGGCATATCGATAAGGAAAGCCAGTTCGTCAGCACGTGCGTCACCGTTCAGATCGTCCAGTTGGGACGGAATTTCTTTATTACCTTCCCATACAGTGGCGGATTTGATGTTGAAACCTGCTTTCAGGTTATTTAAATCTATCACTATCGGTTCGTCGGTCTTATTTTGAGTCCATTCATTGCTGACTTCTACGGTCAGTGTCTTTTCGCCTTTTTGTGCAAAAGAGTTGGTAAAGCATCCTGCTAATAATGTGAGGACAATAATTGAGCGCTTTTTCATAATGATGTATAGTTTATTATTTTAAGCACGGATCATACGGATTACACAGTGTTAGTATGAAAACCGTGTTTATCCGTGCAATCCGTGCTTTACTATTTTTATAAATTAAGTGGAGAAATGCACTAATGGGTGTAAGAATTAGAAGTTGAGTTCTTCTCCTTGTGCCCCGATTTCAGCATGATTCTTTCCGTCTATCGTTACATTGGAAACATTTTGCATCTTCAAGTTCTTTCCACTTTTTAATAACTCTATTTTGATATTTTTCATATTAACTTCGTCGGCTTCGCTTAATACTACACCTTCTTTAGCATTAGATACGATGATATTCTCCATATTGATATTCTTGATTCTCATCTCAGGCAAGCCATTGAAGAACACAGCCCTGCCTGCTCCGTTACAGGTTACATCTTTGATAAAGATATTACGGAATATCGGAGTTTCTTCTGTTACAGGAGGGATGGTAGTTTCTGCTTTCTTTTCATCCTGATTAGGATCTTCACCACGACCTTTTCCACCATAGTATAAATTGAATATTAATGCTTCGTTCGGAATATTAATCATGTTGATATTGCTGATGTAGATATTCTCTACCAATCCGCCACGCCCACGATTACTTTTAAAGCGTAAGCCAACATCTGTACCCATGAAAGTACAATTGTCTACATATATGTTGTTTACACCTCCTGACATCTCACTACCTACAACAAAACCTCCATGTCCATGTAATACGGTGTTGTTCATAACGATAACATTTTTACAAGGTTCACCGCGTTTGCGCCCTTGTTCGTCCTTTCCTGACTTTATACAGATACCATCATCTCCTGCATCAAATGAGTTGTTTATAATCAATGCTTTATTACATGATTCCAAATCAAGAGCATCTCCGTTTTGTGAGTACCAAGGATTAGAAACTGTAACTTTATTAATTGTAATATTTTCACATGATAGCGGATGTAAGCACCAACTGGGTGAATTTTTGAATGTCGCTCCTTCCAGCAATACCTTATTACATTTGATGAAACTTAGCAATACAGGACGTAACCAGTCGCGCATGTAGTCCCAATCAGAATCGGTAAGTTCTCCACGAGGTACGTTGAAGTTGTCTTTTGACAGGATAGCACCTTTCAATGCACCTTCACTGGGATACCAGATTCTTCCGTCGGTATCTACCACACCACCGGAGGCGACCAATTTTTTCCATTGGCCTTCAGTCAGTTTATCTTTCTTGGTCGGACGCCATGTGTCTCCATTGCCATCAAATACTCCGTGGCCTGTAATCGCTATATTTTCAGCATTACGTGCTGAAATAGGAGACTGGCAACGACGGGTTTCCAAACCTTCAAAAGAAGTGTTTATAATGGGATATAGTGAATGGTCTGCACTGAATAATACTAATGCATTCTTTTCTGTATATAGATTCACATTGCTCAATAGTTCGATGGGACCGGTTAGCCACAAGCCTTCAGGAATAATGACTTTGCCACCTCCTTTGGCATTAACCTGTTGGATTGCATCATTAATAGCCTTTGTGTTTAAAGTGATACCGTCTGGTTTGGCACCGAAATCGATGATGTTTACCGAATAGTCTGGGAAAGTAGGTTGTTCAACTTTATCCATCTTGAAAGGGAGGCTTGTATAGATGGCGGGATCTATAATATCTTCTACAATAGTCGTAGACGGACAATTATTACATCCGGTCAAAAAAGGAATTAAACATGTGGCAGGAAGTAATAGAATCTTCTTTATTAAAGTAGTCATTGGTATTATATATGTTTTAAGATTAATAATTATCTAGTTGATTTGTTGTCTTTAAGAAGTCTTATTCACTCTCCGTAAAAGACCT
>OKWC01000304.1_pt1 | contig 10405 bp, 10 predicted proteins | sample 1606971 | NCBI WGS metagenome assembly OKWC01 (sample SAMN04414076, study PRJEB24778) | human gut metagenome | material: faecal | host: Homo sapiens
ATATTATTTCGTATAATAATATAAAAAGCTGCTATTGAATCAATAACAGCTTTTTCACTTCCCACAACTTATATTTATCTTTGTGTTTTACAGCCTCTTTTTCCCCTAAAATCATTGCAACATTACATCAATTATAGTATTATACTACATATAGAAAAAACGACAGAATATGACAATGCACGAAGATGAGCAGAGATAAGATATTTAGTTTTGATATAAACTTTATATCTTATTTTTTGCACGACATTTTAGAGAGGGTAATTGCATAAGAAGATTCGTTTACAGTATTGAGGAAGGATTACTATTAAGATGATAATAACGATTATTGAGAAGATTTATTCATTTCTTTGGGGTGATATTTTGAGGATACCACTGCCACAGGGAGAAAGTATTGGTATATCTTTACTTGTGCTTATTTTGATTCCAACGGGAATTTATTTCACGATAAGAACAAGGTTATTACCGATAAGATTATTTCCGGATATGGTCAGGGGACTTACGGAGAAAAAGAAGCATAAGGACAGCCTAACGGCATTTCAGACATTGATTGTATCGACAGCAACGAGAGTCGGAATGGGAAATCTAGTGGGCGTTGTAGCTGCGATTTCAGCAGGTGGCGCAGGTGCAGTATTTTGGATGTGGGTAACGGCAATTATTGGCTCGTCTACCGCATTTATAGAGGCAACATTGGCACAGATGTATAAGGAAAAAGACCCATTGTACGGAGGATATCGTGGAGGTCCGGCATATTATATCCATAGCTTTTTTGAAAATAAATTCAAAAAGAAGAGAAGATATATGCTTATATCGATTTTATTTGCAATATCAGGACTTATCTGCTGGTGCGGAATCAGCCAGGTTATAAGTAACTCTGTTGCATCTGCATTTGATAATGCATTTAATATACCACCGCTATATACTACAATTGCGTTGGTGGTGATAGCAGCGATAATTGTTCTCAGGAAAAATGCAACTGTCAAGGTGTTAGACGTAGTTGTTCCAATTATGGCTGTATGTTATTTTATAATTCACATTATTTATTATTATAAAAATATTGGAAGTATTCCGGGCGTATTTGGAAGAATTTTCGAAGAGGCATTTGGAATCCGACAGGTAGCAGCAGGAGGTTTTGGTGCAGTTCTTATGAATGGTGTTAAGAGAGGATTGTTTTCAAATGAAGCGGGTTCTGGTTCAGCACCATGTGCGGCAGCGGCAGCAGAATGTGACCTTCCGGTCAAAGCAGGATTTACACAGGCACTAGGTGTATTTATCGATACGATAGTGATATGTAGTTGTACAGCAATGATTATGCTTACTGCACCAAGACATATTGTTGATGGTAAGGCAGGAATGGACTTATTACAATCGGCAATGCAATATCATCTTGGTAAATTCGGTGTAATATTTATTGCGATTACGTTGTTTCTATTCAGTTTCTCGACATTTATCGGAATTCTGTTTTATGCCAGAAGCAATGTGGCATATCTGTTTGGTGACAGGTGGCTTTGGCAGACGTTATATAAAATAATTGCGTTAGTAATGTTATTTATCGGTGGAATTGCGACATATACATTTGTATGGGACTTAGGTGATGTCGGAATAGGACTTATGACTATATTTAATATCGGAATGTTATATCTGATGGGTGGACAGGCATTAAATGCTCTGAAAGATTATGAGAAATCTAAGAAAATATAAGATGAAAGTAGGTTAATTATGAAACGTGAATCTTTTAAGTCGAGGCTTGGCTTTCTGCTTGTAAGTGCCGGTTGTGCGATAGGAATTGGAAATGTATGGAGATTTCCATATGTGACAGGTGAAAATGGTGGAGGCCTGTTTGTATTATTATATTTATTATTTTTAATTATAATGGGACTCCCTGTACTTACAATGGAACTTGCAGTTGGTCGTGCAAGCCGTAAAAGTGCAGTACTAGGATATAAGGAATTAGAGAAAAAAGGCAGTAAATGGCATATACATGGCTGGATTGCTATACTTGGCTGTTGCGTTCTTATGATGTATTACACAACTGTTTCGGGCTGGATGGTATCATATTTCTTTAAGTTTCTTAAAGGAGATTTTACTAAAGGAATGAGTACAGAGGATACAAAAGCAGCGTTTGGTAATCTTCTTTCTGATCCAAAGCAGATGACATTCTGGATGGTACTTACAGTTGTACTTGGTTTCTTCGTATGCAGTAGAGGATTACAGAATGGTCTTGAGAAAATAAGTAAATTTATGATGAGTGCATTACTCATTTTGATAGTTGTATTGGCAATACATAGTATTACACTTCCAGGTGCAGCAGAGGGTGTTAAATTCTATCTTGTACCAAATATGAAGAGTGTATCAAATGTAGGGCTGAAGAATATAATTACTGCGGCCATGAATCAGGCATTTTTTACATTGAGTCTTGGCGTGGCAGCAATGGAAATATTCGGAAGTTATATGAGTAAGGATTTCACTCTTGCAGGAGAGGGCGTTAAAATATGTGGACTTGATACATTTGTGGCAATAATGTCAGGACTTATTATTTTCCCAGCATGCTTTAGTTATGGTGTAGAAGTAGATGCCGGTCCAAGTCTTATATTTGTTACACTTCCTAATGTATTCGTAAATATGGCAGGTGGTCGAGTATGGGGCTGTTTGTTCTTCTTATTTATGACATTTGCAAGTTTCTCGACAGTCATTGCTGTATTTGAAAATATTATGTCATTCTGCATGGATATGTTTGGCTGGAGCAGAAATAAAGCCGCTGCCGTAAACGGAATTATTATTCTTGCAGCAAGTATGCCATGCGTATTAGGATATAATATATGGAAAAATCTTCATCTTATCGGAGGTCGTGATGTGCTAGACAGCGAGGACTTCATTGTAAGTAATTTGCTGTTGCCGATAGGTTCGCTTGTATATCTGATGTTCTGTGTTACTAAATGGGGCTGGGGCTTTGATAAATATATTGATGAAGCCAATACAGGTAAGGGTATTAAGATTTGTAAGAAACTTAAATTATATTTTCAATTCATATTACCGATATTAATTATATTTATTCTGATTCAGGGCTTGATATAAAAGTTGTCTAATATAAAAGTCGTCTAATGTAAAAGTCGTTCAATATAAAAGTCGAATTGATACTTAAATCAATTCGACAGTTTCAAAGAATGTGTCCCAATATTTTCTTCCAATAGGAATATTATTGCCACAGATGTTCAGGCATCGATTTAATCGGTCGGTATTTTCAATGTAAAAAGGATTAATAAGGTAGTGCTTATGACATTGAATCAGTCTCGAGTCCGTCATTCTTATAAAATCTTCTATAGTATACATACTTGTAATAATACGTGAATTAGTAAGCTGAAGGGTTTTTCGGCGGTCAGATGCTTCGATTAATATAATGTCATTAACGGAAATGTGGTGCTTGATTCGTTCAATATCACAGACAGTAATCATTGTCTCGAGAAAACCGGTTAATAACATGTGTGATATCTGGTTCAGGATAATGCCAGCGTCGTATGGCTTAGTAATATAATTATAGCAATGAAAATTAGACATTGCATAATGACCATCACCTGAAACAGATGTTAAAAATAATATCGGTGTTTTAAAATAAACATTAATTACCACGAAGATGTTTCGCAATAGCATATCCACCTTTATCATTTTCTAGCTCAGTAAGATGAATATCTAAGAGAAATAAAGTGAAATTTATTGTGTGTACCGAATCATCTATTATTTTAAGTGCCTGTTCAAGATTGTCTGTATGAGTTATAGTCCAGTCGGGATATTTCTGACTTATGGTAGTTGAAAGCATCCCGGCTTGTAAATTATCATCTTCTACAATAAGTACATTTTGCATCGCAATCCTCAATTCTATAGTTTAATTTTAAATATTATCCAATATCTGCCTTCATGCTCTAAGCAATCTACATAGAGATCACTGTCGTTATATTTCAGTATTTCCTTTTTTAAATAATATAAGCCCATACCATGGGAAGCTGTAGTAGCAGTATTTTTTGATGAATAACCATATGTAAAAATTTATTGGTTTCTTCGTGTGAATAATATTTTAAAACAGGGTTTCGTAATTTCTATTTCCGTATATTTATTATCTGATTTAATATTAACATAAATATTGTCTTTTGGGTAGCTCGCATCAATAGCATTTTGAAGTAAAATACATGATAAATCAGTCAGCAGTACCTCTGATGCCTGACTTACTAATGTTTCAGAGATTATATCAAAATTGATTATAATATCTTTAGCTTCTGCCTTAATTGACAGACTATATAATGCAGCAGCAAACAATGGCATATTTATGGAAAGCAATGGATAACTACGCAACGGTTTACCATATGTGTTAGTATAATCATGAAGCTTTTCTCTTATATCGTCCAGGTTATCGGTTGAATCACATAGAAGTTGCAAGGTCTGAATTCTGTTTGAGAATTATGATGACTTGAACGAATATCTTTAATTAACTCTTCATAAATAGGCTGGTTCTTCAGATAACTCTGGAGTTCATGTTCTTTGGCTAAAATAACACGCTCATAATATAATAATAAGAGGTTACATAGAATTAAGAACATTATGAAAATTATATATACATAAATGTGTCTATATAGAAATTGTATATTCATTTTGGCAATTATTATAACTGAAATTACAATGAAATATGAATAAATTAATGCAATTTTATATGAAAATCTGGTTGAAGTAATTATGTTGTAAATCTTGTATACAGGAGTAAAAACTAAGATGAAGGATAATGCTATGGTAACAAGATTGCCTGTTAATTCTAAGATTTCAGGCTTCTGTATGGCTAAATGAATTATGGATACTATAATTGCACTCACAATTTCAAGAATCAGACTAGTTATGGTGGATATAAATAAAAGTAATATTTTCTTAAATATCTGGTCTTCAAATAATGAACATATAATCAGAAAGACTAATTGTCCAAATAGTGTCATAGCGATAAGCTTATCATAAATAAGATAATTAATGGTAACCATATCGATTAAGACTATAAATTGATAAAAGAATTATTTTATTTATATTTAGTTTTCTTCGGGTATATGCCTTCGAAAATAAAAATTATTATCATACATTCGAATAACGGGTATAAAAAACTCATAAAAACACCTCATTTTTTTAACTAAATTATATCAAAAAAAAAGTGGCAAAACCAACAATTTTCCATGTAACTTTTCGAAAAAAATTTGAAATCGTTCGTTCGTTCGAAACGTGTCGTTCGTTACAAGTTGTCCCAAACGTATTGAAAAAGTTAATTTAGAATATAAAATATTATATATGAAGAAAAACAAATTAAGCTGGTTAAACCAGTGGGACATACTGAACAACAAAATTTCAAAAAAATTAGCTAATAATTTATGTAATAATGAAAGGTCTGCTAATATAGTAGCATATGGCATAAATGTACTTATTAATGACATTGAAAAAGGATTTATTCTGGTTACGACATTTACGACTATGGGATTAATAAGTATGTTTGTCAAATCATTTATAATTATAGCTATGTTACGAATGTGGATGGGAGGTAGCCACAGAAAGACCATGCTTACATGTATTCTTCAGTCATATGCCGAATTTATGTCTGTATATTTAATTAGTTGGATAATTGATTATACAATTCAGCTTCAGATAGTTGTGACATTAATAATATGTCTGATAGATTTATTATATTGTCCGATAATTCTGAGTAAGAGAGGCAAATATAAAAAGAGAAAATTATATTTATTCAAATGTATTGCCTTAATTAATATTTTAATATTGACGACAATCTGTTTCTATGTTGGCAATAATCTGAAAATATTGATATTATCCTGCGAAATAATCCAAATTATTGATGTAATTCTGGCGAAAGTAACAAAATTGAAAGGAGAAAGATTATGAAATTTAAAGAAAAAGTTGCAAATTGGATTGAAGACTTAACAGAGGAAATTTTCCAGAATACTGCAAGTCAGTTACTCTGGGGTGAACCAGACGTTCCAGAAGAATTATTAAATATCGTTTCAGACGAAAACTAAAGCTATCAAGGTAGGTAATAATATGAAGCAATTTTATGAATGTAACATTGCGGGAAAAATATTAGCTGTTTTGATAACGGGAGACTTTGCCTAAGCAAAGAAAATTTGTTGTAATTGGTTATTGTAAAACGAGTTATGAAAAAGGTTATTACAGAGCCGGGTGAAAATTAGGCTCTGAAACAATAAAGATGTATTCATAATATAAATGGGAATATAGATAAGAGAACGGGGTATAAAGAATATAGTAAATAATGATGGATAATAGAAGAATATCTTCTGTTATCCATCATTTATTTATCAAGGAAAATATATATTTAGGAGAAATTACAAATGTTATTTTTATAATATATGGGGCAATATGGTTGCTTTAATAAAAAATAGCATTTTATAGTTTACTAATCCTCAAGTCTTATAATCAGTTTGATAGTTTATTTATTCATTAAGTCAATAAGTGACTGCATTTTAGCAGATATAGTATCAAGAATTTCTGTATTATTGTCTTCGGATGACATTGTTTCAGTCGCATGTGCAGAAACCTCTTCGGAAATAGCAGAGATTGTCTGGATTGAATCAATAATTTCTAAGTTGGATACTTTTAATTCTTTAATACTATTTTCGAGTGTACCAATATTATTCTTAATTTCAACGGTGTTAGACTGAATAGATTTGAAACTTTCAGTAGCATTAATAGATGATTGTTTTTCTTCCTGAATACCATCAATCATCTGGTAGATAACTTCAACAACCTGTGTAATAGCATCTGAAATATCTTTAACAAGTCCGGTTATATGTAATGTTGCCTCATCTGTCTGGGTTGCCATTTTAGAAATTTCCGAAGCGACAACAGCAAATCCTTTTCCAGCTTCTCCGGCCTGAGCTGCTTCAATACTTGCATTGAGTGATAAAAGGCTTGTCTGTGATGTTATATCACTGATGATTCCAATAATAGAATGCATTTCATTCACGTATTTATTAAGAGTTTCAAGACGTTTGGCTACATCTGAACTATTCTCAACAGAAGTATTAATCTTATCTACGAGACTGTTAAGGTTAGCATTTCCGGCGTTTAAAGCCTGTAAAGTATGAAGCATATTTGAAGATATCTGTGAAGTTACTTCTGTGACCATATCAACTTTATTCTGAATAGCCTCTGTCTGCTGCATCTGTGTCTGTACTGCTTCAGCAGTATCAGTTGCGCCGGCGGATACTTCGTTCATTGCAAGCTGAGTTTGTTTAGTTGACTCATTAAGTTTCTCAAGCTGTACATTTATCTCTTCGACATTTGACTTGGTATTTTCTGATAAATCAGAAATATTATCAAGAAGTTTTTGCGTCTTATCCTGTGCTTCAGTTATTGTTTTAAGCTTCTGCTTAGAATTAAGATTCAAAGTCCTGGATGTAAGTATTGAATAGAATGAAATCAAGAGAACTACTGTAATCTGGACAACAGCTGAATACACACCTGCATAGCCGAATTTACCATTAGATGCACCTGCTGTAACAATAATGATATTTTCAATAATTACACCAACATTGATAAGTGTAGAATATTTGATGTCATTATACACAGAGATTACTAAAATCAAAGGAATAACATATGCAAATGTCAGGTTATTAGTTGATGTGAATATTGTAAATGTGTAAAAAATTGCGAATCCGATAGCAAGAAAATGCTTAACCATCGTGGTATCCTTATTTTTATGCATGGATATAAATTCACCGATTATAGGTGCTAATCCAAGAACATAAGCAATTATGCAATAGATAATTGACTGGTCGCCTTTAAATGTCTTAAGTGTGGTAAATAAAATCATTAATACTACAGTAAGAGTATGTGTAAATGTTGCAAGCGTGTTGTTTCTTGCCTGTTCTGAAAGTTCATATACTTTCTTTTTCACGTTTTTTATTCATTGGTAGGACTCCTTTCCACTGTATGTAATCGGTATTACGTCTGAATTACGAATAGTATTGTATAATTTTTATAAAAAATAATTAGATAATAAGATAATTTAGACAAATACATAACTATTTATATTCTATTACAAATCCAGGTATTAATCAATCATTTTTCAAGTGAGAAATCAAATTCATTTCGGGCATTTATTTCGGGCATTTATTTCGAGCATTCATTTCGGGCATTCATTTCGGACATTCATTTCGAGCATTCATTTCGAGTGGAAAATCATATTCATTTCAATAAAGAAATTAATCTCAATTTTAGATGAAAAATTAAAATTTCGATTTATAATATTCGTTTACAAGATTTCTATAGCCAAGTTTTTTAAGAGTCTCATATTTAATACGGTAATTGCCTTTATAATGACGTCCGGTTATCGTATAGCGGATATATTCCTGCATATAATCATCAATGATTTTTAGTCCTTTTGTGGTTGTGATATTAGGAAAAAACCAGCGGCTCCAGGTAAAATCAGAGAAATCATCTGATTTTACATTAGAATTATTTCTACCATACAATTTGTTGTTTATCGTATTAATAAAACCGATAGCAGCCTTCTCAACTGGCAATCCTTTCTTACGCTGCCATCGCCTTAGTGCCTCTGATTTCCTTTTAATCTTCTGCTTCATTTTACGAATGGAATTCGTTGATAAATCTATTTCGCCATTACAATAAGAGAAACCTAGAAATTCCCAGACTTCACCAGGTTTTGTAATGTATTCCTTTTCATGATTTATTTCTAATTTTAAATCATTTATCTTAGAATACAGTATAGTTTTGAGAGATATAAGCTCCTCATACGTATCGGCAAAGAGAATTATATCATCGGAATATCTGTAGTATTCAATGTTATTCTCATAAAAATATGTATCAATATCTCCCATATAAATATTAGCGAAGAATGGTGATATCGGAATTCCAGCCATTCCACCATGAGCTTCAGTTATAATTTTGCCATTATAATAAACGTGGTTTTCCGATAAAATATTTTCGAATAATTTATATAGAACTAAATCGGTGGCTTTTACTACTTCAAGTTTTGATAATAAAATATCAATGTCCATAGAATTAAAGTAATTTTTAATATCTACTTTAAGACAGAACTGAGATTTGATGTGTTTATTATGCTTTATTTTGCGGATAGCATTTGAAACACCATAATTATGCCTGAATGAGTAACAGTTATCTGCGAATAAATAATCAAAATAATGGAGTTTATAAGCAATAAATTTAAGAGTGATATTTATATCAGAACTATAGGAGTAGACAACTCTCTTTTTAGATGATCCAGCCTTATTAATGATTAACTTCGTAGCAGGTTCACCTGGAAAAGTTCCATCTAAAAGTTTCATTTTCATAGTTTCATATGTAAAATTATTTATGTAATTCTTAATAGTGGCAATCTCATTTTTATCAAAATAAGAATTCATCATTTTAGATTCAAGAAAATTATTAAATTCTGTATGGTTAAAGCAATCTGTAATACTGACATAGGTATTCATATTATATATAGCCTCCAGGGTAGTATATGGTAAAAAAGAGTATAAAAAAAGAAAGAGAAAAAACTTTGAAGATATAAAGCTGTGCTTATATCACCAGACTGAACATATACTGATTACCCACAAAATCATCTAGGGTATATGCTTCGCCCGCCATGGGTGTAATATGAATTACTTTTCTCTTTCTTTTACACATATTATAAAGCAGATTTTGGAAATGTCAAATAATTACTTTATGTTATCAGCAATTCTTTGCTTAATATATTCCTCTGTACTAGGAAGATAAGTCATTATATTAATGCAATGAACACCAGCATTCTCACTTGCATTATGTGCAGCTACAACATCTGAACGTCTATAAGCATTCTTATCTGATAATACCATAATTGTTAAACGTACAGCATCAAATCTGCTTAAAGTATATGTATATTTTGCTGCAAATTTTTCAGCATTAAATATATTAGAAGAAACATTCTTCTTAAGTTCATAATCAGGATAACATTCACGAACAACCTTTTCGATTCGTTCATTTACACTTAGATTTTTGCCGTGTTTAGCTGAACTTGAAGCAGCAGTATTGTCATTTGCATAACTTTTTACATTATCTATTACTTCATTAGCCAGTTTATTTGATGTTTTAGAAAATAAATCTTTAAATAGTCCCATTTCCACACACTCCTGTAAATATAAAATATCGTAATGCCGGATATACAACTCTAAGCATATGTCCATCGCATTATACAACTTAATTACCATAATTCTAGCATAGCATAGAAATATTTACAATTGCTAATTCAGTATTCGCAGCATTGACATCGATTCTTGCAAAAATCGGTATCAATGGAGTTAATTCAAATCTTGCGACCGCAATAAGAACATTGGTTGTACTTGTAATGGCCTGG
>OKWC01000306.1_pt1 | contig 10380 bp, 15 predicted proteins | sample 1606971 | NCBI WGS metagenome assembly OKWC01 (sample SAMN04414076, study PRJEB24778) | human gut metagenome | material: faecal | host: Homo sapiens
TATCTGCTGATCTCCTCCTGAGATCCGCTGAGATAACGCTGAATATGAAGCCCTGTTGCCTCTGATACGAGCTTGCCGGTAGTACCGGTAGCGCATAGATTATGTCGGCTCAGTACGCCGCAATACGCTATACAGAACTGAACCATCAATTCCTTCTTTGAATCATGAGCAATTAGTGCAATATTCATATTATACCTCTTTTTCTTAACTTTTCGTACCGTCCCTGATGTTATCAGTTGATATTAATAGTAAGCGGTACATCTTCCCCAAGTATTCTCCTTGCGATAGCGGCATAAGCCTTAGCACCGGGACAAGTCGGAGGTAAAGGCATACCCTTGCTCCGCACACCTTGATATTGTTGTCCTCAGGCACAACGCCAAGAAGCTGTATACCTACAGAGTCCATAACTTCATCAAGGTCGTAGAGAATTTCTTCGTCCTTGAAGTTCTGGCTTACCTTATTTATGATAAGTCTTTGATTTGTACAGTTCTTTACATATAAGAAGTCAGAAAGAATAGCACCGTCACGGACGCATACTGTATCGGGCGTAGTAACCATAAGTATCAGTTCAGCCGCCTTGATAACGCTGAACACCGAGCTTCCTACACCTGCCGTGTCGATGATTATGTAATCGAAATGCTGACGCATTTCTTCGCAAACACCCATAATCTTTTCGGGATTTATGTCCATGAACGGGTTTCTCGTAGCACAGACAAGATATAAATTCTCTACTGTTTCAACCTTTTGTTGTTGCAGTAAGAATGTCTATCTTTCCTTCAAGGTACTCACCTATATCATGCTTTACCTTTATCCTTGATGCCGAGCATTATATCAAGACATCTTAATCCGAAGTCGAGCTCAACGAGAAGTGTTCTTTTGCCTAATGCGGCTAATCCACGGGCAACGTTTGCCGAAGTGGTGGATTTACCTGTTCCGCCCTTACCTGCGGTTACTGCTATAATCTGTGACATAAAATTCGCTCTCCTTGCGCTGATACGCATAATTTGCTTATCATTGTTCTAATTGTTATTATTGTACCATAAAAGCGAGCATAAATAAAGACTTTTAAGTGAAAAAAATCAAAATTTGTTAAATCAATATGTTTTACGCTCGCTTTTTTGTGCATACTGCATAATAATTGTCAGTTGGTTGTACTGCCTGAGGTATCTGAATTGTTTTTATCAGCCTCTCCCCTTGCAGGTCTTCCCGGAGTGTTGGTACTCTGACCGCCCCACGGAAGAATAATATCGCCCTTTTCGTTTGTAACCGGCTTATAGTTATTGTAGAAATATGACTCGATGATATTTCTAACCATAAGTCTGGAGAACTCGCCCTTTTCAAGAACGATACCGAAACATATCTGAGGGTCTTCTGCGGGATAATATCCGAGAATCGTTGAGTTGAACGTATCTGCGGTTACCTGAGGCGTACCTGTTTTTATCGCTACGCCGTAGGGCAGATCCGCAAGCTGTGTTATACCTGAGCCCATAGGCCACTGTACATCGTCCGCAACCATTATCATACCTTCACGCACTACCTGAAATATATGCTTATCGGCATCTATTTTATACGCTACAGTAGGCTCTGTTTTCTTTATTGTCTTTGTACCGTCGTAGCTTGTGACGCTGTCAACGAGATAGGGCTGATAGCGTGTGCCGTCGTTTGCGAGTGTAAGCGCTATCACGGCGAGATTAAGAGGTGTTACGGTCGTTTCGAGCTGTCCTATACCTGCCTGTATAGTCGAGCCGGGCGTCCATGTTCCGCCGAGCGATTCAATGTATTCGGGCGTACTCATATTGCCTGTCGCCCCGCCTATTTCAAGGTTTAAATCCTGACCTACTCCGAACCATCCTGCCACTTTTGCAAGATAATCAATGCCCATCTGACGAGCCATATCATAGAAATAGATATTACACGAATATCTCAGTGCGGTTCTTACCGTAACATCGCCGACAAAGCCCATGATACAACCCGGCTGATAGTCGCTGTAATAAGTGTATATTCCTCCGCAGTAAACCTCCGTGTTCTCGTTGGCGATACCCGAAACAAGTGCGGCGGTCGCCGTTATTGTCTTGAAGCTGAGCCGGGACGATAAAGACCGTATATACATCTGTTGTAGGTCGGATTCGGGTCTTCGGATTATTGATAAGATCGATATAATTATTTATATCGTAGTTGGGATAGTTTGCCATTGCAAGAACGGCACCGGTCTTTGCGTCAAGTACAACTACGCCGCCTGCGTCTACCTTGTTTCCTCGTGTAGGATCGTTATTGTAATGGAGCCATTTTATATGATTTTCAAGAATCGCCTGAACATCGTTCTGGAAATCGCTTTCTATAGTCAGCCTTACGGAATTGCCTGCCGTTGCCGCCTTTGTTATTTCGTCTGAAACCACCATACCCGATGAATCTCTTGTAATGGAGCGTATTCCGTTCTGACCTCTGAGAGTGCTTTCCATAGCGCTCTCGATGCCCCATTTACCCGTGGTATCGTTAAGGCTGTAGCCTTTATCGGACAATTCGGCATATTCATCCGCCGAAATAGCGCCTATTCTTCCGACCACCTGAGGAATGAAATTCTTGCCGTCATACTGACGTATAGCTTCTTCTATTATATCAATGCCGCCAAGCATAAAGCTCTGCTCTTTCAGTTCTATTACTGTCTGAACGGAAACATCCTCAGCCAGAGTATAACGGTTCTGATAAGAGAAATCACGGATAAGCATTTCATAGCGTACACCTGCAATGTACCTGCGCATTTCCTGTCCGTAAGAATCTGAAATCTCGAATTTTTCGTACAGCGCATTCATGCAGTTTTCCGCAGTCGCATAAACTCCAAGCTCCAGCTTTGAACGCAGCGTATCTATTTCGTCATCATCGCCCGTAAATTTATAAGGCGTAGTTTTGCTGACAGGAAGAGTATCTATCCACTTCTGATCGTTATTCTGAAGTATTTTCAGCGTTTTTGCAATGACATCGTTTTCTGTGCCTGATTTAAAGAACGCCTTCTGCACAATTATCTTATATACCAGTCTGTTGGTATTTACTACCTTGCCATCCTTGGTAAAAATCTGACCTCGTGCCGCCTGCACAGTCTGATTTGCCGTATATGTGTTTGCTGTCTGGTCTTTATAATACTCACCGTCAACTATCTGTATCTGCAAAAGCTCAATAGTGCAGGCAAAGGATAATATCACAACAACAAGTACAAAACCAGATTTCTTATCTGTCTGCTAAGTTTGCTCACTCCGCCCTCCGTTAATATCTTACTTTGTCTTCATCGTCTTCGACATCTTCAAAAGCGGTCAGAATATCATCGGTATTATTTTCGACTCCCAGTTTTTTGTTTATCTGTCTGATTATCAAATAAAGCGGTGCGGACAGAATTACGGTCGCTATTAAAAGCGGGAAGCACATAATTAATCAGCACTACATCAATGTCGGGGTTTCTCCATATTATATATTTGAATAAAAGCTCCGCAGACTGCACCAGAATAACTGCGGTCAGATTCATCCAGAGAAAGTTCAGAATATTTCTGTGAATAAGGTTTACAACAAGCAGAGTAACAAAAAGGCAACACGGCATCAGCCATATCGACGTAAACCCGAACAACGAGCCCATTGCAAGATCGTGCATCATCCCTGCAAAAGCCGCAAAGACAACACCGCTCAGTTCTTCGCTGAAAAACGACACAGCCACAGCTGTCGTAAGCGTAAGATAGGGCTGCCATGACGCAAACGGCATAGTCACTTCAATTGTGTATGACACCAGCAAAACAAGTGAAAAAAGCACCCACTTTGCAATACTTTTATAAATCTCTCTGCGTGTCATGGCAGAATATCTGAGAATTCTGAATTTCATCAGTCAACAACACCCTGCCCTTTGAAATCAGTTATTACAACACAATCGGTTATTGTACGGACATCGACAGCAGGCTTTATAACCGCATGAACGGAAAGTCCGTTTTCGTCATCATATACCTTTTCGACAGTTCCTATAAGAAGATTTCCCGGGAAAACAACACCGGCAACGGATTTTACTATCTCGCCTTTCTTGATGCCGCTGTCCTTAGTGATATAGCTCATAAGGCAGTTACCCTCATTGGCATTCTTTATATCGTTGTCAAGTATACCGGTAACCTTGCTGTCAAAGGTCATTACACCTACGTTTATCTCATCGGAGAGTATGGTAGATACCTTTGCGTAATTTGGCGCTATTTCGCTCACCATACCTATAAGTCCGTTTGAAGTCATTACGGGGTCGTAAAGTGAATTCCGTCATCAGAGCCTCTGTCGATAGTGAGCCTGCATACGCATCATTAGAATTATGTGCGATTATATTACAGGGTGCGGAAATTCAAAATCGGAGTTTTCTTCTTTTATCTTCAGTATTTCTTTAAGCTGATCGTTCTCGTGCTTGACATTTTCAAGCTCGATTATCTGACGGTATTGTTCGTTGAGCTTGTCTTTAAGCTCCTCGTTCTCAGACTTATATCTGTCTGCATTTGCGAATTTGTCCAAAGTGCCTTCGACCCACTGCGATACGGCATTTGAAACAGAAACAAAAGGCTTTGCTATTGTTGACAGCACATTTTCGGGGAAGGTGGAAAAACCGCCCGAAACCGCAGCATAAATAACAACGCCAAGCACCAACGCAAAAACGCAAACTATTATTTTGAATTTAAAGCCTTTAAAAAAGTCACGCATACAATACCTTTCAGTGCTGTCTGAATACGTTTATATAACACATTATGACTAACTGTAAAAAACAGTTAGTCATAAGCACTATATTTTCGGATAATCAATATCTTGTATCGTCGTCTGTGAGAACGTCGATCAGCTTGTCAATGTTCTCAAGAACCTTACCTGTACCGTCAGCCACGCAGTCAAGGGGTCTTTCGGCAACCTTTACCGGCATACCGGTTTCGGCGTGGATAAGAAGATCAAGACCTTTAAGCAGTGCGCCGCCGCCTGCAAGCATTATTCCCTGATCTATTATATCTGCGGCAAGCTCCGGAGGGGTCTTTTCAAGAGTTACCTTTATTGCCTCAATTACATGGCTGAGAGGCTCTGAAAGCGCTTCTCTTATCTCTTCGGATGTTACGGTAATGTTTTCGGGTAAACCGTTCAGAATGTTTCTGCCCTTTATATCCATTGAAGGCTCATTGTCTGCATAGGGATATGCGGAGCCTATTGCAATCTTTATATTCTCGGCTGTTCTTTCACCGATGAGAAGGTTATATTTCTTCTTGATGTAGTTTATGATAGATGAATCGAACTCATCGCCTGCTACTCTTACGGAACGTGATGTTACAATACCGCCGAGCGAAATAACCGCTACTTCGCTTGTGCCGCCGCCGATGTCAACTATCATACTGCCGGTAGGCTCGGCTACCGGAAGTCCTGCGCCTATAGCGGCCGCCATAGGTTCTTCAATGATAGAAACACGCTTTGCGCCTGCGTTCTGTGTTGCCTCTTTTACCGCTCTGCGTTCAACGGCAGTAACGCCAGAAGGAATGCAGATGATAACTCTTACTCTTGAGCCTGCAAAGGCTCTGCCTTTAAGAGCTTTTCTGATAAACTCCTGAAGCATACTTGTTGTCATATCAAAATCAGCGATAACGCCGTCCTTAAGAGGTCTTACAGCTACTATAGAGCCGGGTGTACGGCCTATAACGTCCTTAGCCTCCTGACCGACATAACGCACTCTGTCCATCTTCACATCAACCGCAACAACGCTGGGCTCTCTTATTATAATGCCCTTTCCTCTCATATAAACAAGCGTGTTGGCTGTACCTAAGTCTATACCTATATCTTTTGAAAACATTCGTCAAACCTCCGGGTGTTTCGTATTTACAATTCGATATTTATTATACCACTTTTTGAAAAAGCATACAACAAAAATGCCGAATTAAATATTCATAAATAATCGTCCGATTTTATCGGATATTTATGCAATTTGCATTACATCCGACCTGTAGAGCCGAATCCGCCCGTGCCACGCTCTGTGTCATCCAGTTCATCGCACAATCCGTACTCGCATAAATCCACAGGCATTATGGACAAGCTGAGCGATACGCTCTCCGTTTTTAACGGTATACGGCTCATCGGAATGATTTATAACGGAAATTTTTACCTCTCCCCTGTAGTCGCTGTCGATAACGCCGACGCAGTTTGCAAGCGAAACGCCGAATTTTGAGGAAAGTCCGCTCCATTGCAAACACAAAACCGCCGTATCCTGTCGGTACAGCAATCGCAAGTCCCGTCGGTATCAGCTTCCTGTCGCCCGGCATCAGTACAACATCGTCATCTATGCAGGCGCACAGATCCGCACCTGCGCTTGTCGCAGTAGCACGCTCAGGTAACTTTGCCTTGCCGTTCAGCTTTTTCACATTTATGAACATTATTGAACTCCTCTGTAGTATAATCCTCTTGTGAGCTTTCCGTCCGACTTTATATCGTCAAGATACATTTCAAGCACTTCTCCCGTATCGGTTTCGTCTGTGAATTTAAGCAATACGAAATCGAACTTTGCAAGCTCCGATTGTCTGTCGCTGAGATACAGCTTGTCGGGATTCAATATCTCGACAGTGTTCTCACTGCACATACACGGCATATTATTTCCCTGCCTGTCGGTTATATAATGCGGACAATCCGCTCTTTTGGCTTTTCCGCAGGGCTTGCCGTTGTTTATCGGACATCTTCTTGTTATCATAAGAGGAAGTCTGCCGTAGCCGACTATTCCCGTCTTTATCTCACTGTCTGCGCAAAGTGACACCGCATCGCTCATAAGCAGTTCAAACGAAAGTGCGGTATCGCTAAGTCCCATTTTTCGTACTCTCTGAGCGAATAGCGGTTTGTGATATTGAGCCTTGACATACCGTGTGCCTTCATACCAAGCTTTCTTGCTATTCCTATATGCGAAAGCGTATGAACGGCAATATGCTCGTATCCCTGTTTTTTAAGCATGGACAGCTTTTTCAATACATCGCTTTCACAATCGGCAAGAAATACCGGAGGAACAACGATTATTCTGAATTTATCAGGTGTATCGCCGTCAAGCAGACCCATAGGAGCGTAAATATATGAATATTCATCCTCCTGAAGTACCTGCTCAAGCTGTAAGGCTGTATTTACCTCACATCTGAATTCGGGGCGTATCTTTTTTCCGTCCTTACTGTCAAGCGGAATATAAGGCGATATTCTGTAATGATGAGAATTCTTTTCGAGTATCTTTCCGCTTACGTTTTCAATTGCTTTTCTTCTAAGCTCGTTAAGCTGAGCCGCCGAAACGGATAACCCGTCATCAACATTTACGGTGATATTTCCCGGAAAATATACGGTACCGCCAAGCTTACTGCACTGATTTTCAAGATATTCCGCAGTAACCGCTCTGTTTACCGCCTTTTCGGGAATATCGCCTACAGCGGACGAACTTACGCCGCAAGCCGACAGCTTATAACTAACAGGCTGTCCGCTTTTTACGTTAACGGTAATATCGGCAGGAAAGCGTCTGAAAGGCTTATGATAATACTGTTTCATAGCGGAAAGCACCTTGGACGTTGCCGATGTAACATCGTCTTTAGTGCGGACACCCTGCATATTTTTGAAATCATCATCAAAATATCCGCTTGTAAATCCGCTTCTCGAAAATACGTTTTTAAGCGATATAAGATCGGGCGTACCGCCGTCAAGAGCCACCCTGCAGGCATTTACGGCACCTGCAACGTATTCCGGACGTTTCATTCTTCCCTCAATCTTGAACGAGATGATACCTGCTTTCGCAAGCTCAGGCAATTTTTCCGTCAATGACAGATCCTTAAGCGACAGCACATTGTGCCTGTCGCCGCTTGTAAAATCAAGTCGGCACGGCTGAGCGCACAATCCTCTGTTACCGCTTCGTCCGCCGAGTACACTGCTCATATAGCACTGACCGCTAATGCAGACGCACAGCGCACCGTGTACGAAAAGCTCTGTTTCAATGTCGCAGCTTTCCGTTATTGCCTTTATCTGTGCAAGCGATAATTCCCTGCCCAGAACAACACGGGTAAATCCGAGCTCTTTCGCCATTATAGCGCCCTCGGGCGAATTGACCGTCATCTGTGTCGAAGCGTGTAAGGGAAGCTCCGGCACAATTTGCCGGGCGAGCCTTGCAACGCCCATATCCTGCACTATGAATGCGTCAACATCCGCTTTTGCGCAATTTTCTATCGCTTTTGCAAGCAAGGGTATCTCCCTGTCAAATACAAGGGTATTCAGCGTAACATACACCTTAACACCGCTGTAATGACAAAAACGTACCGCATCGCACAACTGCTCTGCGGTAAAGTTATCTGCATTTTTTCTTGCGGAGAAGTATTCTTCTCGAGGTATACTGCGTCTGCACCGGCATTTACTGCCGCTGTCAGACTTTCCATTGCTCCGCACGGAGCTAAAATTTCACTCATAATGTCATCTGACCGTCGTTTACAATCTCGTTCATCTGTGCGCTGAGCTCGGCATATTTCTTTCTCAGTGCCGATAACTCATCGTTCAGATCCTTGACCTCTGCGTTACGCTGATTTGCGTATTCGTCAAAGGTCTTTTCGTATGTATCCACAGTGCCTTGCAGTTTATCGATCTGAGCCAGTAACAACTCATCCTGACCGCTCTTTGAAACCAGATTTTCATGGTCTGTTCTCAGCTTTTCAAGCAATTCCTCTGTGTGTCTGTTCTTTTCTGTAAGTTCTGCCAACCTTGATTTAAGCGCCTCGTTCTCAGCTGATGAAGAATCGGCATTTTCGCTTGAAGCTCTGAGCGCTACGTTTTCCGCTTTCAACTCTTCAACTTGATTTTTCAGCTGTGCATTTTCGTTTTTCAATGCGTTATCCGCATTTTCCGCCTTTTCGGAAAGCGCTGTGTTTTCGGCTGTAAGTTCATCTATGCGTGTGCCCAGCTGCTCGATTTCATCAGCACCGATTTCTGTGAGCGAATCCTTTTCCGCAGTAAGAGCGGTAACCTGCTCTTTCAGCCTTTCGTTCTCGGATTTAAGTACAAGCAAATCCGATTTCTGAGCCTCACTCCCGCAAGCTGTTCTTTGAGTGCGGCAAGCTCGCTTTGTGCCTCAGACGCAGTTATTTTAAGCGATGCAAGCTCGGTGTCGGAATCGGAAAGCTGTTTTTCAAGCTCCTCTGCTCTTTTTTCGCAGGCAAGAGATTTTGCCTGTATCTCCTGCGAAAGCTGCTGAGCCTTTATCACGACGTTTCTGTTATCGTAATTTTCATCGGCTATATCGAGCGCCGCAAGCATTACAATATCGGTAAGTGACATTGATGCCGCCATCGCACTCAGTTTATCTATCCTTTTCTGAAGATTCTCCGCAGTTTCGTACATTCTGTTCGGATCTTCGCTTTTCAAGTAAAAATCGTGTCCGCTTATAGATATTTTTACTTTTTCCATATACCCTCCGGGATTTATTTATAAAACTTATTTTTTGTTATCAGTATTGCAACAATGACGGCAAGAATTACGGAAATCAGAACCGGGAACCAGGTATACGGAAGCGGCAGATCCAGAACATTCATACCGTAAAAGCTGAATACCATCGTGGGCACGGACATTACTATCGTAATAACCGTTAGCACCTTCATTACAATATTCAGATTGTTTGATATTACGCTTGCGAATGCGTCCATTGTACCCGAAAGTATGTTTGAATAGATATTGCTCATCTCGATTGCCTGCTTTACTTCGATCAGTACGTCTTCAAGAAGTTCCTGATCTTCCTCGTACAACTTTATTACTCTGCCTCTCAATATCTTTTCAAGCACTGTTTCGGTAGATTTAAGCGATGTTGAGAAATATACAAGTGATTTCTCAAGTCCGAGAAGCTGTTATAAGCTCCTTGTTCTTCATTGATTTGTGCAGCTGCTGTTCAACATAGTTCGACAGCTTATCTATCTGCTTAAGATAGAGGAGATACTTTCCTGCGATCCTTAGCAGCATATGGAATACAAATCTTGTTTTGAACTGGGTCTGTATGCCTTTTACTATGCCTTTTGTAAATTCGTCTATTATGATGTTTTCTTTAAGGCAGACCGTTACAACATGGCTGTCCGTTATAATGATACCCATAGGCATTGTGTAATAGCTTATCGTATCATCCTTATCCTGAACCTTTTCCGCAACGGGATAGTCAAGGACTATAAGTGTCTGACCGTCATCGCTTTCAATACGGGAGGTTTCTTCCTCATCGAGTGCAGAACGGATAAAATCACGGTCGATGTTCAGTTCCTCCTGAAGCGAGGAAATCTCAGTTTCTGTGGGTGCAACGGCAGATACCCAGCATCCCGGCTCCATTGTGTCAAGCTCAACAATTGTGTTTTCAACTGTCTTGTAATA
>OKWC01000307.1_pt1 | contig 10346 bp, 15 predicted proteins | sample 1606971 | NCBI WGS metagenome assembly OKWC01 (sample SAMN04414076, study PRJEB24778) | human gut metagenome | material: faecal | host: Homo sapiens
CGTGAAGATGAGGAAGAAAAGCAGACCGATGATGAGAAGTGCGGTGCAGAATGCCACAGGAGCTACAACGGAGTTGTCGAACTTGGCGGCAATCATCGGCGAGGTCCACATGACGGCGAATACGCCGAGACGTGCGATAGCCATTTCCAATCCCATTGCGAGAGCCATCTCCTTGCCTTTGAACCACTTGGCGATGGAGCGGGTCACGGCGACTCCGGCGATTTCACTTCCGAGACCGAAAATCATACAGCCGCGTACGCCAATGCGAGTGAAGATTTCGGTGACATTCCGGAGGTTATGGCAATGGTGACGATGCCGGCTCCGGCAGCCATCAGACCGACGAAAATCGAACCGGTAATCCTGACTCCCCATTTGTCGAGCAGCATGCCGCAGACGATCAGTCCGCCCCATACGCAGAGAAAAGAATAGCCGCCGGCATAGAATCCGTAATCGGCTGAATTCCACCCGAGTTCCAGCAATTCCGGGTTATGGAAAAGCTGGGACAGGGATGAAACATATCGTCGAAAAAATAAGACCCGAACATCGGGACCACGAGGCAGGCCAATGCCAGCCAGCGGGACACGTTCCGGATCTTACAAGTATCTGAAGTCATTGGCTCCTATTCTTTTACGTTAGGAAGTTCGAGACCGTAGCCTTTCTTCTTGTCCTCAATCTTGAGCAGGAATGTCAGCAGGAATGCGAGCACGCCGAAGCTTGAGAAGATAAGCATCGGTACGAAATATCCGCCGGTAGCCTCAAGTGTGGCGCCGATGATGAGCGGAACAAGGCAGAGGCCGATGTTCTGTACCCAGAAGATGAGGCAGTAAGCGGAACCGAGAATCTTTTCGTCAATGATTTTCGGTACTGACGGCCACAGGGCTGCCGGTACGAGTGGCCAACGCCTTGTACGAAAACGGCTTTACCGTTTTAAGCGCAGGAAAAGCGGTAAAATCCATACCGTACAATTCCTGCCAGTATCCAAGCGGCGTACCGTTCGAGCGATCGATACCGCCGAACTTTACGGCACTTTCCGTACCACCCGTTATTTCTCTTACCGCCAAGTTCTTCCTCCTATCCCGTGATTTCGGTTCTCACGCACGAAATATGCCTGCTGTTCCAGAAAACGGCAGCAGCTTTCATACAAAGCGTCAAACAGAGCATTGTCATTGGCATATCTCTCATACTCCGCATGGTAAAAATCTATAAGCGAGCAAAGATAAAGAATATATATCTCATCGTGCGGAGCCTTTATAAATAGCTCCGTTGCGCCGTCGCTCAGTATCTTTTCCGTATCGGTAAACCCGATTCCCTCATGCTCGTGCGTAACATACAGATCCTCATATATCCTGCTTTCAAGCTCATAAAGCCACTTTCTCTTGTCCTCTGCGGCAATCTCGTTCGGTCGCAGTGCGTCAACCGTTTCAATGACTTCCTTTACCGTCATCACTTACCCTCCTGCACTATCAGCGACTGCTTCCAGCCTTCATCACGGTAGTATTCCGCTCTCTTTCTCTGATGCTCTGCTCTGTCCAGTTCCTTTTTTATGAACAACGGCACCATCACCGTTTCACCTCTGCGTATAAGATAATTGTTGCAGTTCACCGATACAAACACATCCGAGTTGTACTTGTCGTTGTCCTTGAACAGCCTTACCGCCACAAGCTCAGTTTAAATTTTCTTTCATATATTTCTCCTTTGCAATATTATTCCCCTTACCCTCCCGCACTGCCGTTGCTGTCACCATACCCTGCAGTGACCCTGTGCCGCTTATTCCGGTTTTCCTTTACCGGCTTTAATTTGCGCTCGTCTTTTCCGAATAAACAGGAGAACAGCTTTCTATTCTCACCATATACTCGTCCGTAAGTATCTCGGCTGTGCGTACCGCCTTCCAGCCCACGCTTGCTCTCTGGTTCAGAGGATCGTCGCCGTAGCCGAGCTGCTTTACTATGTGCTGAAGACCGCCGCCGGCAACGTCCGTCACCGCATAAGCGTGCGCTCCTATAACCAGAGTAGAGAACACCGCAAGCGCCTTCTTCTCATAATACGTTGAGGCTGTGACCTGACCGCCTGCCGAAACGCTTGCCTTCTGATAGCTGTCGCCCGACTTCGTATAATAGTCCTTTCCCTCAAGGAAATTTGCGTCGGAGGTCAGCTGATAGAACTGCGGACAGCTTTCATCGGCAAATATCTTTGCCTCCGTGCTTTTTACAAATCTCACATTGCCGAGCGAGCCTATCTCACCCTTGAATATGCTTTCAGGGTCGGCATACTTATGCACATCGACCCACTCTGCACTTCTCATAAGGTCATATGCGGCATAAGGGTGTATTATCGCAACATAGCTCTCCCCGTCTATTCCGTCTGCATTCATGCTCTCAAGCTGTGCGGCGGCACGGAATACCGTATCCACCGATAAAACGCAGTCCTTGCTCAGTTCATCTCTTGACAGCACCTCGCCCCCGTCCTTACCGCAGGCATATATAACATTCGTTCCTGCGTTAACTATCTCTCTTGTTATCGTGTCAAGCGTTCTTCCCGACTGACTGCCGAGCAGCTTTGTTGACTGCACTACATTGTTGTCTATTGCGGTAAGCTCCAGCATATCCGACAGCTTGATATAGTCGCCGTACTGATTCACCGTTGCTGTCTTAGCTGTTACCGACAGCATGTTTCCCGCAGGTGTACGCCCTCGACAAGCGGTGTTGTCGCCTTTGCAAGCGAGCTGTACTTTCTCAGTTCTATCGTCTTACCGTTATTCTTGGGTATCGGATATTTGTCTGCAAAGCGGTCATGCACCAGCTTAGCTCCGCCATATCTATCAGCGTGTTCTCATAGAACGTTTTCATCTCGGCGGACAGACTTGCCTGTCCTGTTGTCTGTACATCGAACAGATTTAATTTAACTTCTCTCATCTTCATATAGATTTCCTTTCCCGACGGCTGATACCGTCATCTTTCTATTTTCTTATCGTTTTTCTTATCGTTTCTTCCTGCCGCAAAACTTTTCTCCGTGCGGCTGCGGCTTTTTTATTCCCTCCTGCCCTCCCGTTGCAGTATTCATATCTCACCCCCTTCCTTCTCATTCATAAACTGTCAAAGCACCACTCTTTCCCCTCTCTCCGTCCGTCTGATAAGTTCCTTCCGCTCATTTTTAGACAGGCTTTTCTCGCTTTTCGTAACCTCTCCCGCAGGTGACAGCGCGCCCTCCTTCATTCTGTCGCTTTTACAGAACGCACCGCTTCTCATAAGTTCAGATGCCGCATATTCCATTGCGGCGGTAAAAAGCTCGTCCTTATGCACGATAAGATAAGCCTCCTCAAGCCCCACGCCCTTATAGCACAGCGAAAAGAATCTTCTGTCACTCATTTCTTTCGCAAGGTCAAACTGAGGATACATCTGCTTTACCTCCTCGCTTTCCTTTTGCCACCGCTCCAGCCTGTACTCCATATCGTTTCTTCTGCACCGCTCGAAGTTCCTCTCGGATACCGCATTTTCTATTCCGTCATAGTCGCATTTATCCGCTCCGCAAAACTGTGCCACAAGGCCCAATATCCGTTCTGCCCTTGCCGCCCTCTCACGCTTTGACTTAAGCACCGCCTGCCTGAAAAGCTCCGCCTTATCCTCGTTTTTGTTCTTTTTCGGCTTCATCAGGTTTATTGTTTTCGCTCAGGCTTTCATCACTCTTTTGTACCTTTACTTCTTCGCTTGTTTCAGCGTTTTCTATACCGTTATCTGTCGCCTGCACATTCTCTGTCGCTTCCATATTTACCTCTCACTTCTGTAGCAGGATACATATTCCGGATAGTTTTCCTCCAGCATATCAAACCCCTTGCATATCCCGTCAACCGCCGTGTTCAGCCCGTCATCGTCCGTCACATAGCTTATGACCGCCTGACCGCTTCTCAGCGTAACGTCAATAATATCGGTATCCCCCGTGTCCTCACTGTCAAAAACATTCTGCGCTATCGTCTGCGCAAGCGTTGTCATTGCCGCACATACAAGCGTAGCCTCTGCCGACCCGCTGTTTTCGTTCGCACAGTGTCCCGTGATATAAATATCCCTGCCAAGACCCGACTTGTCTATTCTTACTCTTGTCATATCTTCACCTCGTTCATTCCTGCGTTATCCCTTATCACACGCTCAATTTCTTCTTTTCCCTCAAAGTCCATCATTGCAAGACAGCCCAGTGCCTGCACCGCCGTTTCCGGATTGAAAAATCCCAGTTGAAAAAGCTGCTTTGCAAGTTCATTCTGCGAAGCTTTGGAAAACGGCGATTTCTTCGATGCCGTACATACTATATCAAAGACAGGCTTCTTCGTCCCAAGCTGCACCCCGAAAAGCTCACTGCTCTGCTCCTTTATGGCAGAGTTGTCAAAAGCGTCATATCCCCCGGTTATCCTGAAGCTCCTCGGCGTATCATAAAACTGCCTTATCAGTTCTATTATAAGATAGCACACCTGCTGGAACGCAAAATACGTTCCCTTTATCATATCCCTCGACAGCTTGCTTCCTGCCTCCTGTAAAGCCGCAATGGCGCTTGCCGCCGTAACGCCGTTTGAAACCGACCCCTGAGAAAAATCCCTGTTTCCGCTCGTTTCCTTCAGTTCATCTATTTTAAAACTCAGTGCATTCATCACCGAGCTGTCCAGCGGCTCTGCCTTAATTTCCCTTATATCCTCTTCACCGAGATTTCCCGCAACGTGAACGAATCTGTTTTTTAAGTCGGCAAATTCGGCTTCGTTCACCGCACTGTTCTGTCGGATAAAATATCTCTTTCTGCTCATCATCACCGTATGCTCAAGAACGACCTGCGACAGCTTATCTATATACATCTGTGCGTCACGCATAACATCTATGTAGCCGAATCCGCACGGAGTTCCCTCCTGCACAAACAGCGTATCAATAACAAAGGGATAACGGCTGTGTTTATAGAATCCGTCGGCACAGCTTTCATCGTCCTCACTCGAATATATCACCCTGTCGCCGCAGAATTTACAGTAGCAGAGCTGTTTCCTGCCGTTTATCGTTTTCTTGTAGTACCAGTCGACGACTTCGACCTTCGCACTGTCGTCCGTCTTATCCTCCGTTTTGTACTTTTCCACGTTTTCAGTACCGCCCGCAACGCTTTCGGTATCTTCCCCGCAAAGCTCAGGTACATCTGATTCAGCCGCTCACGGTCAACAAGCGTCACATAGAAAAGGTTTGCGCTCTCCTCAATATCCTTTATACCCGCTCCCAGAACAGATTCAGAATATCTGCGTTTCTTATCGCTATATCCCCCATACCGCCGTCAGCGTCAGGGTCCCATACAACAGCCGTACACATACTGCCGTTCTTGAGCTTGTACCACCAGCCGTCGCTGTACAGCTTTTCGTAACCACAGCGTTCAAGTATCGCAGGAAGTATCAGCGATAACTGCTTTGCGACCTCCTCGTCGCTTTTTTCTCTCGGAAGCACCGCAGGCTCAGGTATATTGTCCATAGCGTCTGCGTGCTTATTTGCCAACGAGTTGAACAGCCACGCCGATGCCGGCATAGGCCTTGTATCGTCCTTGTCATAGCCGATTTCGCCCCAGTGCCTTAATTTCCACCACTGCTCGTTTGACACGATTCTCTTGTCGAGTACCGCCTTCCCCTCCTTATACTTTGCAAGCGTCTGCCTTGCCTTACGCACCTGCTCCTTACCGATTTTCTTCATATTTCTCCTTTCATAATCACATCATATAGAACGATTCCGCCCTTTCGGGCTTTCTCTGTTCGAGAGGATCGTCGCCTGCAGGAACCTCACCACGCTTTACCGGTGCGGCGATAGGATGCTCCATAAGGACATACCTGCATTCGTCATATATGTGATCCTCCATCGTTGTGTCAATATCCTCCACGTTCTTTTCGTCATACATAAGCGCAGGAATAGTCCTGATAAACTCTCTGCAGGTGTTGAAGCAATAGAACATCGCCTCCCCGTCACTGTTGAACGCCAGCCTGTTGTGGTACTGCATCTTACCCGATATTCTTGCGTTATCCCCCGGCGACCAGATTATAAAGTTAGGCGACCGTGCCATAAGGTCGGCGACGCTTTCCCCACGGCTTTTATCGAATATTGAAGGGTCTGCGACCCCGTACACATTTCTCCCTCTTATATTCGGATCGTCACGCTCTATTTTTCTGATATTCTCGGCAATTACCGACGGCTCAAGCCTTATGCCCTCATTTGCCTTATCCGTACAGCCGTAGTATTCCCTTATCCTGTAGATGCACCCTTTGGTATCCACCGCATACCACCCTACCGAAAACGGCCTTGTATACCCGAAATCAAATCCCCTAACTATCTCCCAGTGGCGAGGTATCTCAAACGGTGCTATGACGTGCGTCCATCTTCTGTCGCAATAATGCTCCGGGTCATCTCTCCATTCGGTGAAAACCTGCCCCGTAAAGCTGTTCCAATCCCCGTACAGAAGCGCCTTTCTCTCGGCGGTCGGAAGCATAGACAGGCTCGCAAGATATTCAGGGTCGTTTCGCAACAGCTCCTTATTGTCAAATACACTTGCCGGGATGAACACTCTCGATTTTCTTATGATTATCTCCGCCCCGTCGGGCTTTTTCACCTTATGTTCTTCTATTATCGGTTTCATCGGCTCGCCTGCCGTTATAAACCTTTGCTTTACCCACGAATGACCCGGACCACCCGGATTCGCCGTGGCTCTGATGTACACCCTCGTGCCTTTTCCGCCCGGCCTGTTTCTCGAAAACATATAACTGTATTCGTCAAAGGAAAAACTGCGTCAGTTCATCGAACCCCACAAAGTCATAATGCTTGCCCTGATAGTTAAGCCTGTCTTTCTTATGCTGCATCGCCCCGAAATAGATTTTAGCCCCGGACGGAAAGCTCCAGCAGTGCTTGGTCTTGTTGTACCTCGCCGCAGGATATGCACCTTTATAAAGCGTCTGCGACCTGTCCTCAAGCTCCGTCAGCTGCGGATACGTTTTTCTGAAAATTATCCCCCTGTAGCAAGCCTTATCCGCCTGCCTGAGCGCCTCCGCTAAAAGTGCGTCAGACTTACCTCCGCCCGGCGCACCCCCGTACAAAGCCTCATACTCTCCCCTTTGCATAAACTCCGCCTGCCGTTCCTGCGCGACCATACCACCCTCCTTCCGCCTTTTACATCGTTATCTTTCATCTCAGCAACACCTCCCGTTTTTCTGTAAATCCACCGCCATCCCACCTGCCCACCATCCCCACCACCCGCCCCACCACACTTGCCTTATGAACGCTCCGCCTGTTTCGCATCCGCACTATCCCTCTCACTTTTCGTAGGGCGACGCGTATGTGTGTGCTTATACGGTTTCGCATCTGCACTATCCCACTCTCTTTTCGTAGGGGAGTGGGCTTGCCCCTCCCGTTGCATCAACCTTGACCATCCCCACAGCCATTTTAAAAGAACATCCATCCCTCGCCCATCACCACCACCCTTGCCATATAACCGCTCTGCCGGTTCCCCATCCCCCCTCATCAGAACTCACCCTCATTCTCCGTTCTCGCCTCGGGTATCACCACAACTCCTCCTTCGTTTTCCTCATCGTCAACCACGCCGCCGTCCCACTCATAACCGCATCTGTTCTTCAGCCAGAAGATCTGCGCCGTTGTGCTTGGCATCACCTGCTTTTCAACCGTTTTGACAACTCCCAGCTTCCCGTCCTTTCCGACCTGCCTTGTGATCTCCGTCTGCGTGTATCCTATCGCACGCTTCAGCAATGCCTCCTCGACCTGCTTTTTTCTCTCCTCGTCGCCGTCTTGTCCGTCACTTTGATATAATCTCCTTATTTCATCGTGCGTCAGCTTCCAGTTTCTCAGCGTTGTGCGATGTATGCCGAGCAATTCTGCCGTCTGCACATCGCTGTACCCAAGCTCGATACAGTGACTGATTTTATCAAGAATTTCCTGCGTGATTTCTATGCCCCTTCTTCTTTCCGTGTATATTCACCCCCTTCCTGACCGTTTTCGCCTTGATTATAACAGTTCGTCATAATCGTACCCGTCGTCGCTCCACTCTCCGCAATACTCCACATCGTACCCGCAGTCAGGACAGCTCCGCTCGGTTTCATATGCAGCCGTCCCCTGATATTCTCCACGGTACTGAAGCGTCCGTGTCAACTCATTGCTGTCATACGTTCCTCCGCATCTTAAGCATCTGTACATATATCTCCTCCGTTTTTCTGATTTTTTCTTCATTTTCGGAATCGTGTACGTTTTTTAGTACACAAAATACGCTATAATAGCCTTTAAAGGAATTATCAAACGTATCAAAAATGATAACCGTGAAAGCTGCTGCAACTTTCCGTTGTCATAATGATAGCACACGCAAGGTCATTTGTCAACTGTTTGTAGCGTAAATTCTTCATTTTCGTTGAACTGCAACAATCTTTGACAACACTTTGTTTCTTTTATTGACAATTCAACACAATGTTGTTATAATTATCTCAGACAACAGAACGTCAATACGAAAGGATGAACCTTAAATGAGCAAAAACTCCGGCACAGTTTCAGGCGCATTTTCCGAAAGGATAAAACAGCTTCGTAAAGCAAAAGGTGCGTCGCAGGCGCAGGTAGCCGAATATCTCGGCGTGACCAAGCAGGCATACAGCCTTTACGAAACAGGAAAGCGTGAGCCGCCGTTCGCCACGTTATTGAAAATAGCCGAATATTTCGGTACAGACACAGACACACTTCTTATGAGCGGCGATACCGCAAGAGTATCCGACCCTCGCCTTAAATTCGCACTTTTCGGTGAAACCGAAATAGACGACGATGTACTCGACGATGTAAAACGTCTTGCTATGCTCCAGCTTGAGCTTCGCCGCAGCAAAGAAAAGGACGGAAAGAAGTAAACCGATGCAATGCTCTGAAGGGAGGGCAATGATAATTGGAACAGCTTATAAAAACCGCACAGGATAACGATATACTTATTGTAGATATGCGTATGAAGGGCAAACAGGGCGCTATGAGCCAATGCACCGACGGTATGTGCATTATCGCCATAGACCCTCATAAAGTGAAAAGTATAGCCGACCGAAAAGAAAAAACCGTTCACGAGCTCGGACACTGCATGACCGGTGCCTTCTATGACGCAACCTGCCCCGTCATCCCCCGTGGCAGATGTGAACACCGTGCTACAGCGTGGGCTGTGACCCACACGTTCACCAGAAGAACGCTTATAAAAGCGATCAGAAGCGGCCTTACAGAGCTTTGGCAATTAGCCGATCACTTCAACGTGACCGAGCATTTTATGAAAGATGCCCTGACCTACTACGAGCTTTACAACGGCGAATAAGCATAACAAAAAGCTCCCTTATGCGTTTTTTCGCATAAGGGAGCTTTCGCTCTATAACCGTTATATAATTACAACACTCGAGAAAAATCTCCGGATATATTTATGAAACTGACTTTTCCGCTTCTTTTTCACCCGTTGATTATACTTTCAAGAATTTTTGAAGGAGCATAATAATCCGTTGTGTCGTTTCCCGACATTGTGATGATTTCCGCAAACGGTTCAATTTTAATGCCGATATTTTTTGCAAGATCGTGAACAGTGCTGTCGCTGTCGGCTGAATCTGATTTTCCGCAAATAATATATAGCCCCCTGACAATATCTTTGGAATTGAGCGTACTGATAGAAAACAAATATTTATACACCAGTTCCTGAAGCTGTTGCCGTCTGATCATATCCGTCGTACTGAATTTAGCATCCAGTATCAGATATTGCGATATACCTTTGCTTTCTGTTTTTATAATATAATCCGGAGTATAGATATAACCTTTGTCGGCCGTATCGTTTTTAACAGTTGTAGAAGTGTTCCGGAACAAACCTATCTCATTTTCCGCTAAATCATTTCCGCTGATAACAGGCTGAAAATAAACGGTCAGTCGTATTTCATTATTCTGAAAAACAAATGTATTGTTATATTTTGTGTTTAAATTGAATTTACTCTTTGTCATGTAATGAGCATTGTATGAATTCTGTATTTTGAAATCGTAAGCCGATTTTATATGCGTCAACATCTTGACAAGGCAGTAATACTCATAAATCTTGCTTGAAGAAATAAAGCTGAGTACAAGATCTTCATGACTGAATTCAGAACTGTTGCAGGTAAACCATTTATGAATTACCCGGTACAGTTGTCTGTAAGCATTCACCGAGCGAAAAACCGGAGTGAATACAGGTGTAGCGTTAACAGGTGACGCTTTAAAATCAAACAGACGAAAATAATATAAATACAGTTTCTGATATTCATCTTTCAATTCCACAAGCGTATCTATATAGTGCGCTATTATTTTTATGGTACTTGTGGT
>OKWC01000308.1_pt1 | contig 10333 bp, 14 predicted proteins | sample 1606971 | NCBI WGS metagenome assembly OKWC01 (sample SAMN04414076, study PRJEB24778) | human gut metagenome | material: faecal | host: Homo sapiens
CTTGAATATGAATACGTGTATTGAAAGGAAATATAGACAATGAAGAAAACAATATAAAGAAGTTGCAGTTTTATCACTTGTTGGTGTTATGGGACTTACAATGTTTAGTGGTTGTGGCAAAAAAGATAACAATGCATCAGCCAGAAAGGTTGTAGAATACGATATTAATGATTATGTTAAAACACTTGGTACATATACAGGATTAAGTGTTGATGAACGTCACAATAGTAACAGATGATGATGTTCAGTCACAGTTAGATTCACTTGTATCAAACAATACAACATATAACGATATTACAGACAGAAATGCACAGTCAGGTGACAGAGTGAAGATTGATTATATAAAGTCACAGGCAGGTAAGGATGATGAAACTAAGACAGATTATACAGTAGATTTAGGCTCAGGAAATATGGGCGAGGAATTTGAGAATAAATTAGTTGGTCTTTCAATTAATGGTTCAATTACATTTACCGTTCAGGAAGATGTTAATACAGAGTCTGGTACAGATGAGAATGCAGAAACAGAAAAAGTAGATGTTACATATACAGTAACTCTTAAATCTATTCAGGAGAAGGTAGTTCCTGAAGTTACAGATGCATTTATAGCTGAGAAAACAGACTATGATACATTAGATGCATATAAAGAGGGAACAAAGAAAAAGCTTGAAGAAAAAAATGCAGATTCAGCTAAGACAACAGCAGAGTCAGAGCTTATTAATAAAGTTGTTGAGGCATCAGAAGTTACAGGCTGCCCTGCATTTGTATACAATTTGAATTACAATGCACTTTGCCAGTCTTATAAAACTTATGCATCATACTTTGGATCAACATTAGAGGCTTATCTTTCAGCAGCAGGTTCATCACTCAAAGATTTACAGAAGCAGGCAGTTAATATGACAAAGCAGACATTAGTTCTTGAAGCACTTGTTAAAGATGCAGGTATCGATATCACAGATGATAACTATGATGAAAAGCTTAAGGAATATGTTGAAAAGTACAATCTTGGTACAGTAGAAGAAGTATCATCTAAGTATACTAAAGAAGAATTACTATTTGATATGCGTAGAGATGCAGCTACAGATTATTTATATACAAATAATACAGTTACCAAGAAGATGGTTTCAGCTAAAAATTAGGAATTAATAAATACGGATATTTAATCAACAGCTAATAAAGGAGTTAGGCACTTTATTAGCTGTTTGATTTTTAGGTAGTTATGAAAATATATTTATTAACTACGATTTAATTGATTATAAATGAATTAATTATGGATTAATTAACGAGATTTGATTGTCGTGATTTAAAAGGAAAAGAGGCTAAAAAATGGAATTTAAGCAGTTTATATATAATCTAAAGGGACATTTTACAACAATTACAAGACATAGACATGAAGTAATGAAGAATTGTTTCAGGGCAGGAATCTTCTGGCAGGGATTAATGGCATGATATGTCAAAATATTCTCCATCGGAATTCTGGGTAGGCGTAATGCATTATCAGGGAACAAGAAGTCCTAACGAAGGAGAGAGGGAGGATTACGGATATTCGAAAGCATGGATGCATCATAAAGGCAGAAATAAGCATCACTTTGAATATTGGACAGACTATAATCCTGAAACAAGAATGATGACTCCTGTCAGAATGCCTAAGAGATATATTATAGAAATGTTTTGTGACAGAATTGCAGCAGGTAAGATATATAAAGGTGATGCATATAATGATACTTGTCCGTTACAATATTTTAATAATGGTAAGGCTAGAAGAAATATTGAACCTGAAACCTCCAGAGAGTTAGAGCATTTACTTACAATATTGGCAGAAAAAGGTGAAGATAAGACATTTGCATATATAAGAAGAGCAAGATTTCTAGGTAAAAAATTATGATGGATAAGAGTGATAAAAACGGAAGAAACAGATTTGAGATTGCATTTCATCTGTTAAAGAAAAATATCAAGTCTATTATAATTTTTGAAGCAATATATAAAGTGTTCATAACCGCCATATTTACCCCTGTTTTAGTGAAAATTGTACAGATTGCCTTAAGACTTGCGGGGATAAATTATCTTACTAATGCAAGAGTGGTAGATTTCATATTGAAGCCGACCACCATTGCGATACTTTTCATTGTACTTTTATTAATGGCTATATTTTCGTTAGCAGAGATGAGTGCGATAGTTCATTGTTATAATGTATCGTATAATGGAGGAACGGTTTCTGTAGTAGATATGATTAAAACAGGAACAATGTCAGCATTAAGGCTGATATATCCTAATAACATCCTTATGATTGGCTTTGTGTTATTACTTCTTCCAATTACACATATGGCAGCCATATCAAGTTATGCAACATCTATGCAGATTCCTGTATTTGTAATAGAATTCTTAAATACGAAGAAACATATAACATTAATCATTCTGGTTGCATATATTGTGTTGTCGTTATTTGCATGGAGATGGATTAACTGTATAAGTTACTATACAACTGAGAAGATGAATTCAAAATTCAAGAAAAGCCAGTATTAATCTGAATAGAAAGAAATATTTTGGATTAATAATTGGTTTTGTGTTGTGGCAGGCAATATTATTGTTAGTTTTAGTCGGTTCATATACGCTTATAAATGCGATAATTACTTATAGTTTAAAGTTTATACTTAAGAAGAAACTTGCATATAATATTTCATTAAATGTGGCAAAAATCATTTATCAGATAGGGCAGACGATTTATCTGTGTATGATTGTTCCTGTTACATTTGCATATTTACAGGATATTTTTTTGCAAGAAAGCATAAAATCAGAGAAGAAATGGTAATACCAAAGTTCGCTGAGAAAAAGAAATATTCAAAGTCGAAATTCAAGAAGATATTATCGGTTGTAGTAGTTATCTCTACGATTATGAATGTAATATATATTAATTTTGATTTTGGTATATTCAGAGGTTCTTCAAATGTACAGTTCTTAAAGAAAACAATGATTGCAGCACACAGAGGATATTCAGCTGAAGCACCTGAAAATACAATCCCTGCATTTGAAGCGGCAATTGATAACTTAGCTGATTATGTTGAATTAGATGTACAGGAGACAAAAGATGGAAGAGTTGTTGTACTTCATGATTCTAATTTGAAACGTGTGGCAGGTATTAAGAATAATATATGGACAGTCAACTATGAAGAAATAGAAAAATGTTGCGTCGGCATATGGTTTTCAGATGAATTTAAGGATACTCATATACCAACTCTAGAAGAGGTTATGGAGATGGCAAAGGGCAGACTTAAATTAAATATTGAGATAAAATTAACCGGACATGAGAAAAACCTAGAGCAGTCAGTAGTAGATATTATTAATGAATATGATATGAAAGACGATTGTGTAGTTACTTCATTTCAGGCAAAAGCACTTAAGAAAGTTAAGAACAGCGACCCTGAAATTAAGACGGGATATATACTTCATGTTGCATATGGAGATTTCTCAGGAGTAACCTATGCAGATGCACTTAGTATAAATTATTCATTTGCAACAGAGCAACTTATCGATGATGCACATAATGCCGGTAAAGATGTATATGTCTGGACAGTAAATAATGCAGAAGCAATAAATGATATGATAGAAAATGGTGCAGACATGATAATTACTGACGACCCGGTATTAGCAAGAGAAACACTTATGTCTTATGAGACTACACCATTAGTTGTAAAAATGATAAAATTATTTATGAAGTAGAATAGAATGGAGATGAATATGAAAGAAGTAAAAAAAGTTTTGACTATAGCTGGCTCAGATTCAAGTGGTGGTGCAGGAATACAGGCAGATTTAAAGACAATGTCGGCACATAATGTATTTGGAATGAGTGTAATAACAGCAGTAACAGCACAGAATACAAAAGGTGTGTTCGGTGTATATGATGTTGAACCTGAATTTGTAGGTAAACAGATAGATGCAGTTTTTGATGATATTGTTCCTGATGCAGTCAAAATAGGAATGGTATCAAATGTAGAAATTATAAAGGTTATTATTAAATATCTAGAGAATTATAAACCGAAATATATAGTTTTAGATCCGGTAATGGTGTCAACAAGTGGCTGTATGTTACTTAATGATGATGCAATGGATATCTTAGTTAAGGGCTTATACCTATGGCGACAGTAATTACACCGAATATTCCTGAGGCAGAGGTACTTAGTGATGTTAAGATAGAAGATGTAAATGATATGGTTACTGCCGCAAAGAAGATATTTGAAAAAAACAATAATACCATTTTGATAAAGGGTGGACATCTTGCTACGTGTGCGGATGATTTATTATATGATAAAGATGGTGTTAAGTGGTTCAGGGCAGAGAGAATAGATAATAATAATACTCATGGAACAGGTTGTACATTATCATCAGCAATTGCGTGCAATCTTGCTATGGGGGAAGACGTGTATAACAGTATAAAAAATGCTAAAAATTATGTATATAATGCCATAAATGCAGGGCTTAACCTAGGCAGTGGTGATGGTCCGCTTTGGCACAATGTGGAAGTTTTTCCAAATAAAATAATATATAGAACAGTATAAAATATCCCTATTTCGTTAATCATTTTAAAGAGAAATAAAATGATGGAGGATGGGGATATGTCTCTTTATAATAAGGTTGAAATATGTGGTGTAAATACGGCAAAATTACCACTTTTAAAAAGTAAAGAACAGGAAGAATTATGGGATAGAATTGAGAAAGGAGACAAAGAGGCAAGGGAGAAATTTATACAAGGAAATTTACGACTTGTACTTAGCATAACTAAGAGATTTTCCGGAAACAATGAAAATATTGATGATTTATTTCAAATTGGCTGCATAGGATTAATAAAGGCAATTGATAACTTTGACAGAAGTGTAGGCGTAAAGTTCTCGACATATGCTGTCCCTATGATTTTGGGTGAGATACGTAGATTTCTAAGAGATAATAACTCAATCCGGGTAAGTCGTTCTTTAAGAGATATAGCTTATAAGGCAATATATTCAAAGGAAATGCTTACTAAGAAGCTTGGCAAAGAACCTACTGTTACAGAAATAGCGGAAGAAATCGGACTCACAAAAGAGGAAGTAGTATATGCACTTGATGCCATTCAAAGTCCTGTATCATTATTTGAACCGGTATATTCCGAGGGTGGAGATACTTTATATGTAATGGATCAGATAAGTGATAAATATAATAAGGAAGATAACTGGGTCGAGAAAATGGCACTTAACGATGCAATGAAGAGACTTACTAACAGAGAAAGAAATATTATAGAAATGCGTTTTTTTAAAGGCAGTACACAGATGGAGGTAGCGAGCGAGATAGGAATATCCCAGGCACAGGTCAGCAGGTTAGAGAAAAACGCACTGAAGTCAATGAGAAATTATTTGAGTCAGAATTGAAAGCAGAAATGGGGTTAGTTATGAGGTTATGCGAACTTAGGGAAAAAGAAGTCATAAATCAATGTGACTGCAAGAGATTAGGTTGCGTATCAGACGTAGAATTTGATATGAAAAATGGCTGTATAATTGCAATTATTGTACCGGGGATACCAAAATTATGCGGTCTTTTTGGGAGAGATACAGAGTATGTAATTCCTTTCAGATGCATAAAGCAGGTGGGAGAAGAAATCATCCTGGTACAGGTTAAAGAAGATGATATAATTAAAAAATGTGAATTTTGATTATGTTATCTGATATATTAGGGGAAAAAGAATTGTCAGCAAAATAAACCACCTTAGATAGAGAAATAATAAGTAATAAAAAGAAAAATATAATCAGCAAATACTAATTTTACAGGGCATTTTTACTTGACCAAAAAAGGTTTATTATTTATAATTATAGCAAAAATTTTTAAGAGATTTATTAAAAATTGATAAATAGCTCAGAAGTGAGGTAAATATGAAGTGTCCATATTGTAATAAAGAAAGTACAAAGGTAGTAGATTCAAGACCGGCAGAGAACAATTCAATTAGACGAAGAAGACAATGTGAAAATTGTGGTAAAAGATATACTACTTATGAGAAGATAGAAACATTACCACTAATAGTAATTAAGAAAGACCAGACAAGAGAACCATATGACCGCTCTAAGATAGAAGCGGGAATAATCCGTTCCTGCCATAAACGTCCTGTATCAATGAAGCAGATTACAGATATAGTTGACGAGATTGAGAACAATATTTTCAATCGTGATGAGAAGGAAGTAAGCAGTAACGAAATCGGAGAAATGGTTATGAATAAATTAAAAGATTTCGATTCAGTTGCTTATGTAAGATTTGCTTCAGTATATAGAGAATTCAAAGATGTTAATACATTTATGGACGAGATAAAGAAATTATTAGATAAATAAGTTATTACTGGATTTATAAGTTTGTGATATAAAATATGTGATAAAAATATGATAATGAGATTAAACTTACAAATGATTATAAAAGTGTAATTTCAGACGAATATTTATGGAGGAACGATGAAGATATTTCGAAGTTTTTATCCTGATGAATATAAAGACAGCACGTATGTAATAGATTTTCAGGAATATTATAATAGAGGATATAGAGGAATATTATTTGATGTGGATAATACATTAGTGCCTCATGGAGCACCGGAAGATGAGAGAGTTATTAAATTATTTAAGCATTTGAAAGAAAATCGGTTTTAAGACATGCCTTATATCAAATAATAAAGAATACAGGGTTAAGCCATTTGCGGATAAATTAGGTACAAAATATATTTATGATGCACATAAGCCATCTAAGAAAAGTTATACTAAGGCATTTGATGTGTTAGGAACTGATAAAGATGAGACAATGTTTGTTGGAGACCAGATATTTACAGATGTATTTGGTGCAAACAGGGTAAATATGTATACAATCCTTGTGAAACCAATTCATCCAAAAGAAGAGATACAGATTGTGTTAAAAACGTTATTTAGAGAAAATTGTTTTATGGACTTATAGAAGAGAATTAAGAAAATCTAATAATAAATAAAATGGAACGAATTGCTTAGAATAAATGTCCGTCTGTAGCACACATAAGATTAATAATGTTGTGTTACAGGCGGATATTTTAAATAATATTGAATTATTTATCAAAATATTTTGCTTTGATTTCTTTAACAGGCATATCCTGTCCTGTCCAGATTTTAAATGCTTCAGCACCTTGATATAATAACATATATAATCCGTTAAATGTCTTACAGCCATGAGCCTTAGCCATCTTAAGCAATTTTGTCTCCATTGGATTATAAATTACATCTGAAACAATCAAATCACTTCTTAATACGCTTTCATCAGTGATGATACAATTGTCAGTATTTGGAGCCATTCCGACACTTGTTGCATTTGTAAGGATATAACTGTTATCAATACTTTTATTAAGTTCTGTTTTATCAGCGAGGTCATAAAGACTTGCTTTACAGTTTGTGCTGGCATTAATATTATCAACTAAATGTTTTGCTCTATCAAAGAATTGATCCTTAATGCTGAATACGTTAATGCTTGCAACACCATCTAATGCGGCCTGTGTACAGATAGCTGTAGCAGCACCACCAGCACCAAGTAAAGTCATATTTTTACCAATGATATCGTGCCCAGCATCTTTAACAGCCTGCATATATCCGACACCGTCAGTATTATGACCTGTTAATTTGCCATTTTCATTAATAACTGTATTGACAGCACCAATCATTTTCGCAGCAGGGCTTAAATCATCAACTAATTCACACATAAGATTCTTGTCAGGCATTGTACAGTTGAAGCCACCGAACGCCCATAACCTTTAATCCATCAACGGCAGTTTTAAGATTATCAACGCCAACATCGAAGCATAAATATACATAGTCAAGTCCGAGCAAATTAAATGCTTCGTTATGCATCATAGGTGAAATGCTGTGTGCAACCGGACTTCCAAGTAATCCTGTAAGTGTAGTATGTCCTGTTATATTAGTACTCATAGTTTCCTCCGTTCTAACATTTATATAGAATAATTATTAATATATAAACGTAAATAATTTCAAATCATAATTAATAGTAAGCCCAGTTAGAATTAATGTCAATAATCAGATTAGCATATTATTACATTTAGTTGTTAATTGTCATAAAACTAATCTTGTGGTATATTATGAATAAATATGATTTTCAGAAAGGCAGATAGACAGATGAAGAAATTGCATATAGGCAATATCGTAATTGGAGAGGGTTTACCTAAAGTATGCGTTCCAATTGTGGCAGAAGACATTGATGAAATAAGAAATCAGGCTGTTAAAATTGCTGATTCCAGTGCAGATTTGGTAGAATTTAGAATAGATTTCCTAAATAAGAGCAGGGATATAGAAAATATTTTAAACGGTTTAAAAATAATCAAAGATATTACAAATAAATGTGTTATCGTTACTTTCAGAACAGGCTTTGAGGGTGGAAATGAAGAAATATCAAGAGATAAGTATGAGAAACTTATAATTGATATCTTAGAAAATGGAAATGTAGATATAATTGATGTGGAAATGTTTACAGGTGATGAAGCAGTAGAACGAATTGTAAACGCTGCACACCGTAGAAATACTAAGGTAATTATGTCAAATCACGATTTTCAAAAGACACCTGATAGCGAAGAGATTATTAAAAGACTTGAGAAGATGGAAAGTCTTAGAGCAGATATTGCTAAGATAGCTGTAATGCCAAAAGATAAGTCAGATGTGGACAGATTAATTTATGCCACAGTTACAAGTGATAAATGTTTAGCTATCCCTGTTGTAACAATGTCTATGGGCGAAGATGGTAAGATAAGCAGGCTTGTAGGTGAGATTAGTGGAAGTACCATTACATTTGGAACTGTTGGAAAAGCATCAGCACCGGGACAGGTAGAGTCAGGTGAATTAAAAAAAATTCTTAGAAAAAGTACATAACGAAGCAGAGTATTATACAGAGATGGTTGAGAAAATGTGTAGTGCCTGTAAAAGGAGATTAAAATGAAAAATTTAGATTATAATATTATGCTTATAGGCTTTATGGGCGCTGGAAAGACAACTGTATCAACAAGATTATCAAAAGATATGTCGCTTCCTGAAATTGATATGGATGCTTACATAGTTAAGAGCCAGAATATGAAAATATCGGAGATTTTTGATAAATATGGTGAAGAGGGCTTTAGAACCATTGAAACTGAATGTCTCATTGAGATTATGAAAAATAAAGGAAATATAGTATCGTGTGGCGGTGGGGCAGTTCTTAAAGATGAAAATGTAGAGCATATGAAAGAAAATGGAGTAATTGTTCTGCTTACAGCAACACCACAGACAATATATGAAAGAGTCAGGAATAGTAACGACAGACCTATTTTAAATGGAAATATGAATGTTGAATTTATCGAACAGTTAATGAATAAGAGAAAAAGCAGATATCTAGAAGTGGCAGATATTATTATTGAGACTGATAATAAGTCGATAGCAGATATTTCTAAGGAAATTCAGTCAAAGTTAGTTGAATTTGCTAAAAAATAGTTGAAAAAATGTCAATAATATTATAGAATAAATAAAGTTATTGAGTTTTTTATAATTCAAAAGCTCGTGGAGTGTGCAAAAGCATACGTTCCTATGTCAGATATAATAATCGGACAACTTAATTAGTTTAATTTGTATGTTAATTTAAGGAGGAATATCTATATGATATCAGCAGGCGATTTTAGAAATGGTATAACAATTGAGATGGATAACAATATCTATCAGATTATTGAATTCCAGCATGTTAAACCAGGTAAAGGTGCAGCATTCGTAAGAACAAAATTAAAGAACATCAAAAACGGTGGTGTGGTTGAAAAAACTTTCAGACCTACAGAAAAATGTCCACAGGCAAGAATCGATAGAAAGGATATGCAGTATTTATATTCAGATGGTGATTTATATCACTTTATGGACGTTGAGACATATGACCAGATCGCATTAAATGCTGATAATGTTGGCGATTCACTTAAATTCGTTAAAGAAAATGATATGGTTAAAATTTGTTCACATAACGGTGATGTATTCGCTATTGAACCACCATTGTTCGTTGAATTAGAGATTACAGATACAGAGCCAGGTTTCAAAGGTGATACAGCTACAGGTGCTACAAAACCAGCAGTAGTTGAAACAGGTGCTACAGTATATGTTCCATTATTCGTTGAACAGGGCGATAAGATTAAGATAGATACAAGAACAGGCGAGTATCTTTCAAGAGTTTAAAATAAGGCATTTTTTAACCCCACATTCTGTTAAAGAGTGTGGGGTTTTTCTTTGATTTTAAGGCATTTTTATAAATAATGAATGGATATTATATAATCCTTTTTGAATGAAAGAGAAAAAAAGAG
>OKWC01000310.1_pt1 | contig 10326 bp, 12 predicted proteins | sample 1606971 | NCBI WGS metagenome assembly OKWC01 (sample SAMN04414076, study PRJEB24778) | human gut metagenome | material: faecal | host: Homo sapiens
TTTATTCTAAATTTATTAGCAAGTATTTATTATGCTATCTTTTTATTATTTTCCCATATCCCGGTTACTAATACAGTCATATCGTCAGTCAGTCTTGATTTATCTGAAACTGCCTTTTCTAAGATGCAATCTGCAATCTCTTTGGGCGAACCACCATCGATATCCCTTATGATTTCAACCAATTTACCATCATTGTCTTCTGTATTAAGTGCATCGATTACACCGTCAGACACCATAATCACCAAATCTCCATCATATAATTTCTTACTTGTGCTGTCATAATCGACTTCGGCAAACATACCAAGCGGCATTGATGTAGATTTAATCGTTTCAACCCAGTTGCCCCTCTTAACAAATGTCGTAGCTGCTCCGATTTTCACTAAATCGCACATGCCTGAATGTAAATCAATTACACCATAATCTAGTGTTGCAGGGTGTTCCTCCTCTGAGTTCATTATCATAACTGAATTAATCATTTTAAGTGCTGTATCACCATCAAAACCACTGTCTAAAAGCTGTTCTAACAATTCAATTACTGTTTCACTTTCAAGGCATGCACTTGTTCCATAACCCATACCATCTGAAATTCCCATAAGAACCTGTCCATTCTCTAATTCTTTAAGCGAATAATTATCTCCCGATATTCCACCTTCACCTCTTGCCTTTCTCGCTGCGCCATGTAGTACATAGAAATTTGCCTCCTCCACATATGTCGTTGTCGTGAATTCATTACTGATTACCTTTCTGCAATTTCTAGATGGCATATATGCCTTTCCAAATGCCTCACTTACCGCCTCTGCTATCTCCCTTGTTCCAATCGTCACACCTTTCTCGCATTTTGCTGTTATTAAATATTCTTTTTTATGTCTGCGGTTCTCTATACCCATTATTTTTATCCATATATACTTTTCTGCCCTTTAATTTATGTCTTATATATTCCTCCTCTTCCCCGGTAATCTTCACAAAATCATACATTTCATGCGAATATTCTTCTATGATTTTAGAAATCTGGTTAAGCTGCCCTGACATAATATTTCTGCTCTCATCAAATTTATTCTTCCATATCTGGTTAATGTCTGTATTCGTCTCAATACTGTCAATATTACCTGTCTCCATATCATTTTTTAATATGCTCTTAGACAGTTTTTCTATCGCCTTTGCCGCATTTGTCAACTTTTCCTCAAGTATCTTCTGCATATCATTTTCTTCATTATTATTAATATTCTCTTCGAATCTGTAGATAATATTTTTAGGAAGCATCATAAATATTATACCCGCACCAAGCAGCCCCTTGACAATATTGTCACTGATGAATAACGGATATGCCGCATAGCCGACTGTCAGGCATGCACAAATCATTGATAACACACTGATAACTCGTCCTAATTCCCTGAATATTCCTATCGCAATTCCAAGCATACACATTATTCCTAAGTATTTCGCATCATCATACCATAAACACAAGGATATTCCACATGCCGAACCAATTATGGCACCCATTCCCGCACCATATTTATATGCGCCATACAAAATTGAAAAGAACAATATTATCTCTATTCCCGATGCCGGAATCGTCATTCGCTCACCTATATTATAGATAACCAACCCGGTAATAAGTGCCATACTAAACATTTCTTCATTATCATAGACCGCTTTTCCACTTATGAGTGCCTGAATAGCTTTCCTGAATGTGATATTTAATGCCGCTGAAAATACTGACATAATCACAGGCATCGCTAATGTCATAACTGTCTCCATATTCATTGCAAATGTCATGTATTTCTCATTAATTAATAAATCGGTAACTTCAAGTGTAAATACTGAAATAAAGCATATTATTGCGCTTGCATATTCATTTACACGCAATTTATTAACGGCAGTCAGTTTGGATATAATGATGATTACACTTATCGCAGATATGTATTTTACTATATCTATCGTCTGAAAATTATTTGCCATTCCAAGTAACATTACTATTATAGTAGTTATCCCTGGTGAACCGCTTGCGTATAATGCTGATGAATATCCCATTCCTACAGGATTCAGTCCATACATATTACTGCCCGCAAGTACAATTCCTATCAGATTCAATGCAATTAATTTAATTCTGTTTGTTTTGTTATTCATAAAATAAACCTCCATTTTTTAGGCATCTGCCTTTTATGGAGGTCATTATATATAGGTCTTTGTGTTTTTTTTGTCAAAGCAATGTAGCATTTCTAATAAAGTTTTAGACATTTTCCCTTTCAAAAACATTTTTGAGGCGATTTTATGTACCTAGACTATTTTAAGAAACTGTAGACTAATCTTAACTTCTTCGCGGCTTACCGCAAAGAGGCGGTCAGAAATTCGCACAAGCGATTTCTGACCTGCCATAAAAGCTATTTGCTTTCAGTTAAAAGCAAATAGCTGTGCGAAAAATCAACATATCAATTTGATTTTCACACTAATCTTTCTTAGGCTTTAATATTATCTCATCAGGATATACAAAACCAAGCTTTCTCGCAGCTTCTTCTATGTACTCTTTAGTCTGCACATACACTCTCTGTTTCTCAAGTTCTGAAGTTCTCTCACTCTCTTCTTCATAACTCTGCTGAAGCTTCTGTTCTTTCGCATTCAATTCATCTCTCTTAGCTTTCAGACTATTCGTCTGGTATGATATTATCCCTACAAATATTATCATAATAACTATGACAGCTATTGAATTAAGTACATTTTTTCTTTTTTTGTTATTTTCCTTTTAAATTCTTCTTCAATTCCGGCACCTCTTTTACTGCCTCTTAATATCTTCACATTGAACTTATTACATAATATTTTAATAGGTTTAAAAACTTTTTTCAATCCCAAATCTAGTATTTTCTGTATTTTTTTAAATTTTCAACATATTTTCTTTAATATAAATCTAAGAACAATTGTTAAATATTTCACAGCAAACCGGCCAATGCTTAATTCATATAATATCATTCCGGCAGCTATCCCTGTAATTATATATAACCTTATGACTCCACCATTAACCTTGTACAAGAATACGCATGTCATAACAGACATTATTAACCAGTAGAGAATGTCCTCTAAGCCCATTATTATAAATGACTTGAAAACAATTCTTCGTATTATCCTGATAAAATCATATATTAAGGCGAATAACGCTCCTAATATTATGGCCCTGAAGAAAATATCGACTTCATTAATTATCTCACCACTCATGCGTCCACCTATTTAAACAATCGTTTGATAAGCGATTCGTCAGACTGCTTCTGAGTATAAACAATGCTGTCGATATTGCCCTCTATTTCTGCCTCTGACTTCTCCAGATTAATCCCCTTTACTTTCATTTCCCTGCCCTTAATAATAAGCCTGCCCATAGATGTATCTAAATTAACCATATTATTATCGAATTCAATAACATCTAATACGCCTGATATTATTCCCTGTGTCCGACCTGTTATAATAATTTTATGGCTTACTATATCTTTCTGACCTCTTGTGCCCGTCTTTGCAAATTCATTTCTGCTTTCTGAATACCCCACAACATATCACCCTTTCGACCTCTATGTTGCTAGTATATTTTGCACTAATAGGAATTATTACAACTCTCTATACATTTCTTTGGCTTCATCTTTCTTAACTGTTTCAGAAATATCTAAAACTTCAACCTTAAGCGATTTAGTACCAAATAATATTTCAATAATGTCTCCTACCTTAACATTTACAGATGCTTTGGCAGGCTTGTCATTAACCAGAACCCTTCCTGCATCGCAGGCTTCATTCGCTACTGTTCTTCTCTTAATAATTCTCGATACTTTCAAATATTTATCTAATCTCATAATTACTCCTTTCAAAATACTATACGCCGGGACAATTTCAACGAAATTTCCTGGTAAGTAAAAAATCCCCTCACTTACGTTAATAAGTGAGGGGAAAGCTCTCAAAATCACAAATTCAAATTACTTGTTGATTTTCGTTCTTTAAAGCTGCTCCAGCTTTAAATTTAGGTGCTACTGAAGCTGCAATCTTCATTGTCTCACCTGTCTGTGGGTTTCTTCCTTCTCTAGCTGCTCTCTTAGCTACTTCGAATGTACCAAAGCCAACTAACTGAATCTTGTTACCTTTCTTTAATTCTTCAGTTTACTACTTCTGTAAAAGCTTTTAATGCTTTTTCAGCATCTTTTCTTTGATAATTCAGATTTTTTCAGCAATTGCTGCTACTAATTCAGCTTTGTTCATGGATAGACTCCTCCTCTGTTATTCTTAGTATTCTTTTACTTGATATATTTCAAGTTTTCTTTTTAATTGTGGATAGGCATCTCTATGCCTAAGCCTCACGTCTATTTATAAACTCTTAATGTTGTTTTGTCAAGAAATTTTCGCCATTTTATTAGGGGGTTAACGCATTATTGTTTAAATGTAACAATGTTTATATTGAAATTTTGTTAATATTACAGTATTTACATTTTAAAAAATACTGTTAAGCCTCCATTTGACGGCCTATAAAATGAGCAGCTACCTCAATAAGTTTAACATCTTCATCACTAATTCTAATATCTTCTCCACCTGCCATCAGAGCTATTCCACCTATGACATCACCCTCACATATTATAGGCTTTATAACTTTATTGCATCGTTTCTCATCATTGTCTGTAATTCTGATTCCTTTGGTGTTCTCCCTGACTAACATTCGGTTTTCAAGTATATCCTCAAACTCTTTAGAAAGATTCTTATCTATAAGTTCCCTGCCAAATGAAGTCGCTGCCACCACAATATCTCTATCTGACATAATGACTGCATGATTTATATATGTTCCAAGGCTTTCTGTATATTGCACCGCAAATTCACGAATTTCACCTATTGGAGAATATTTCTTAAGTACGATTTCACCCTCTCTGTCGGTAAAAATCTCAAGAGGATCGCCCTCTCTTATCTTCAATGTTCTTCTTATTTCTTTCGGAACAACTACTCTTCCCAAATCATCAACTACGAATAATTCCTGTTGCCTTCATAATATATAATTCCTCCATTGCCATTATTGATAAGGATAATAATATCCTTTTTTGTTACATATTAGCTTTGGAGTTAGTATGTGGTAAATAATATGAAATTATTCTTGTCTTTCATTCCATTTGTGTGGAAATCTGTATAGTTTTAATATTGGACATTTCTTTAAGAAAATGTTCTTTTTAATACTTCCATAACTTCCTCATTCTTAAGTCCATAATTTCTTAATGAATTATCATCAAATTGTTCTTTTTCCAAGGAATCAATAAAAGTATCAATATCTTTTTACAGTGTTTGGAAGATTTGTAACTTTCTCAAGCATAAGTTCAGAGGCAATTCTCAATACATCTTTTTTGTGTTTTTTTATATCATTAGAATCTACTGTTTCACCATTATCTTTTCTCTGTTTCAAATCAAGATATGCCCTTGCTTTGAACAGAATCAAATTAAAATTAAAAAGGTAGAACTAAAATAGCTGCAATTGAATGAATATCCTGATTCATCAAAACTAATTAGTCCTACCTGAATACCCTTATCTTACACCCTTGCACCCATTTCATATTATTCAATATTATCCCTATTTATTTTCCTCACGTTCAACTAATTCATCTATCAGTTCTATTGCTTCTTTAATCATATTATCACAATGGACTTTTTTAGTTCCACCGTTTTTCACATTTTCCCTGAGAAGCTCTGCACAGTCTGTCATTCCATTATGATTTTCTGCGATTCGCCTTCTAAATTCTCCTATTACTGCCGGAGAATCTATTCCTTTAGCACCGAGTATCATAAGCCCTGCCGTTATAACACCACACGTACTGCCACACTTCATACCTCCACCGAAATTACAGGCGATATTAGAAGCTACATTTTCATCGGAGTCCCAGTTCTTTAGCATATGTTCTCATTATAGTCTGTGAACAGTTATTTATCATAGGCACTTCATTTCTAAGTCCCATAGCTTTTTCAATATGTTTATTCATCTCTTACTAATCTCCAATTCTGAGCGACTTATTGCGAAGAGGCGATGATAAATTCACATAGGCGATTTCTCATCTGCTATAAAAACTATCTGCTTTCGCTCCGAAACAAATAGCCATGCGAAAAATAATCACATTAGAATATTTTTCACACTACTTCCTCTTATGAGGTACAAAGGTGTCTCTAATGTTGTCTGAAAATACAAGAACGCAAATTTATTTTTCTACATAATCCTGTTCTAATGCTTCCATATCTTTTATATAATCTCTCATCTTGCGATAAAAATATATTCCTGTTATAAGATCTGACGCACCCGTAAAGGCAATACATATTCCAACTAATCTAATCATCCATTTAGCTGCTCTGAACGGATTAAAGATTAACACAATTCCTAGAATAAATGTAACTATTGCAGCTAAAAGCATACCTCTATTCTTCTCATTTGTATATTTGCTTAATTGTAATACATACTGTAATTTAGAATAAGCACTGATAAGAATACATACTCCCATCACAAATGGTATCACTGAAATAATTATCTTCGTAGAGGTAAGTATAAACAGACCGATTACAATGAAAATCAATCCTGATACAATCCCTGCATTTGAATAACCTGCCTGCTCTCTCTTTAAGAAATAACTAATAATTTTAATTACACCAACTGCTATGACTATTGTAGCTATTGTATATATCAAAGTTTTTGCAATTGATTCCGGAAACATTATAAGAACTACTCCTAATGCTACATATAATAATGCTGTTAAGATATTCTCAACTTTAAATGCTTTAATTTTATCCATAGAAAACCTCCATTTCTCTCTTAATACGCTTAGTAAACAATAAGACGCAGGCAGACTACTAATCCTATCCTACGTCTTATTAAGTTATAAATTTTCAACTTATCTTATCAGATAATATTAAATTTCAAAAGAATATTATTCGATTACTTTAACCCATCCTTCAGGAGCTTCAATTCTACCCATCTGGATACCTGTTAATGTCTCATAGAGTTTCTTAGTAACAGGTCCCATTTCGTCCATTCCACTTGGGAAACAGATTTCTTCACCATGGTTTACAATCTTACCTACTGGTGAGATAACTGCTGCTGTACCACAAAGTCCACATTCAGCGAAATCTTTAACTTCATCAAAGAATACCTCACGTTCTTCAACTTCAAGTCCTAAATATTCTTTAGCAACATATACTAATGAACGGCGTGTGATTGATGGTAAAATACTATTTGACTTAGGAGTAACAACCTTATTGTCTTTTGTAACAAATATGAAGTTTGCTCCGCCTGTCTCTTCAACTTTAGTTCTTGTAGCAGCATCTAAGTACATATTCTCTGCGAATCCCTCTTCATGAGCTGTTACGATTGCGTGTAAACTCATTGCATAGTTAAGACCTGCTTTGATATGGCCTGTACCATGTGGAGCTGCTCTATCGAAATCACTTACCTTAATAGTAATTGGTTTTGCACCACCTTTGAAATATGGTCCAACAGGAGTACATAAGATTCTGAACTGATATTCATCAGCAGGTTTAACTCCGATAACCGGTGAACTTGCGAACATATATGGTCTGATATATAATGTAGCACCTGAACCATATGGTGGAACATATGCTGCATTAGCTTTAACTACCTGAACTACTGCATCAACAAATCTATCCTGTGGAAATACAGGCATCTCAAGTCTCTTAGCTGAATCTTCCATACGAGCTGCATTTAGGTCAGGACGGAAACATACAATATGTCCATCTTCTGTTGTATATGCCTTTAAGCCTTCGAAACATGTCTGAGCGTACTGTAATACACCTGCACATTCATTTATTACAACGTTTGCATCGCTTGTCAATTCGCCATCGTCCCATTTTCCATCTTTGTAATTAGACACATATCTCTTATCTGTCTGCTGGTATCCAAATCCAATATTTGACCAATCAATATTCTTCTTTTCCATGACAATTACTTCCTTTCATCTGTCAGTAGCATACTTTTATGATTGCTATTTACGTTATTCTTTTTCAAATAAGTTTACCCCCGCTTTTAGATACTGTCAAGAAATTTTTTGTAGCTCAAAAACACTTTCTTTTATGGCAAATGGCTTACAATTTTTCTAATTCCTCCATTTCGCCATAGCCGTATCCTATCAGAATACAAGGAATACCACATTCTTTAGAGCCGATGTAATCGAACTTTCTGTCGCCTATCATAACTGCATCATTTACATCGAAGTCCTTAATTCTACTCATCGCATATCTTATTACGTCAGCCTTTTCCACGCGGCTTCCGTCCATCGTACTTCCTGCTACCACATCAAAATATTTAATAATATCAAAATGTTCTAATAACTGCACCGCGAACTCTTCAGGTTTAGAAGTGGCTAAGATTACTTTCTTACCCTCATTATGAAGATGTTCAAGTAATTCCTTAATTCCATCATATAATTTACATTCAAATATTCCCTGTTTTCTATAATATACTCTGTATTCATCAACAGCCTCCATAGCTTTCTCATGCGTAAAACCATAAAACTGCTCATAAGAATCACTAAGCGGTGGACCGATAAATGGACAAAGTGTATCTAAATCTTCGACCTCAATGCCGAATTTCTTAAGTGAATACGCAACTGATTTAGTGATTCCCTCTTTAGGATCAGTTATCGTTCCATCTAAATCAAATAAGATATATTTCATATATAAACCTTTCCATAATACTAATTGTCTTAAATTGCATTTGCCTATTCAAACACTTACAAATTGTATTTGCCCGGGCGAATACTTTCACAAATAAATTGCACTGATAAATGCAATTTTTCTGTATATAAATATACATTTCTACAATATTAATTTACAAGTATGGCTGCCACAATCCAGTGACAGCCATACCCATTTATATTCTTCTCTTTTACAATTTCTGATTAATATTCCATTGCTTTCTCTTCGCCATTTACTTACACGTAAACCACCCTGAGCTAATGCAAGAAGTTCATCTTCTCCACCATATACTGTAAATGGTGCAATCCATTCTGAAGCTTCTTTTAATTTCTCAACAATGAAGTCATTATAAGCAATTCCGCCTGTAACGATTATCTGGTCAACTTTACCTTTTAATACGCAGGCCATTGAACCTATATCTTTGCTTACCTGATAGATGAATGCATCACGAACTAATTTAGCATTATCGTCTGTCTCAGCCATCTTCATTACATCTCTCATATCATTTGTATTAAGATATGCATTAAGTCCGCCGTTACCAACTAATTTCTTATATACTTCTTTCTCTTGTGTATTTACCTGAGAAGCAAAAGGCTGATAAGTCCACCAACCGGAACACCCACCTGCTCTTTCAGGTGAAAATGCGCCATCTCCGTCAAGTGCATTGAATACATCTATAACTTTACCGTTCTTATGAGCGCCAACTGATACACCGCCGCCCATATGTACAACGATAAGATTTAAGTCCTCATATTTCTTATCATTTTCCTTAGCATATCTCTTAGCTACAGCTTTCTGGTTTAGTGCATGGAAAATGCTTATACGAGGAATCTCAGGTACACCTGAAATTCTTGCTTCCGGGCTTAATTCATCAACAACAACCGGGTCAACTATATAAGATGGAACTCCGATTTCGTCTCCGATTTCTCTTGCTAAAATACCGCCTAAGTTAGAAGCGTGCTGTCCCTGTTTACCAATCTTTAAATCTTCTAATAATTCGTCGCTTACTTCATAAGTACCACCTGGAATTGGTTTAAGCAGTCCACCACGACCTACTACTACATTTATTGATTTAATATCGAAATTCTTCTCTTTTAATAAATTGAGAATAATATTTTTACGGAAATCTTTCTGGTCAACTATTGTTGCAAACTGACCTATTTCTTCTGTAGAATGTCTCAATGTTTCTTCGAATAATAATGTTTCATCTTCGAATACACCAATCTTTGTTGATGTTGAGCCTGGATTAATAATTAAACTTTTTTACAGACATATCTTTACCTTCCTTTTTGAAATATTTAAAATTGAATTGTATTTAATCTTATTTATTCTTCATAGCCTCTGCTACAACTGAACCAAGTGCTATTGAATTAACTTTTGTCTCGAAATCATCTGAACGTGATGTAAGGATAACCGGTGCTTTTGTACCTGTTATGATGTTACCATTCTTAACCTTAGCTGTATGTACAAGTGTCTTGTATACAAGATTTCCTGCATGAATATCTGGGAATAATAAGATATCAGCATCACCAACGATTTTTCTGCCCTCAGCACCCTTATGAGCTGCTGCTTCAGGACATATAGCAAGGTCCATAGATAATGGTCCATCAACTATACAACCTTTAATCTTGC
>OKWC01000311.1_pt1 | contig 10326 bp, 13 predicted proteins | sample 1606971 | NCBI WGS metagenome assembly OKWC01 (sample SAMN04414076, study PRJEB24778) | human gut metagenome | material: faecal | host: Homo sapiens
AAATATTTCGGCAGCCAGCCGTGGCCTTATCCCAGCGGAATCATGATAGGCTTCACCGCCGATTATGAAAGCGGAAAACATCAAAACTACAAACAAAGAAGAACTGAATGCCGGCGCTTTCTATACCAAAGACAACTTGCCGGAGATACCCAAAAAAGCTGAGCCTGGCAAGAAAACTGATTGATGCGTGGCTGGAGGAAAAGGATCATTTATAGAACGAGATGAGTCATGTTCCATCCATAAATACCTATTTATCGCTTGCAGAACTTAAAAATGTACTATCTTTGCAATATGGAATGGTTAAATAGCTTATTTTTTGAACACACGCCTTTACAGGCGGTTGTAATCCTCTCGATTATCATTGCCGTGGGGCTCGGTTTAGGTAAAATCCACCTGTTTGGCATTTCATTGGGAGTTACCTTCGTCTTTTTTGCCGGTATTCTGGCCGGACACCTGGGATTCTCAATCGACCCGAATATGCTGAATTACGCCGAGAGTTTCGGTCTTGTGCTTTTTGTATACGAACTGGGCTTGCAGGTAGGTCCCGGCTTTTTCAGTTCATTCCGTAAAGGCGGCGTACAGCTCAATATGCTGGGCATAGGCGTTATTCTGGCAGGTACGGTCATGACGGTGCTTTTCAGCAAACTGGGAGGCATACCGATGAGCGATATGGTAGGCATCCTTTGTGGAGCCACCACCAATACTCCCGCTTTGGGGGCCGCCCAACAGACATTGAAACAAATGGGGGAACCCGCCAGTGGCGCTGCGTTAAGTTGCGCCGTAACCTATCCGCTGGGAGTGGTAGGTGTTATTCTGGCCATGCTGCTGGTACGCAAATTATTTGTCCGTCCCTCAGATATCAACATTCACGAGCACGAGGACACCAATCAAACGTTCATTGCCACCTTCAAAGTGCACAATCCCGCCATTTTCAATAAAAGCATAAAAGAAGTAGCTTTATTAAGCTATCCTAAATTTGTTATCTCCCGTTTATGGCGGGAAGGTACGGTAAGCATCCCCACTTCCGAAAAAATACTGAAAGAGAATGATCGCCTGCTGGTTATCACCACCGAAAAGGACGCTCCCTCGCTCACGATTCTTTTCGGCGAACAGGAAAACCAGGATTGGAATAAAGAAGACATCGACTGGAATGCCATAGACAGCCAATTGATTTCCAAACATATCGTTATCAGCCGCCCCGAAATAAACGGGAAAAAACTAGGCTCTTTACGTCTGCGCAACAGCTATGGCATCAACATCAGCCGTGTGATGCGCAGCGGGGTACAACTGCTTGCCACACCGGGGCTAATCCTCCAACTGGGCGACCGGCTGACCGTAGTGGGAGAAGCCAAAGCCATAGAGAATGTGGAAAAAGTATTGGGCAATGCGGTTAAAACGTTGAAGGACCCTAATCTTGCCGCCATTTTTATAGGTATTGTACTGGGATTGATACTAGCTCCATCCCTATCGCCATCCCCGGCATCAGCACTCCCGTTAAATTAGGCCTGGCAGGCGGACCTATCGTAGTAGGAATTCTTATCGGATGCTTTGGCCCCCGTTTCCACCTCATCACTTATACCACCCGGAGTGCCAACCTGATGCTGCGCGGTATCGGGTTATCCCTCTATCTGGCTTGCCTGGGACTGGATGCAGGCGCACATTTCTTCGAGACAGTGATGCGCCCCGAAGGAGCCATCTGGATAGCTGTAGGCTTCGCCATCACCTTTATTCCGGTAGTCATTATGGCATTAGTGGCCCTCCGCATAAGCCACCTCGACTTCGGAAGCACCTGTGGCATGCTGTGTGGAAGCATGGCAAACCCTATGGCATTGAACTATGCCAATGACACGTTACCCGGTGATAATCCGGCGGTGAGTTATGCCACCGTATATCCGTTGTCCATGTTCAGCCGGGTCATTATAGCCCAATTAATACTTATGTTTTTTATATAATTTCCAGCCATGAACGCTTATAATTCTATCACCCCGGAAACCATACAGAAAGATATGCGATACCTGCAACTGCTGTCGCATAGTTTCCCCACTATAGCCGATGCCAGTACGGAAATAATCAACCTGGAAGCTATTCTGAACCTGCCTAAAGGTACAGAACATTTCCTTGCCGACCTGCACGGAGAGTACGAGGCATTCCAGCATGTATTGCGGAATGCTTCCGGAGCCATCAAAAGAAAAGTAAATGAAATATTCGGCAATACCCTGCGCGAGAATGAAAAAAAAGAACTATGTACGCTGATTTATTATCCGGAACAAAAACTGGATCTGGTAAAAGCAGTGGAAACGGATCTGGACGACTGGTATGTCATCACGTTGAACCAGTTGGTACGTGTATGCCAAAATGTATCCTCCAAATACACCCGTTCCAAAGTGCGAAAGTCGCTTCCCAAAGAATTCTCGTATATCATTCAGGAGTTGTTGCACGAAAACTCAATGGTTCCCAACAAGCAGGCGTATATTAATGTCATCATCAGCACCATCATCTCTACCCGCCGTGCCGATGACTTTATCATTGCCCTATGCAACCTCATCCAACGGCTCACCATAGACACACTGCATGTGCTGGGTGATATATTCGACCGTGGCCCTGCCCCCCACCGCATTATGGACATATTATGCGATTATCATAATTTCGACGTACAATGGGGAAACCATGACATTTTATGGATGGGAGCCGCAGCCGGCAACGACTGCTGTATGGCAAACGTGCTACGCCTGGCCATGCGTTATGGCAACCTTGCCGCTCTGGAGGACGGATATGGCATCAACCTTCTGCCCCTGGCCACCTTTGCCATGGAAACATACGCTGATGATCCCTGCACCCTGTTCGGACCGAAAGTAGAGAAAGAAGACTGTACGTACAATGCCAAGACGCTGCGCATGATAGGCCAGATGCACAAAGCAATCAGTGTTATCCAGTTCAAGCTGGAAGCGGAGATTATCAGGCGCCGCCCCGATTTCGAGATGGACGACCGTATGCTGCTACACCGTATAGACTTCGAGCGTAAGACCATCACAATGCCCAATGGAAAAGAATATGAGCTGAAAGACAGTTTTCTTCCTACGGTAGATCCTGCCGATCCTTATAAGCTGACAGACGAAGAACGGGAAATTATGAACAAACTCCATCGTTCATTTGTCAGCAGTGAGAAATTGAAAAACATATCCGCTGCCTGTTCCGTTACGGATGCATGTACACGGTGAGCAACTCAAATCTGCTGTTCCACGCCTCCATTCCCTTGAATGCCGACGGTACGCTGAAAGATGTGTCCATAGCCGGAAAAACGTACAAGGGAAAAGCCTTGCTGGAAAAAGTAGGGCATTTGATCCGTACCGCCTTCTTCGCTGAGGAAGACAACGAGGACAGACCCTTTGCTGTAGACTATGTATGGTACTTGTGGTGTGGCAAAGACTCCCCTGCTTTCGACAAAGACAAAATGGCTACTTTTGAACGTTACTTCTTAAAAGAGAAAGAGTTGCACAAGGAAGTGAAAGGTCACTATTACAGCCTGCGCAATGAAGAAAAAGTATGTGACATGCTGCTGGACGAGTTCGGCGTGATAGGAACACACCGCCATATCATCAACGGGCATGTACCCGTAAAAACCATCCAAGGTGAGAATCCGATAAAAGCAAACGGCAAGATGATGGTCATAGACGGAGGATTCTCTAAAGCGTACCATTCGGAAACCGGAATTGCCGGATATACACTGGTATACCATTCGCGCGGATTCCAACTGGTACAGCACGAACCGTTCACCTCAATGCAAAAAGCCATTGAAGAAGGGCAGGATATCAAATCGAGCACCCAGATAGTAGAAATGAGCACCCAACGCATGATGGTAAAGGACACTGACAAAGGACGGGAACTGGTGACACAGATCAACGATTTAAAGAAATTGCTGATGGCCTACCGGACAGGACTTATCAAGGAGAAATCTATATAAACAGATTATCCGCAATCATACTACCGGATAATAAATGAAAGTTTATTGCCCCTATGATTGCGGATAAAAAATAAAGCCCGTATCAGACTCACGTCTACCGGGCTTTTGGATTACCGAACAAAAATATCGTTATACAATCTTGTTCATCGCCGAATCAGGGAAAACCACCGTCGGCTTGAACGATTTAGCTTCCTCAAATCCATCATGGCGTATGACATGATAATCACAATGTCACCCACCTGTACTTTCCGGGCAGCAGCCCCATTCAGACAAATACATCCCGAACCGCGCTCACCCTTAATAATATAAGTTTCAAACCTCTCGCCGTTATTATTATCCACAATGTGCACTTTCTCGCCGGCAATCATGTTGGCGGCATCCATCAAATCTTCATCAATCGTAATGCTTCCCATATAATTCAGGTTCGCTTCCGTGACGCGGGCACAATGGATTTTCGACTTCAACACTTCAATCATCATATCTTTATAAATTACGAATTACTAATTATAAATTACAAATTACAAGGCAACAGGCTCTTTGTACTTGATATTATCAATCAGACGTACTTCCCCACAGAATACTGTGATGCAGCCCACAGCATAAGAAGTTTCCTCCCAATCGGCAATCTTCTGTAAGGTACTGCCATCTACCAGTTCAAAGTATTCCAAACGCAATCCGGGGGCGGCTGCGATGGTGTCTTCCACAAACTTCTGTGTCTCAGCTACCGTATGTGAAGCTCCAAAGGTACGACTTTCAAATAAAGTCTGCGAAATTTTCAGTGCATTTTTACGTTCTTCGGCAGATAAACGGGCATTGCGACTGCTCAGAGCCAACCCGTCTTCCTCACGCACAATCGGACACCCTACAATTTCCAAAGGATACTTCATCTGGCAGACCATCTCGCGAATAATTGCCAGCTGCTGGAAATCTTTCTCGCCGAAGTAGGCACGATCCGGCTGCACAGCATCAAACAGTTTGCTCACAATCTGGCAGACACCGTTAAAATGTCCCGGACGGAATGCCCCTTCCATCACTGTGTCCAGCGGCGCATAGCTGAAACGGCGGGTATCCGGTTCCGGATACATCTCTTCCACTGAAGGTGCAAAGACAAATGCCGCTCCACACTCCTCCAGCAAACGGCAATCAGCTCCGGCGTACGGGGATATTTCACTAAATCATTCTTGTCATTAAACTGGGTCGGATTTACAAAAACGCTTACTACGGCAGCGTCGTTTTCTGCCACACAACGTTTCACCAATGAGGCATGACCGGCATGCAAGGCACCCATCGTTGGCACCAGACCTACCTTCTTTCCTTGGGCTCTCAAAGCCGAAAGTCCGGCCTGCAAGTCCTTGATAGTATGTACTATTTCCATTTTTATAGGTTATATAATAACTTAGTTGTTCGCAAAAGCGGTGCAAAATAAACTATTATTTAGCATATAAAGAAGAAATATCGCAAATTAATGCAAAAGTTCTGCGCGGACAGCAACCTATTTCAAAGCAATGTAGTACTGAATAACAAGCAGTTAACAATTCATAAGGAATTATAGACGGGCTCCGTTTGCTTTATTGCCCGATTTTTTTATATCTTTGCAGAATAATTGAGAACATTGTTATTATGACAAAGGCGAACAAGGTTTTATTTATAACCCAAGAAATTACCCCTTACGTTTCAGAATCCGAAATGTCCCTCGTAGGCAGAAACCTACCTCAGGCTATTCAAGAAAAAGGCAGAGAAATCAGAACGTTTTATGCCCAAATGGGGAAATATCAACGAACGCAGAAACCAGCTGCATGAGGTGATACGACTCTCCGGCATGAACCTCATCATTGACGATACCGATCACCCGCTCATCATCAAGGTTGCCTCTATCCAGTCTGCACGTATGCAAGTATACTTCATCGACAACGATGACTACTTCCAGAACCGCTTGCAGGTAACAGACGAAAATGGTGAAGAGTATGAAGACAATGATGCCCGTGCCATCTTCTATGCCCGCGGCGTACTGGAACGGTGAGAAACTGCGTTGGTGTCCCGACATCATCCACTGCCACGGCTGGATGACCGCTTTAGCGCCTCTGTACATCAAAAAAGTCTATAAAGACGAACCTTCCTTCAGAGATGCCAAGGTCATATTTTCCCTTTATGAAGATGACTTCAAACAACCTTTCCACGCAGACTTCTCTAACAAGCTATTGTTGAAAGGCATCGCCAAGAAAGATATTGCAGGATTGAAGGAACCCATTGACTACACAGCACTTTTGCAAACTGGCTGCTGACTTCTCCGACGGCATTATCCAGCAAAGCGAACACGTCAATGAGGAAGTACTGAACTATGCCCGCGAATCCGGAAAACCGGTATTGGAATATCAATCTCCCGAGAACTTTGCTGAAGCCTGCAATGACTTCTACGACAAGGTATGGGAAACAGAACAAAAATAAAATCGATTTAGACAGTTAAAACTATGAAAGTAAGATACCTGGGAACATTGCTTTTGGCAGTCCTGACTTTCTTTGGATGCGATGACAACACCGGAACATTAGGTCTGGGTATGTTGCCCGATTCTGACGGCATGTCAGCGCATACTACTACTTTTAATGTAACAACACGTTCATTTGCCGTTGATTCTGTATTTGCCAAAACGAGTACCGGCTATATAGGCAAGTTTTCCGACCCGGAATTCGGTTATTACGAAACAAGTTTCCTTACGGAGCTGAACTGTACGGAAAACTTCTCCCTTCCGGAAGTGTATAAAGTGACCGAACGGGACAGTGAAGGAAATCCAATCAAGGCAACTGGTACAATGCTGCCGACTCGGTAGTTTCAGTGCAACTTGCAGTCTATTATTCCAGTTGGTTCGGCGACTCCCTGAATGCATGCCGGATGAGTATCTATGAATTGGACAAGAAGCTGGACAAAAATCGCTATACCAATATCAATCCGGAAGAGTACTACAACAAGTACGACCCCAAGTCCCTGCTCGGACGTAAGGCTTATTCAGCTTTCGATACGTCTGTTCCGGACTCTGTGAGATTTGAAAAGGACAATAACGGTTATTACACTTTCTATCCCAATGTGACGTTCCCATTGGACAAGAAAACTTTCGGCGAAGACAGAATATTGAAGGTTTATCGCGAGCATCCCGAATACTTTAAAGACGCCGCAACTTTCATAGACAAGATTTTCAAAGGAGTATATGTAAAGAGCGATTACGGAGATGGAACCATCCTCTATGTGGATTATGTGGCTTTAAATATGCAATTCCGTTTCCACCACGTAAATGATACTACCGGTGTAGCACTGAAGAAAAAAGATGGTACAGACTCTTTGTTCTATAGCATGCAGACTGTATTTGCCTCTACCAAAGAGGTTATCCAGGCAAACCAGTTCATGAATTCTGATTTGATAAAGGAAAAGGCTGCCGAACCCCAACACACTTATATCAAATCTCCTGCCGGTATCTTCACCGAAGCTATCATGCCATACGATTCAATATACAACAAACTGACCAATGACACCCTGAATGCCGTGAAGCTGACTTTCACGAATTACAATATAAACAGTGACTACGAATATAGCATGAGTGCTCCCAATGACGTGCTGTTGATACGTAAACAGGACTTGAAGAGCTTCTTTGAAGAGAACAAAGTCAGGGATAATATTACCTCATTTACAACCACCCACAATGCATTTGCTACTAATCAATATGTATTCAGCAACATAGCCCGTTTGGTTACCACTTGCATCAACGAAAAACAAGCTGCCAAGAAAGCCGCCAAAGACAAAGCCGGCAGTTCTTGGAATGAGACAGAGTGGGAGAAAACTTGGAACAAAGAAAATGAAGACTGGGATAAGGTATTGCTGATTCCGGTTTCCATTACCTATGACAACAGTACAAGTAGTAGCGGTAACAAAACCATGACCGGTATCCAAAACGACCTTAAGCCGGGATATGCCAAACTAAAAGGCGGCCCGAAAGAGAATGCAAAAGGTGAAGTGGAATCTCCGCTGAAAATAGAAGTTACATACACCAGTTTCAACAAGTAAACTGACAGATATTCCATAAAAAAGCCTTCCACTCATTGTTGAGCGGAAGCTTTTTTGATTGATGGGACAAGCTGCCGATATTATTCAGCAGCCTTTTTAGTTGTTTTCTTTGCGGCAGGCTTTTTGGCAGGAGCCTTGGTCTTTGCCGGTTTTTCTGCGGCAGATTTAGCTGTAGCCTTGCTCTCTTTCTTTTCTGCAGCCTTTATCTTCTCTAACTTGGCCTGTGCTTTCTCCAATTCCTTATGCAGTTCCTCTATCTCGGCACCTTGGTTCTGGATAGTGGTCAGCAATGCATTCAGCTCTTCATTATCTATATCCACCGGATAGAGAGAATCGACACGTTTGATAAAGTCACCAAGAATATTCATATAATTGGTAAAAGCATCAAAAGGAGATTCATAAATGCCACGGTTCAAACCGACACCGCTTTGCTTGGTAGTCATGAAACGGAAGTTGTTACTTGCCTGCAGATAATCCCAGTCTTGCTTGATACGGCGGTCATCACAGAGATGGACACGTTCGGCAACACTATACAGCTTGTTGAATGCTTCACGCTGCATCACATTACCCAGCCAACAGCTGGTATCTCTTTCTTCGTCCACCCAAGACATCGGGTATGGAACATCCAACTGGGAAACAGATTTCAGTTTGGTAACGATTTCCGTCGGTGTGGAGAAAGTAATCCCCTTTTCCTTGGCACAGTATGGAAGAGCCTTCAGGAATTCCAGAATATTGGAAGACAACGGCTGTGCCATACCCAGAGCAGAGAGTTCCATAAAGACATTGATGACCTGCTCTTCCTGCGGCAGAGCGTCAATCCAGTTGATGTACTTGTCGGCAAACAAAGGATACTCGTTCCACTCGGAGTTGGAGAAGCGCAGGCTGATGTCGTCAGACAGCTTAAAATCACGCAACAGTAACTTCAAGTTAGGATTCATAGAGCAATGGTATACATAGTGCGGACTCTTCCAACCCAGAACATGCTTGGCTCCTTCCGTCAGCATACCCTTGAATCCCAAAGCTGCCACCATCGCACCAATCTCATCATTATAAATCAGGCTGGAATTACGGAACACCTTCGGCGCCTTACCGAACATTTGCTTCATCTTAGCGCTCTGACGCATCACCTCTTCCTTGAAGCAATCCTCGTTGGCCAGAGAAGAAAGGCCATGGGAATAAGGCTCGGCAAGGAACTCACAGCAACCGGTATCATTCAGCTGGTGCAACAAGTCGATGACAGCCGGTGCATATATTTCCAACTGCTCCAGCGCAACCCCCGAGATGGAGAAAGCCACTTTAAACGCACCTCCGGAATTCTTCACCATTTCAATCAAGGTGTTCAATGCCGGGATATAAGAGCGTTCGGCTACATCATTGATACTGGTTTCATTGGCATAATCATCGTAGTAATAATGATCGGTACCTATATCAAAGAAACGGTAACGTTTCAGATGAATGATTTGATGTATTTCAAAATAAAGACAGATAGTTCTCATTTCTATTATTGTTTTTGTTATTTACCATAGTTTCTTAACACATCCTCGTAGAGGGCGCGGATTCTCAAGCCTACTTTTTCCCACGTGATTCCATCCACTTCTTTCCTGCCTTCCTCCTGCAGATATTGGAAGAGAGCGGGATTAGTGCAGAGGGAATAAATGGCATCGGCCATTGCATGAATGTCCCAATAATCGGTCTTAATGACCTTATCAAGAATTTCACCGCATCCCGACTGCTTGGAAATGATGGAAGGAGTCCCACACTGCATGGCTTCCAGCGGAGCGATACCGAAAGGCTCGGAAACGGAAGGCATAACGAATACATCACTGTTCTTGTAAACCTCATATACCTGCTTTCCCTTCATGAAGCCCGGGAAGTGGAACCGGTCGGCGATGCCCCGCTCGGCTGCCAGATTAATCATGGCATCCATCATATCTCCCGAACCGGCCCATAACAAAGCGGATGTTGCGGGCACGCTGCAATACCAGCGAAGCTGCTTCCACAAAGTATTCCGGTCCCTTCTGCATGGTGATACGGCCCAGGAATGTCACAATCTTCTCTTTGGAATGGTCGGGACGTGGAATGTCCTGGTATTCCTGCGAGAGAGGATAGACGGCATTGTGCATGGCAAACACCTTCTTGGGGTTCTGATGGTACTGCTCAATAACCGTGCGGCGGGTCAGTTCGGACACGCACATGATGCAGTCGGCATAATCCATACCGTTCTTCTCCATAGAATAGACGGTAGGATTGACTTTTCCACGTGAACGGTCAAAGTCAGTAGCATGGACATGGATGCAGAGCGGCTTTCCGCTCA
>OKWC01000312.1_pt1 | contig 10301 bp, 12 predicted proteins | sample 1606971 | NCBI WGS metagenome assembly OKWC01 (sample SAMN04414076, study PRJEB24778) | human gut metagenome | material: faecal | host: Homo sapiens
TGATATTACTGCCTGTATTAAGATTATATTACCGTGCCGTTTACGATGACCATATCCGGAGTATCGCATACGGATAACGGATCGCCCGAAAAGATAACTATATCTGCGTCCTTGCCGACTTCTATACTGCCTACCCTGTCTGCAATTCCCGTTATCTGTGCAGGATATATCGTAATCGCCTTCAGCGCTTCATCTCTGTCAAGACCGCCTCTTACCGCAAGCCCTGCCGAAAGGGGCAGATACTGCTCGGGTACAACGGGGTGGTCGGTGCATATGCACATAGGCACGCCTGCCTTATTCAGTATGCCTGCCGTTTCTATCGTATGATTACGAAGCTCGGGCTTACAGCGCTCGCTGATGACAGGCCCTACTATCGTCCGTGCGTTATCCTCAAGAAGCTCGTCGGCTATAAGGTGACCCTCTGTTGCGTGGATGATGACATAATCTATGTCAAACTCCTTGGCAAGCCTTATCGCCGTGAATATATCGTCTGCCCTGTGGGCGTGGAAATGTGCGGGTATCTCGTGCTTTAAAAGCGGCATAAGCGCCTCGCACTTTGCGTCATATTCGGGGCGGTCGCCCTCGTCATCGGTACCGGCCGAGCTTTCATAGTCTATCATATCGTCAAGATAACGTCTTGCCTTGAAAAGCTGTTCACGGATTATGGCGGCGGTAGCCATACGGGTGACCGGAGCGGTATCCTTATCCTTATATACATTCTTGGGATTTTCTCCGAGTGCAAATTTTACCGCAACGGGATTTTTTATTATCCTCTTGTCTATCCTCTTTGAGCCTGCCGTTTTCATAGCAAGAAAAGTTCCGCCGATGGGATTTGCGCTTCCCATTCCGCATACCACCGAGGTAACGCCTGCCTGCGCCGCCTCTTCGAAGCAGTGGTCGAGCGGATTTATCATATCTATCGCACGAAGGTTCGGGGTAGAGGGGTCTGTATCCTCATTTCCGTCGTCGCCCTCGAATGCAAGCCCGTCCTCCCACGCACCGATATGCGTGTGAGCGTCTACAAAGCCGGGATATGCGGTTCTGCCCTTTGCGTCTATATCGCTGTCGGACGGAGAAAAGTCCTTTAATTGCGACATATCGTCGACAGCCTTGATTTTATCGTTTTCTATAAGGATAAATCCGTTTTCGTAGTTTTTCTCCGCCATAGTTATGACGTTTCGCATTGTAAATGTTACATATTTATCCTTTCGTTTTCCTGTGCCTTTTTGCGTCAAGCTCGACCAGCTTTATGATCTCGCCTGCGATTATTCTGTCCGATGCGTTTGCATTCACTTCAAAGGTGCTGTTTTTTCTGTAAACGGGCAGTCTTGAATCATAGATTGCCTTAAGCTGTTCTTTCGTGTTGTTCACTACAAGAGGACGGTTAGAATCGTTCTTTATACGTTCATAGCAGGTGTCAAAGCCTGCGTTTAGAAAAATCACAACGCCCTGCTTCCTTGCAAACTCTGCCGTTTCGTCACGGAGTATTGCTCCGCCGCCTGTTGCGACAATCGTTCTTCCTCTGAAGTTTCTTATATACTGCGCCTCAAGATCCCTGAAATACGGCTCGCCCTTCTGAGCGAATATTTCTGGGATAGTCATTTTCTGATTGTCAACTATGTATCTGTCAAGGTCGATGAACACAGCCGTACATTCTCTTGCGAGCATTCTTCCTATATGGCTTTTACCGCAGCCCATAAAGCCGCATAGATACACGGGGCGCATTAAACAAGCCTCATCATTTCGTCCGAGATAGCCTGCACCTGCTCTGCTGTGTATTCTGCGCCGCTCCATATAGTATGAGCCACAGCCGCCTGCCATACAAGCATCTGCATACCGCCGCTGACCTTCTTTACACCCTTGTCGGAAACCATCTTCATCAGCTTTGTTTCACGGGGGTTGTATATAGCGTCAAAGAAGCCGTTCAGCGTTATTCTGCCAAGCGTTTCTTCGGTAAGCGGGCTTGCGTCTGTATTCGGATACATACCTACGGGAGTAGCGTTTACCATAAGGTCAAAGTCGCCCTTTACTTCGCTCAGCAGGCAAAATCCTACCTTTGCACTGTTATAATTCTGCTTTATTTCTTCGCATAAAGCCTTTGCAACGGGAATGTCGGCATCTCTTACCGCTATAGTCAGTTCGCCGCCCTCACGGACAGCTTCGATAGCCATCATTCTGCCCACGCCGCCGCAGCCGAGCAGCAATACTTTGTTTGTAAGGGTCATACCCATTGAGCCGACAGCCTTTGTAAAGCCTGTGCAGTCGGTGTTGTATCCCGTAGAAACGCCGTTTACGTTTGCTATACAGTTTACGCTGTTGTAACGCTTGGCCGTATCGTCAAGCGTATCGCACATCTTTATTATATCTATCTTATAGGGAATTGTAATGTTGAAGCCTGTCAGACTTTTGAAATATTCAAAACTGTCTGTCAGCTTTTCGGGGGGAGTGTCAAGAATTTTATACTCCGCCTGCTCGCCCGATATTTCAAAAAGCCTTGTGTGTATCTGAGGCGAAAGGGTGTGACCGAGAGGGTGTCCCAGAATGCCGAATACGTTTTTGTTTTCCGTCATATTTATTGCTCCTTTTGTTCTGCTTCGGATTCTCTTTGATTTTCTGTCTTTTTGCATATCAGCTTTACAAGCGCTGTCGCACCTATGCCACAGCATATACCGAGTATTACTCCGCCGAAAACGTCCGACGGATAGTGTACATAAAGGTACATTCTCGAAAATGCGACCAGCGATGCATAGATATATGCGATAATGCCGAGCCTTTTGTGAAACAGATATATTGCCGTCGCCATAGCAAAGCAGGTCGCCGTGTGGCTTGACGGGAACGAAAATCCCGACGGTGCTTTTATGATAATGTCAATGGCACTGTTTACGACAAACGGGCGTGGGCGGCAGACTATATGCTTCAGGATAAGTTCGCCGAACAGCAGTACGGAGAGCGTTGCTCCCATTACCGCAAAGCCTGTCTTACGCATTTTCTTAACAAACATCATAACGATGAACACGAGGATAGCCATTGCACCGTACTCTATGCTGTATGTGAGGCACTTCATTATAATATCCGCAACCGGACTTGAAAGTGTGTTACGGATAAAGTCGAGTATCGACAGGTCAAGCGCCGTTATACTCTCAATCATCAGAGAGCCGCCGCCTTTTCAAGCGTATCAATGTTTTCAACGTTTACAGCCGTAACACCGTCAAGAGTTTTCTTTACAAGACCGGTCAGCACCTTGCCCGGACCAAGTTCGATATAGGTATCGTAACCGTCCTTCGAGATAACGTCAAGCTCTGATGTAAATCTTACGGGCGAGCAGATATGCTTTGCAAGATAAGCGGGCATATCCGAGAAGTCTGTAAGTTCGTTTCCATATACGTTGCAGTAGAACTTCATCGAGGGTGAGCTGAAGGGAATATCCTTTACCTTTACCGCAAATTCCTCCGATGCGCCTGCCATGAGCCTTGAGTGGAAGGCGGCGGAAACGGCAAGAGGAACTATACGCTTTGCGCCCTTTGCCGAAAGCGCTTCCTTAGCCTTTTCGATACCTGCCGCAGTACCTGCGATAACGGTCTGTACGGGCGAATTGTAGTTTACGGGAGTAACATATTCTCCGCCGTCCTCGATCTCCTTGCAAGTCTGCTCAATAACATCAGCCTTAAGACCGAGAACAGCCGCCATTCCTCCGGGGTTAGCCTGAGCCGCCTTGTCCATAGCTTCGCTACGGTACTTTATCGCTCTGAATGCGTTCTCGTATGTCAGCATACCGCTTGCCGCCATTGCCGCATATTCTCCGAGAGAGTGTCCCGCAACAGCCGATGCCTCAATGCCCTTTGATTTAGCCGCTTCAAGCGCCATAAGCGACATTGCGAGTATAGCAGGCTGTGAGATTATCGTGCGTGAAAGTTCCTTTTCATCTCCGCCGAATATCTTAGCGGCAAGGTCAAAGCCGAGAATGTCACTGCCAAGTTCGATCACCTTTTTGCATTCGGGTATGGTATCGTAAAATTCCTTACCCATATCTTTGTACTGCGAGCCTTGTCCTGAAAAAAGGAATATGGTTTTTGTCTTATCTGCCATTTTTCTGTTTCTCCTTGTGGTTTAATTATTTTAACGGTATAATTTGTCATATATTGCAGAAATTCTGAAATATAATGTCACTGTTTACTCTGTTGCGATACAATTATGCAAATAATTGTTGACAAACAGTACCGAAATAGAGTAAAATGAAATATAAGCACGTTTGCCTTATGGGGTAACTATGCCCTGCGGACGATAAAATCCGCATTTACTGATTTATTATACAACAAAAAGAGAATAAAATCAACAATTAATATATAATATACGGCAGTCAGGAACGCCGCACGGAAGGAAAAGGATATGAACGGTATAACGATACTGGGTACGGGAGAATACACTCCCGAAACCGTAGTCACCAATGAAATGTTCACAAAGTTCATTGATACTACAGACGAATGGATAACCACAAGGACTGGTATCCGTGAAAGACGTATGAGCCCCGACAAGCCCAATTTCATGATGGCTGCCGAGGCGGCAAAGGCCGCACTTGCAAGCGCAGGAAAGACGGCGAAGGATATAGACTGCATCATCGTTTCGACCTGCTCGCCCGACTTCTATTATCCGAACACAGCCTGCCTTGTACAGAACCTCATCGGCGCACAGCCTGTGCCTGCATGGATGTAAATACTGCCTGCACAGGCTTTATAACAGCGGTTGACATTGCAAGAAACTTCCTTGCAAACGATACCTACAAGACTGTGCTGATTGTTGCCAGCGAACGTCTGACAAGTCAGATAGACTATACGGACAGAGCAAGCTGCATACTTTTCGGTGACGGCGCAGGTGCGGTAGTTATCGAAAAAGGAGAGGGCAAGGAATACTACAGCCACTCCGGCGCAGAGGGCGATATGCTCCAGAGCCTTTACTGCAAGAATTTCTACGACAGGAACAACCCCTATTTCAAGGGTGACGACTGCCTTAAGGATATAATAGACACTCCGAACAAGGAGCGTTATTTACAGATGGACGGAAAGGCGGTATACAAGTTCGCCGTTGACGCTATGGCAAATGCGGTAGAATATGTATGCGAACATTCCGGCATATCTCTTGATGATATAGATCTTGTTATTCCCCATCAGGCGAATATAAGAATAATCCAGTCCGCACTCAAGAAGATGAACGTTGATCTTGACAAGGTGTTCACAAATCTTGAAACACACGGCAACACATCAAGCTCGTGTATCCCTATGTGCCTTGCGGAGCTTGACCGTCAGGGCAGGCTTAAGCGTGGCATGAAGATATGCCTTGTCGGCTTCGGTGCGGGACTTACCTACGGCGCAACTATTTTCGAATATTAATCCACAGCTGAAAGGATAAAAACAATGGAAACAAGGATCACAAAATTACTCGGTATAAAGTACCCCATATTCCAGGGCGGTATGGCATGGATAGCCGAAAGCACACTTGCGGCGGCTGTTTCAAACGCAGGCGGAGTAGGTATAATCGCAGGCGGTTCTGCTCCTATCGACTATCTGAGAGATCAGATAAGAAGAGCAAAGTCGCTGACAGATAAGCCCTTCGGTGTTAATATAATGCTTATGAGCCCCAACGCAGAGGATCTTGCACAGCTTGTTATAAGATGAAAAGGTTCCGATGATAACGACCGGTGCGGGCAACCCCGGCAAGTTTATGGAGGCGTGGAACAACGCAGGTATCAAGGTTATCCCCGTAGTACCCAGTGTTGCACTCGCAAAGAGAATGGAAGAAGCGGTGCGTCCGCAGTAATCGCAGAGGGAACAGAATCGGGCGGTCACATAGGCGAGAACACCACTATGTGCCTTGTTCCGCAGGTAGTTGACGCTGTATCCATCCCTGTTATCGCCGCAGGCGGTATCGCAGACGGCAGAGGAATTGCCGCCAGCTTTATGCTCGGCGCAGAGGGCGTACAGGTAGGAACAAGATTCCTTGCCGCAGAGGAGTGTCAGATTCATCCTACATATAAACAGCTTGTTGTTGACGCAAAGGATACAGACAGTATAGTAACAGGCAGAACGACAGGTCACCCCTGCCGTAACGTAAAGACAAAGTTCTCGAAGAAACTCGCAAGCGGCGAGATGAACGGAACGATAACACCCGATGAATTCGAGCAGATAACGCTCGGCTCACTGCGTAAGGCGGTACAGGACGGCAACCTTGAGGAAGGCTCGTTCTTATGCGGCGCTATCGCAGGTATGGTAAAGAAGGTACAGCCTGCAAAGGAAATTGTGGAAGAAATGTTCGCAGAGGCTGAAAAACTGCTGAACAAGTAAGATAAAACTATAAAACTATAAAACGATAAAACAAAGGAGAAAATCAATGGCAACTGCAATCATCACAGGCTCTGCAAGAGGAATAGGTGCGGCAATAGCCTCCGTCTTGCAAAGGACGGATATGACATCGCATTAAAACGACATCGCCGAGAGCTGCTTTGAAAACAACGATATAATCGACAAGATAAAAGCAGAAGGCGTAAAGTGCGAAAAGTACATCGCTGACGTATCAAAGTACGATCAGTGTGAAGCATTCGTAAAGAGCGTAAAAGCCGATTTCGGCAGTATTGACGTACTCGTTAACAACGCAGGTATAACCCGTGACGGTCTGCTTGTAAGAATGAGTGAAGAAAACTACGACCTCGTTGTTGCGGTAAACCAGAAAAGCGTATTCAATATGACAAAGCTCGTAGGCTCTGTTATGATGAAACAGCGCAGCGGCAGGATCATCAACCTTGCAAGCGTAGCAGGTCTTTACGGCAACCCCGGTCAGATGAACTACTCCGCTACAAAGGCGGCTATAATCGGTATGACAAAGACCACAGCAAAGGAGCTTGGTCCGAGAAACATCACCTGTAACGCAGTAGCGCCCGGATTTATCCACACAGCAATGACAGATGCTCTTTCGGAAGAGCTGAGAGCGGCAATGGTAAAGCAGATAGCTATGGGCAGATGCGGCGAAGTTGAAGAGATAGCAGGCGTTGTATCATTCCTTGCTTCAAAGGACGCAAGCTATGTAACAGGTCAGGTAATAGAGATAAGCGGCGGCTTATCAATGTAAAGACAAGCCACGAAAGGAAATACAAAAAATGAGCAGAGTTGTAATTACCGGTGTGGGCGTAGTAAGCCCCATAGGAAACACCAAGGAAGAATTCTGGAACAGTCTTATGGAGGGCAAGCACGGCTTTACATTAGAGCAGTGGTTCCCCGGTCAGAGCGAAGAGCTTAACGTAAAGGCTTCCGTAAAGGATTTCAGCGCAGACGGTCTTTTTGACAAGAAAGAGCTTCGCCGTACAGATATAATCACACAGTATGCCGTATATGCGGCTGACAAGGCTATAAAGGACGCAGGAAGCGACTTCAAGGATCTCGATCCTTACAGATGCGGCGTAATAATCGGCTCAGGTATAGGCGGCATGGAAACAACGCAGGAAGAGCTTCTCGCATATCACAACAAGGGCAACAAGAGAGTTTCAGTATTCACTATCCCCAAGATGATAGGCAATATGGCGGCAGGTACGGTTGCTATCCGTACAGGCTTCAAGGGCGTAAACTACTGCACAGTATCTGCCTGCGCCAGCGGTACACACGCTATAGGCGAGGCATTCCACGCTATAAAGAACGGCTATATGGACGTTGCCATAGCAGGCGGCACTGAGAAATGCTCGATAGGTTTTGCCTATGCAGGCTTCAACAATATGCACGCTATAACAAAGTCGACCGATGTTGACAGAGCAAGCATCCCCTTTGACGCAGAGAGAAGCGGCTTCGTTCTCGGTGACGGAAGCGGTATCGTAATTCTTGAAGAATACGAACACGCAAAGGCAAGAGGAGCGAACATCTATGCTGAGATCATCGGCTACGGTGCGACCTGCGACGCTTACCACGAAACAAGCCCCGACCCCGAGGGCAAGGGCGGCGCAAAGGCTATGGAGTTCGCTGTAAAGGAATCAGGCAGAGCGCCCGAAACCTTCAACTATGTAAACGCACACGGCACATCCACACCTATGAACGATAAGACCGAAACAGCCGCTGTAAAGCTGGTATTCGGCGAACACGCAAAGGATATGGTCATCAACTCCACAAAGTCAATGACAGGTCACCTCTTAGGTGCGGCAGGCGGTGTAGAAGCAGTAGCCTGCGCCCTTCAGATAAAGAACAGCAAGGTGCACCGCACATTAGGTCTTAAGGTGGCAGATCCCGAATGTGATCTTGACTATGCGGCTGACGGCACGAGAGATATGAAGATAACAGGCGCACTCAGCAATTCGCTCGGCTTCGGCGGTCATAACGCTTGTATCGCATTTGCTCCCGTAGAGGACTAAGAGAAAGGTTGACACAATATGCAGTTTGAAACTAATTCGCTTACCGATGCCGTAAAGGAATTTATCGGTATTATGAAGGACAGCGGTCTGTCCTATATGTATGTAAAGAACGACAAGTTCGAGCTTGAGCTTGGTCAGAAGAATCCCCCTCCCGCACCCCCTGTGATGCCCGCAATGCCTCCTATGGCTATGGCGGCTGCTCCCGCAGTACCGACATCAGCACCGCAGGCACAGGCTCCTGCTGCGGCACCTGCCGATACAGGCAAGAGCATAAAAAGCCCCATTGTCGGCACATTCTACTCTGCCCCCTCCCCCACAAAGCCTCCCTTTGTAAAGGTCGGCGATAAGGTAAACGAGGGCGACACAGTATGCATCGTTGAGAGTATGAAGGTAATGAACGAGATACAGGCGGATATTTCCGGCACTGTAAAGTCGATTGCCGTAAAGGACGGAGAGGCTGTTGAATTCGGTCAGCCGCTCATCATAATAGAATAACGGAGGACTGTATATGTCGCTTATGAATAAAGAGCAGATAATGGAGATAATCCCTCACAGAGATCCGTTCCTGCTTATTGATACTATCGAAGAAATGGAACCCGGTCAGCGTGTGGTTGCCACAAAGTATATGAAAGAGGACGAGTTCTGGTTCAAGGGACACTTTCCCGGATACCCCGTAGTACCCGGCGTACTTATGCTTGAGATGCTTGCACAGGCAGGCGCAGTGGCAATGCTTGCACTCCCCGAAAACAAGGGCAAGATAGGTCTGTTCGGCGGTGTCAAGGACGCTAAGTTCAGAAGACAGGTAGTACCCGGTGATCTTTTAAAGCTCGAAGTCGAGATAATAAAGGTCAAAGGTCCTATCGGTGTCGGCAAGGCTCTTGCCACAGTAAACGGTGAAAAGGCGGTATCCGCAGAGATCACCTTTGCTATCAAGTAAACGGAAGGCAAACGCTGTATGTTCAATAAGATTCTGATCGCCAACAGAGGCGAGATTGCGATAAGAATAATCCGTGCGTGCAGAGAGCTTGGAGTAAAGACTGTCGCAGTATATTCGACAGCCGACAAGACTGCGCTCCACGCACAGATAGCTGACGAGGCGGTATGTATAGGACCTGCTCCGTCAAAGGACAGCTATCTTAATTCAAAGGCACTGCTTGCCGCCTGCGAGATAACGGGCGCACAGGCAATTCACCCCGGCTTCGGTTTCCTTTCCGAAAACAGCCACTTTGTACGTCTTTGCGACAAGTGCGGAATAAAGTTCATAGGTCCGGGCGCTGACGCTATGGATGCTATGGGTGATAAGGCAAACGCAAAGAAGACGATGATAGAAAACGACGTTCCCGTAGTTCCCGGCTCCGACGGTATTGTTGGGACGCTTGAGGAGGCTCAGGAGATTGCCGCAAAGATCGGTTATCCGATAATGGTAAAGGCGAGCGCAGGCGGCGGCGGACGAGGCATAAGACTTGTTGAAAAGCCCGAAGAGCTTGAAGCGGCAATGACCGCCGCAAAGCAGGAGGCTAAACAGTTCTTTGCAAACGATGATATATATATCGAGAAGTTCATTGTAAATCCCCGACATGTCGAGATACAGCTCCTTGCGGACGAGCACGGAAATGTAATTTATCTCGGCGAGCGTGACTGCTCGTTACAGCGCCGTAATCAGAAGGTGCTTGAAGAAAGCCCCAGCCCCATTATGACGGAGGATCTCCGTCGGAGAATGGGAGAAGCGGCAGTAAGAGCGGCAAAGGCTTGCGGCTATGCAAACGCAGGAACGGTAGAATTCCTTGTAGACAAGGATTTAAACTTCTACTTTATGGAGATGAACGCAAGAATACAGGTCGAACACCCCGTAACCGAAATGGTGACCGGCGTGGATCTTGTAAAGGCGCAGATAAACATCGCCGCAGGACTTCCCCTGCAG
>OKWC01000313.1_pt1 | contig 10288 bp, 11 predicted proteins | sample 1606971 | NCBI WGS metagenome assembly OKWC01 (sample SAMN04414076, study PRJEB24778) | human gut metagenome | material: faecal | host: Homo sapiens
TGACGGAGAGTATGATGACATTTATGGCATGGTTTTAGTGAATAACTATATGGGATTACTCTCTTTTGAAGATGCTGCGGGTAACACTTATCAACCTACATCGGCTTCTGTTACTCAATTTGAGGCAAATTCGAGTTTGAAGATTTCAGATTCTCGAATGGGAATCATCTTAGGAAAGAGCATAGAACCTGAGACGAATGAAAAATCTAAAACTACCAACTTCACTTTGAAGAATTTTCAGCCTATTTCTTTTGCAAACGCTGTCGTATCAATGACAGCAGAAAGCTTGGTTGTTGATGCGCCGGAAACAGCACCGGTGATAACTTTGAAATTGGAAAATGGGTCAGTTCAGCCATTTTTGTATAACAAGGATATACTTGTAACTCCTATAGCTTGGAGACTGCAAAATGACAACGATAAGTTTAAGATGCATAAATTTGCTTTAGCTTGTGTACTGGATGAAATTGAAGCAGGGGCCACAGACCTTGTTTTCTATCTACGTCATGATAAGGGTGCTGATGATAAGACAGATGTTTATTATTCTAATTGGTATGGGTATGATATAAAAAATGCTTTAGAAAGGTTTAAAGAAAAAGCAGGAAATCTTCCTACTAAATTAGTTATTAAGTCGCATGAAAGTGGAAATAAATTAAGCAATACAGAAAATACCGGAAAACTATACGGAATATACTGTAGAATACAAAATTGCGTCTACTAATCAATAAATTGATATTGAATTACAAAGATTTATTTAAACGAGTAATATCGCTGATTTCATCTCCGGCAAAAGCATGGGAGGAAATTGGCAAGGAAGAGGATAGGCGTAAAGTGCTGGGAGCATTTGTTTATCCCATGATAGGTTTATGCGGATTGTCCGTTTTTATAGGTACATTCATTGGGAATACGGCAGGGGTCGCTGCTTTCCAGATAGCAATGACACGATGTTGTGCTATATTTGTATCCTTGTTCGGAGGATATTTTTTGGCGGCATACGCCATAGACCAGTTGGGCAAGAAACTGTTAGGACGTGAAGACCAGTATGAACTAAATCAGCAGTTTGTAGGTTATTCTATGGTAGTGACTTTTGTGCTCGATATTGTCAGTGGGTTGTTCTCTATTTCCATTCTCCATTGGATATTGCAATTTTATACTATATTCGTGGTGTTCGAGGGTGCACGTACCCTGATGAAGGTAAATGAAGAGAAACTGACACGATACACCTTGATTGCTTCAGTTATTATAATTGTTTGTCCGGCATTGATTGCCGCTGTGTTTAATGAGTTATCTGTTATTTTAAATTAATGAAACCGACTCCTATTAATATAAAGAATAAGCGTGCATCGTTCGATTATGAATTTATCGATACGTACACGGCAGGTATCGTGCTCACGGGAACCGAGATAAAGTCCATCCGTTTGGGCAAAGCCAGTCTGGTAGATACCTATTGTTATTTTGTGCAAGGCGAGTTGTGGGTGAAGAATATGCACATAGCCGAATACTTTTACGGCTCATACAATAACCATTCTGCCCGTCGCGAACGTAAATTGTTGTTGAATAAGAAAGAACTGCGGAAATTGGAAGAAGCCGGAAAGAACCCCGGTTTTACGATTGTCCCTGTCCGTCTGTTTATTAATGAGAAAGGACTGGCGAAGCTGGTTGTCGCATTGGCTAAAGGTAAGAAACAATATGATAAGCGCGAGTCATTGAAAGAGAAGGACGACCGTCGCGAAATGGACCGTATGTTTAAAAGGTAAGTGAAATCCGTGTTATCCGTACCCCAAAAATAGACTTATGGCTACATTAAAACAACTAATTGACGAGAGAGTTCTCATTCTTGATGGTGCAATGGGAACTATGATACAAAGGTATAATTTGTCTGAACAGGATTTCCGGGGAGAGCGTTTTGCTGAGATGCCCGGACAGATGAAGGGCAATAATGACTTGCTTTGTCTTGCCCGCCCTGATGTGATAAAGGATATCCACCATAAATATCTGGAAGCAGGGGCTGATATTATTGAAACAAATACGTTCAATGCCCAACGGGTTTCGATGGCAGATTATCATATGCAGGATTTGTGCCGTGAGATTAATCTGGCCGCTGCCGGACTTGCTCGCGAAATGGCTGACGAATATACCGCGAAGACCCCTCATAAACCTAGATTTGTAGCAGGTTCGGTAGGTCCTACCAACAAAACTTGTTCCATGAGTCCGGATGTCAATAATCCGGCCTTGCGTGCTTTGACATACGATGAACTGGCCGCTGCCTATCAGGAACAAATGGAAGCTTTGCTGGAAGGAGGAGTGGATGCGCTTCTGATAGAAACCATTTTCGATTCCCTGAATGCCAAAGCGGCCATTTATGCTGCGGAAACGGCAATGAAGAAGATAGGGCGTGAGGTTCCTCTTATGCTTTCTGTTACTGTTTCGGATATTGCAGGACGTACTCTTTCGGGGCAAACATTGGATGCTTTTCTGGCATCCGTACAGCATGCGCCTATTTTTTCTATCGGCCTGAACTGCTCGTTCGGAGCGAAACAATTGAAACCTTTTCTGGAAGGGCTGGCTGCACGGGCACCTTATTATATAAGTGCCTATCCCAATGCCGGACTTCCTAACAGTTTGGGACAGTATGACCAGACTCCGGAGGAAATGGCTTCAGAAGTGAAGGAATATATCGATGAAGGATTAGTAAACATTATCGGTGGTTGTTGTGGTACAACGGAGGAATATATTGCAAAATATCAGGAATTGATCGTTTCCGGTTCTGCCTGGGTATCTCCTCATATCCCTGCCACCACTCCTGAGAGGCTGTGGCTTTCCGGGTTGGAGCTGTTGGAGCAGACTCCCGAAATGAATTTTATTAATGTAGGCGAACGGTGCAATGTGGCCGGATCCCGTAAGTTCCTCCGTTTAATCAATGAAAAGAAATATGAGGAAGCGCTAAGTATCGCTCGCAAGCAGGTGGAAGACGGTGCTTTGGTGATTGATGTAAATATGGATGACGGTTTGCTGGATGCCCGGGAGGAGATGACTACTTTCTTGAATCTGGTCATGTCCGAACCCGACATAGCCCGTGTACCTGTTATGATTGACTCTTCCAAGTGGGAAGTCATTGAGGCCGGACTGAAATGCCTGCAAGGAAAGTCCATTGTCAATTCTATTTCTTTGAAGGAAGGGGAGGAGATATTTATAGAACATGCCCGGCTGATAAAAAAACTGGGAGCTGCCGTTGTAGTGATGGCTTTCGATGAAAAAGGACAGGCAGATACTTTTGAACGTAAGATTGAAGTCTGTGCCCGTGCTTATAAAATATTGACAGAACAGGTGGATTTTAATCCTCATGATATCATTTTCGACCCTAATGTACTGGCTGTGGCTACGGGTATTGAGGAACATGATAATTATGCGGTGGATTTTATCAAGGCTACCGGATGGATCAAAAAGAATTTGCCCGGTGCACACGTCAGTGGTGGCGTGAGCAACCTGTCGTTCTCCTTCCGTGGAATAACTATATCCGTGAGGCGATGCATGCCGTGTTTCTTTATCACGCTATCCGTCAAGGTATGGATATGGGTATTGTAAATCCTGCTGCTTCGGTGCTCTATACGGATATTCCTGCTGATGTGCTGGAACGGATAGAGGATGTGGTCTTAAACCGTAGGCCCGATGCTGCCGAACGTTTGATAGAGACTGCTGAGGCGTGAAAAATACGGCGACCGGAACAGAAGCGGTGAAACAGGATGTGTGGCGTGAGGACCGATGGTAGAGAAACGGCTTCAGTATGCCTTGATAAAAGGCATTGGCGATCATTTGGAAGAGGATTTGGCAGAAGCGGTTAAACTGTATCCTAAAGCAGTGGATATTATTGAGGGTCCGCTAATGGAAGGTATGAATAAAGTCGGAGAATTGTTTGGAGCAGGGAAAATGTTTTTACCGCAAGTTGTGAAGACTGCCCGTACCATGAAAAAGGCGGTAGCGATTTTGCAGCCGCTCATTGAGGCCGACAAACAGGAAGGTGTCCGCAGTGCAGGAAAAGTATTGATGGCTACCGTAAAAGGGGATGTGCATGATATTGGGAAGAATATCGTATCAGTGGTCATGGCTTGTAATAACTATGAAATTATAGACCTTGGCGTGATGGTTCCTGCCGAAATGATAGTCAGGAAGGCTATAGAGGAAAAGGTGGATATAATAGGATTAAGCGGGCTGATTACTCCATCATTGGAAGAAATGGCGCATGTGGCTGTAGAGTTAAAGCGTGCGGGGCTGGACATTCCCATTATGATTGGAGGAGCCACTACTTCCAAGCTGCATACTGCCTTGAAAATAGCACCTGTTTATGGAGGTCCGGTCATTCACATGAAAGATGCTTCACAGAATGCCTTGGTAGCCGCCCGTTTGCTGAATCCGGAATCTTCTTTTGAGTTTGTGGAAAGGCTGAACAAAGAATATGAGGATCTTCGTCTGAAAAACAGTGCCAAGCAGGTAAAAACGGTATCTTTGGCAGAAGCTCAGAAAAATAAATTGAACCTTTGGTCATAAAGAAGTGCCCCTAAAAAGTTAAACACAAAACTTTTGGGGGCACTTCATAAATACGACTTTTTTTATCTGCCCATTTTATTCGAAAGAATAAGAAGCTGTTTGCTAGCAAACAAAACAGTATCCCGCCTGAAATAATGGGTTATTTTAGGCGGGATACTGTTTTATGTTATGGATATATTTTTAGGACTGCTTAGAATTTACTGAGAAACTCTTCCGCTTTTTCCAGATTTTCGGGTTTGCCGATATCAAGCAATTGCAAGTCATCTTCTACATAGCACTGGATGTCGACCCTGTGACATATGGAGAGATAGAAATCGATAATGGAATATTTTCCTTTGGGAAGGAGATGTAAAATTTTAGGGGTGGTCACTTGTATTCCGCTATAGGCGTATTCCTGGTATTCCCCTTCTCTATACCGGAATCCTGCCGGTTTGGTTTCCATGGTGTCCTTATTGACCCAGCCACATAACAGATTGTCGTCATTAAACAACAGGTAACGGGAGGTCTTGCGCTGGCTGACTAAAAGGGTGGCATTGATGTTAGGACTGTGCTGGTGATAATACATCAGACTTTCAAAATCGCAATTGGAAAGGATATCTACGTTGTGGAGCAAGTAGCATTCTTTCCGCATACTCCTAAGGTTTTTTCGATTATCTCTTCCTCATCCATCCCTTTGTTCAGATTTTCGAATATCAGTTCATACGGGGTTTCGCCTTTTTGGGTAAACATATTCTCAGGATGGTATAATAATGGTATGCTTTTTCCAAACCGCCGCCGGTATCAAGCAGGCAGTCTGTTTCGTCCGAGATTTGTATGTTGACTCCAAAGTTCTGGTTAGCTTCCAGAAAAGCAAGAATCTGATTGGAAAAGTGGTGTACATTGATCACTATTTCATCAAATCCTGCTGCTTTCAGCTTTAAGATGATGTGCTCTAACATGGTTTTTCCACCTACCGTTACTAAAGCTTTGGGACGGGTGTCTGTTATAGGTTTAAGTCGGCTGCCTAGTCCGGCGGCAAAAATCATTGCTTTCATAATGTTCTTTCAAATGTTTGTTCTATATTCTGCTCACGGTGTATGAGTTCTACTTTTACACCGAATTTTTTATTGATATGTTCTGCCATGTGTTGCGCTGAATAAACAGAACGGTGTTGTCCGCCTGTACAGCCGAAACATACAGACAGATTGCTGAAACCTCGTTCCATGTATCTTTTTACTGAAGCATCCACTAAAGAATAGGCAGCATTTAAAAATGGGAATATTTCCCCGTCTTCTTCCAAAAACGAATAACAGGCTCGTCTAACCCGGTGAAAGGTTTGTAACGTTCATATTTTCCGGGATTGTTTACGGCACGGCAGTCGAAAACATACCCGCCACCGTTGCCTGTGGGGTCGTTGGGTATTCCTTTTTTGTAGGCAAAACTCATAACCTTCACAGTGAGTTGCCGTTTTTTTAAGTCATCTTTAAATTGTTTCAGTTCGGTCAGGTCTTTTAGTACGGAACACAGGTAGGAATATTCGGGGTATTCATTATGAAGCAATTGTCGCAGGTTCTCGATGGCGTATGGTACACTTTGGATGAAATGTGGCTTCTTTTCGAAATAGCCACGGAAACCGTAGGCTCCCAATACCTGCAAGGTGCGGAAGAGTACGAAGTGACGCAACTGGCTAAAGAAATAATCACGGTCTACTGGTTTGTATTTGGAGAGGGCGTCTATATATTCTTCCAACAGTTCGTTGCGCAGGGTTTCGGGAAATTTAGCTTTAGCCTGCCATAAGAAAGAGGCTACGTCATAGAAAAACGGTCCTTTACGTCCTCCCTGGAAATCAATGAACCAGGGTGCTCCATCCTTTATTATCACGTTTCTGCTTTGGAAATCCCGATACATAAAAGTGGCGGAAGAACTGCGTAGCAGTACATCACTCATTTTTTGAAAGTCATCTTCCAGCTTGTCTTCTTGAAACTCCAGGCCGGTAGCTTTCAAAAAGCAGTATTTAAAATAGTTCAAGTCCCAAAGGATAGAACGTTGGTTGAATTCGGCTTGGGGATAACAGTGTGAAAAATCAAAGCCGTCTGCTCCGGCAAATTGGATAGAAGGCAGTAGGCGGATGGTCTTGCGCAGCATTTCTTTCTCCTCTTCGGAGAAGACGCTGGTCGCCCGCCCTTTTTCAATAGCGTTGAACAACAGGATATCTCCTAAATCTTCTTGCAAATAACAATTCTTGTCTTCAGAACAGATGTATACTTCTGGAACAGGAAGACCTTTCTTGCGGAAGTGTGCTGCCATATAAAGAAAGGCTTCGTTTTCTTCTTTGGAAGTGCCGTATACGCCAATCAGTTTTTGGGTTCCGGTCAGCCGGAAATAACGCCTGTTGGAACCGGATGAGGGTAATTCTACAATCTCTTCGGGTACTTCTCCGAGATAGGTTTGATATAGGTTCTGTAAATCCTCTGTAATCATAATCATATTTTGGAACAAAGATATATATTATTCTCCCTTTCTTGGCTGATTTGCAAAGAAAGTTAATGCTTTAGTTCCAAATTATGAGAAAATTACTTGTTTTTACTCTTTCATCCGTATCAGTGCATTTGAAATGATAGCAGTCACTCCGCCTGTTGTAATGCCGGATGAGAAAATATTCTTTATTGATTCCGGAAATTGACATAGTATTTCAGGAACCATTTCTACACTTAAACCTAAAGCGAAACTAAGTGCGATGACTAATGTTGCTTTCCGGTTGTTGATCTTCTGTGCTGCGATAATGCGAATGCCTGCTGAAGCTACTGTTCCGAACATCAGTAAAGTAGCGCCTCCCAATACAGGTTCGGGCATTAGGGAGAAAATTAATCCTACACTGGGAAATAATCCTAATAGAATAAGAAAACCTGCAATGTAATAGCCTACATATCGGCTGGCTACTCCTGTCAGTTGTATCATACCGTTATTTTGCGCGAAAACGGAGTTTGGAAAAGAGTTGAGAATACCTGCCAGCATCGAATTGAATCCGTCTGCCAAAATTCCTCCTGAAGCACGTTTGATGAATGTTTTTTCTTCTACAGGTTCTCCTGATATCAGTGAATTGGCAGTAATGTCTCCATAGGCTTCTATGGCTGTTATCAAAAATACTAACCCCAAAGCTATGAATGCGGAGAAGTCGAAATCCAGTCCGTATTTGAATGGGAGGGGAATATTGAAACCACCAAAACTTTGTACTGCCGAGAAATCAATTCTACCGAGACCCCAGGCAACTAAATATCCTATAATCAAACCGATAACGATGGAACTCATGCGTAGGTAGCGGTTGGAACTTCTATTAAAAAGGATGATGAGGATAAGTACTAGCAGAGCTAGACCTAGATTCTCAAAACTTCCGAAAGTGCCGTTGCTTTGAGCAGAGACACCCCCGCCACAAGCTGTGATACCTACTTTTATCAGGCTCATTCCAATCAAAGTGACTACAATGCCCGATACCAGAGGGGTGATTATTTTGCGGGTATATTTTAAGATGCGGCTGATGACCATCTCTACAGATGATGCCACGATGCAAGTGCCGAAAATCAGTGGAAGTCCGCCCAGCATACCTGCCGAGATGATGGGACCGATAAATGAAAAACTGGTTCCTTGGATACATAAGAGACCGGTGCCGATGCCTCCTATCCGTCTGCATTGGATAAAGGTAGAAATACCTGAGGCAAAGAGAGACATGGATACTAGGAAACTGGTGGTTTCCAAATCCAGTTTTAATGCTCCAGCGATGATAAGAGGCGGAGTGATGATGGCTACAAAAATAGCAAGTAAATGCTGTATGGCAGCAAAAATGGCCTCTCGTACAGGGGGGCGGTCGTTCAATCCGTAAATCAGTCCGGTATTGGATTGGGCGGTTTGAGATTCCTGCATGGGGTTATCTTATTTTGATTTCACAATTGTCCAGACTTTCAATGATGGCCAATGATTCTACGCGGATACCTGCATTACGCAAATAATCTCCGCCATGTTGGAATGCTTTTTCGATGATGAATCCCATTCCGGACAGTTCGGCTCCGGCTTTTTCTACCAAATCGATGATACCCTTGGCTGCATTGCCGTTGGCGAGAAAGTCGTCAATAAAAAGAACACGGTCTCCTTTGGACAGGAAATCTTTACTGACACATACATCATAAGAACGGTCTTTAGTAAATGAATATACACTGGTGGTGAGCATATTTTCCATTGTGACGGGTTTCTTTTTCTTGGCGAAGACAACAGGAAGTTCCAGTAAGTAGCCTACCATGATGGCGGGAGCTATACCACTGGCTTCGATGGTCATAACTTTATTGATATTGGTAGAGGCGAAACGGCGTACAAATTCTACAGCAATGGATTTCATGAGGATAGGATCCATTTGGTGATTGATGAAATTGTCTACTTTCAGTATTCCTCCTTCGAAACATTTTCCGTCCCGTAAAATGCGTTCTTTTAATGCTTTCATTCAAACTGTATTTTATAAATGAGTCGCAAAAGTACGTATTTTGCTGCATTATGCCAAACGTTTGTACAACTATCTCTACAGAAGCCTATTTACTTAATGATCAGGAAAGCCGGAATAAATAAGCCTGTGGAAGCATAAGCTGGTGTGGATTAAAGAATGTTTATTTCCACAAACTTTAGTTTATATATTTGGTATGTACTTCTTTTCTTGATAATTTAGTTCTCAATATAATTTTCTTAGTTTAGTATTCTTACTTAGCGAAGATATTCTAATGGGAGGAAATGACTGAATATGATGTATATTTTTCTTGTCTTTTATGATATCTGTCGGTAGGTAAACATTTAAATTTAACCATTATGAAAAAGATATTTTTATCACTTGTATTCCTTTTTGGTGTAGGAACTTTTGTCATGGCTGATGATACCATGAAAGTAAAGAATGATACAGTTGCCGTTGAAGACGGATTTAAAAACATAGACCTGAAAGAGGTTCCTCAATCTGTTAAAGATGCCATAGCCAAAAAATATCCCGAATCAACTCTTAAAAGTGCTTCTCTTTCTCTGAAAGGAAGAAGGGGTGAAGGCATATAGAATAATATATGTAACCAAGGAAGGGGTTGAAAATAGTATTCTTATTAATATAAAGACGGCTCCTGCTACAAAGTAGTTTGACAGGTAGTATAGAATTGAATGTTTTATTAATATATTGAAAGCCACCTTGCTATGGTGGCTTTTTTTGATGGGATAAGTTTTTTTCCTGTCGGATTTAGATTTTTATAATGTATCAAAGAACAGGTTGAATTTGTAAGAAATAGGCTATATGCTTATATTTGAACATAGTTTAAAAATCAAGTTTATAATCAAATAGAAAAAAGTATGAAAAGACAATTATTTACAGTGTTAGTGTGCATGACGGTGTTTGCTGTTACATCTTGTGGCGAAAAGAAAGGAAAGGATAAATTCGAGGAGCGTATAGAAAAAGCCAAAGAATCGGTTGAAGATGTGGTGGATGATGCCAAAGATCAAATTGAGGATAAAGCCGATGAGGTTGGGGAAACCTTGGATAAAGCTAAAAGCAAGATAGAAAAAGCCAAAAAGAAACTTGATAAGGCTAATAGAGATTGAGAAAAATTGATTATGGATGAATGGAAAGAGATTGTCGGCTGATTTATATTAGGGACATTCATTAAATATTACAAAATCAGCCAACTAATTCATACACAAAGTATTGCGAATTAGTTGGCTTTTTTGTATCTTTAGGTATTCCCCCGAAAATAAG
>OKWC01000316.1_pt1 | contig 10218 bp, 13 predicted proteins | sample 1606971 | NCBI WGS metagenome assembly OKWC01 (sample SAMN04414076, study PRJEB24778) | human gut metagenome | material: faecal | host: Homo sapiens
ATTGAAAAGTAATATTGAAACCAGTCATATACCTATCATATTAGCTGACCGCATTGAACGATAAAGAAAGTATTATCAAAGGCTTACAGACCAAAGCCGATAAATACATAGTCAAACCATTGACATGGAAGTACTGAAAGCAAACATAACCAACGTTCTGGCGAACAGGGAAATCATGAAAAGCGTTTCTCACAATTCAAATTCAATGCAGACGAGGTATCAGATGATCCCGACGGTCAGTTTGGAACAGGAATTTCTTTTAAAAGCTACCGACATCATAAAAAGTAGTATAAACAAAGAAATGAACGTAGAAAACCTATGTGATGCAATGAATATGAGCCGGAGTAGTTTATACAATAAAATAAAGGCCTTAACCAATGATTCGCCCAGTGACTTTATACGTAAAGTACGTATGAACGAAGCTAGCATTTTATTGAAAAGCAAACGTTATACCGTATCCGAAGTTTCGGATATGATGGGATTCAGTGATCCCAAATATTTTACGGATACATTTAAGAAATACTACGGAGTTCCACCAAGCACTTATATGAAACAAAATTAAAAAAATGAATTTCTATTTACAATCATTTCTTATCTTCCTAAAAATAGGACTATTTACTATTGGCGGAGGATATGCTATGGTTCCCCTAATTCAAGATGAAATAGTGGACAAACGAAAATGGATTGACAAAGAGGATTTATTGATTTATTAGCCCTCACTCAGTCTGTACCCGGAATATTTGCTGTAAATATTGCCATATTTATCGGATATAAATTGCGTAAATTCCGTGGAGCTTGGCAATGGCTTTAGGCACAATACTTCCCCTCTTCTTTATCATATTGGCAATTGCCTTGTTCTTTCAACAGTTCAAACAATACCCAATTGTAGAGAATATATTCAAGGGAATTCGCCCGGCGGTAGTAGCCCTTATTGCAGCTCCCACTTTCTCCATGGCAAAATCCGCCAAGATAAACCGTTACACTGTCTGGATACCAATAGTATCCGCATTGCTTATCTGGGTATTGGACGTGTCTCCAGTCTACATTATCATAATAGCGGGCGTGGGAGGTTTTATATATGGCAAGTACAAACATAAATATTCATCCAAATGATTTTTCTATATTTATTCTACACATTCTGTAAAATAGGGCTCTTCGGTTTCGGAGGAGGCTATGCCATGTTGTCCATGATACAAGGAGAAGTAGTAACAAGATATAATTGGATCAGTGCCAGCGAATTTACAGATATCATCGCTATCAGCCAAATGACACCGGGTCCCATTGGCATCAACTCTGCTACTTATGTGGGATATACTGCGGTATTGAATGCAGGCTACAATGAAAGCTGGGCTATATTCGGTTCTTGCATAGCTACTTTTGCTGTAGTTTTTCCATCGTTCATATTAATGGTAATCATCAGCCGGTTCTTCTTGAAATACCAAAAGCATCCGGTTGTAGAAGCCGTATTCAAAGGGTTGCGTCCGGCAGTAGTAGGTCTGCTGGCAGCAGCTGCACTCGTCTTGATGAATGCTGAAAACTTCGGCAGTTATCAAATAGATTTGTATCAATTCATCATCAGTATAATTATTTTTCTAGTAACCTTTATAGGTACACGGAAATACAAAATCAATCCTATATTAATGATTATACTTTGCGGAGTGGCAGGGTTCCTGCTTTACTGAGAATAGGACGATTATGGGAAATCATCAAAAAAATCCGTATGATCGGCTCCGGAAATAATCATCAACTCTTTGTCATCACTGATTAGATAAAGCCGCAATAGATGGATTACAGATGTTATAACCTTTTCCTGATTTCAACATAAACAATATAGCACCCGGAAAACAGGCGGCATACAAATCAACTGCCACTGCCCCGGAATTCTTTATTCATCGATAGGACGTGAATATAATACCCAGGCAGTGGCAGTAAAAATAAAATCTAAAATTAAAGAAAACACTCCCGCTTCTTACAGTTTTACTTTCTTTTTAGTACCTTCGACTCATTGTGCAAACGATCCAACGCTGTCACTACATACTGGTACTTCGTTTTTCCATTCGTTATAAGGTAATGGATAAAAATGGTCACGGGTAATGGCTACAATATGGGAAGCATCATCCAAATTGACTTTTTCTTTTTTATCAAAGCGATAAACCACATATTGTACAGCTTTGTCCATCTCGTCCTTTGCCTTCGGAGCTGTCCAGAAGAGTACCGGACCTTCATACGTCCATACCATCTTCACCTTCTTTACTTTACCTGGAGCCTTATCGTCCATAAAAGGAGATCAGGAATCAAAGCCGGATAACGATGATACTCCTTCTCCAGCATAGTGCGGTAATTGCCGGCATTATCCACCACTGCAGCAGCATACCATTGACAACTTCCCTGCACGGTAGGAAGCGACCGTTGCAACTTCATTTTGGCAGGCATCTGGTTTTGTAACGGATTACGGGCATCCGCCTTGTTCACCGTACGCATCACATCCTGACCGATAAATAACGGACGCGAAGCGGCATGTTTTGCCCACCAATGTATCAAGTTGTCATAATCGGCAGCAGGATGACCTATTTCCCAATAAATCTGAGGGATATTATAATCTACCCAACCATTATTAATCCACATCAGCACATCTGCATACAAATCATCATAATTCTGAAGACCGCGTGTATCACTTCCATTCGGATCATTTTTCTTGTTGCGGTAGATACCAAAAGGAGAAACACCGAACTTCACCCACGGCTTACACTCGCGCACAGTTTCGTGAATTTCCTTTATCAGCACATTCACGTTGTCACGGCGCCAATCGGCTTTATTACTGTATCCGCGACCATATTGCGCAAAACTGACATGATCAGGAAAATCTTCGCCCGGGTTGGGATAAGGATAGAAATAATCATCCATATGAATGGCATCCACATCATAACGGGTAACAATATCGCGCACAATCTTGCAAATGTATTTACGGTTTTCGGGCAAAGCCGGATCAAAATAAAGTTGACCAGCATAATTCACGAAACGTTCCGGATTCTTATTATACGGATGAATGGGTGATAAGGCAGTAGTTCCCTTTGTCTTGGCACGGTAAGGGTTAATCCAGGCATGGAACTCCATTCCACGCTTATGGCATTCATCAATCATGAACTGCATCGGGTCCCAGTAAGGTGAAGGCACTCTGCCCTGCACTCCTGTAAGAAAGCGGCTCCACGGCTCATAAGAAGATTTATACAAGGCATCGGCTTCTGCACGTACCTGAAAAATTATCGCATTAATGCCTGCGCCCTGCAGACTGTTTAGTTGATTTATTAACAGCCGCTGTATCTTCTCTGTCGGCATTCCCTGGAACTGTCCATTCACACACTGAATCCATGCACCGCGGAACTCACGTTTAGGATAACGTGTCTGAGCACTGACGACAGAAGTAAAAAGTAGTGCTATCAATAAAAGAAGAATAGTTTTTGCTCTCATTTTGTTATTCTTGTTTAATACGCTTGCAAAGATAAGAAAACTTATAATTATCTTTGCATATTAAACCAAATTCAATAAAGAATGTCAGAAAGTAACTATATATCCATAAAAGGAAGCAAAGGTAAACAACCTCAAAAACATCGATGTAAACATTCCACGCAACAAGCTGGTCGTCATCACGGGACTATCCGGTTCCGGAAAATCATCCTTGGCTTTTGATACATTATACGCTGAAGGTCAGCGACGCTATGTAGAAAGCCTGTCATCATACGCCCGTCAATTTCTGGGCCGCATGAGCAAGCCTGAGTGTGATTTCATCAAAGGTATACCACCCGCTATCGCCATAGAGCAAAAAGTGAACAGCCGCAATCCTCGTTCCACCGTGGGTACTTCCACCGAAATATATGAGTATCTGCGACTGCTCTATGCACGCATGGGGAAGACTTATTCCCCCATTAGCGGGCAACTGGTGAAAAAACATAGCATTGAAGATATTGTAAACTGTATGCTTTCCTTTCCTAAAGGAACGAAATACACGGTTCTCACTCCTATGATGCCCCGTGAAGGCCGTACACTGCTCCAGCAACTGGAAATGGACTTGAAACAAGGATTTACCCGTATAGAGGTGAACCGTGAAATAGTCCGTATAGAAGATTTTCTGCAACAAACAGCTGCCGAAGATAAAAAAACAAAACATCTATCTGCTGGTAGATCGCATGACAGCCGATGATAGCAAAGACAGTATCAGCCGCCTCACCGATTCTGCCGAAACGGCCATGTACGAGGGAGACGGGAATTGCCTCCTCCGCTTCTACTCTGCTGACGGAAGTACGCAGCTGTTCTCTTTCAGCACTAAATTCGAGGCCGACGGAATTAAATTCGAAGAACCGAATGACCAAATGTTTTCATTCAATTCCCCTCTCGGCGCTTGTCCCGAATGCGAAGGCTTCGGTAAAGTGATAGGTATAGATGAACATCTGGTGATTCCAAACCGTGCTCTGAGTGTATATGACGGAGCTGTCCTTTGCTGGCGTGGTGAAAAGATGGGGGAATGGCTACAGGAATTCATTCATGAAGCTCCCGCCCACGATTTCCCCATCTTCGCCCCTTATTATGAAACTGACACAGGAACAAAAAGATTATTTATGGCATGGACCTAGAAATAAGGCCTGTATAGATTCTTTCTTCAAAATGCTGGAAGAAAACCAATATAAAATACAATATCGTGTGATGCTGGCACGATACAGGGGAAAAACTATTTGTCCTGTCTGCCACGGACACGCTTGAAAAAAGAAGCCGGTTATGTAAAAGTAGGTGGAAAATCCATCTCTCAACTGGTTGACTTACCTATTCACGACTTAAAAGAATTCTTCCGCACTCTAGAACTAGATGCACATGACACAGCCATCGCCAAACGGATCTTAACGGAAATTACCAACCGCATCAACTTCCTCATGGATGTGGGTTTGGGATATCTTACACTGAACCGTCTCAGCAACTCGCTCTCCGGCGGTGAAAGCCAGCGCATCAATCTGGCCACCTCATTAGGCAGCAGCTTGGTAGGTTCACTCTATATCCTGGACGAGCCCAGTATCGGATTACACAGCCGTGACACCGACCGGCTGATAAAAGTACTTCGTCAGTTACAGGAGCTGGGAAACACCGTAGTAGTGGTAGAACATGATGAAGAAATAATCCGTGCTGCCGATTATATCATTGATATCGGTCCTCAAGCAGGACGTTTAGGAGGACAAATAGTATATCAAGGCAACATGAACGATCTTCAAAGAAACAGTAACAGTTATACGGTGCGCTATTTGTTGGGAGAAGAAAACATAGAGATTCCCCGATGCCATCGTCCGTGGAACAATTATATAGAAATAAAAGGTGCGCGTGAAAACAACCTTAAAGGCATTGACGTAAAATTTCCACTGAATGTAATGACGGTAGTTACGGGAGTCAGCGGTTCGGGGAAGAGTACGTTGGTACGTGATGTCTTTTACAAGGCATTGAAACGCGAATATAGTGAAGCTAGCGAACGGCCGGGTGAGTTCATCTCTTTGGAAGGAGATGTACAGCTGGTGAAAGATATTGAATTTGTAGACCAGAATCTATCGGAAATCATCACGCAGCAATCCGGTAACCTATGTAAAAGCATACGAACGAAATACGAAAAACTCTTTGCCGAACAGCCTCTTGCCAAGCAAATGGGATATACTGCCGGATATTTCTCATTCAATACCGAGGCGGGCGCTGTGAGGAATGCAAAGGTGACGGTACGGTAACCGTTGAAATGCAATTTATGGCAGATTTGGTACTAGAATGTGAGTCTTGTCATGGAAAACGTTTCAAGAGCGACACGCTGGAAATAAAATTCCAAGACAAGAGCATCTATGACATTCTGGAAATGACAGTGAATCAAGCCATTGAATTCTTTGCCGAATACAATCAAAAAAAGATAGTGAAGAAACTAATTCCATTACAAGAAGTGGGATTGGGATATATAAAGTTAGGACAAGCCTCCTCCACTCTTTCCGGCGGCGAGAACCAACGCGTAAAACTAGCTTATTTTCTGAGCATAGAGAAAGCACAACCCACTATTTTTGTATTCGATGAACCAACCACAGGTCTGCATTTTCATGATATCAAGAAACTGCTGGAAGCATTTGAAGCCTTAATCAGCCGCGGACATACCATTATCATTATCGAGCATAATATGGATGTGATAAAATGTGCCGACCATGTGATTGACCTAGGACCCGAAGGAGGAAATATGGGAGGAAATCTGGTAGTTGCGGGCACTCCGGAAGAGGTTGCAGCATGTGCGGCATCTTATACGGGACAGTTTTACGTGAAAAACTGGCGATGGATTCTCCTGATTGATTTTTTATTCACCGCTGATTGTCCAAACTGACACAAATTATTAAATATGATTATACGCAATATACCACTAGATGATAAATGGGAATTTAAAAGTGATTTATTCTGTTCTGTAAATTTAGCATTTTGTGGTATGATTGCAGAATCATTTTACTAAAAATCTGTTTTAATGTTTTCCACATTGTCAATCTAAACGAAAATATGAGTAAATTTAGAATTGAATTAACAACCTTATAAATCAACAGAATATGAAAAAACTTTTTTTACTACTCTTGCTGTTCCCTTTCCTATTGGGATGTTCACAAAAAGAGAAAGAATTCACCGTTCTTCAATGGAACATTTGGCAAGAAGGAACTGTAATTCCCGGTGGTTACGATGCTATTGTGAATGAAATAGCCCGTCTTCGTCCGGACTTCGTCACATTGAGCGAAGTACGTAATTACGAAAACACCAATTTCACTGCCCGCCTAGTGCAATCATTAAAGGAAAAAGGAGAAACCTATTATTCCTTCTATACCTATGATACAGGTCTGTTAAGCCGATACCCCATCACTGATTCATTAACCGTTTTCCCGAAAAGAATGACCACGGCAGTATCTATCGCCTTACAGCCGATATGAACGGACAGAAAATAGCAGTCTACACCGCTCATCTTGATTATTTGGATGACGCCTATTATAATGTACGCGGATATGATGGTTCTACTTGGGAAGAAATCCCTATCCCCACTACCGTAGAAGAAGTATTAAAGAGAAATGTAGCCTCACAACGCGATGACGCCATCAGACTATTCATTGAACAGGCAAAAAAAGATCGTGCAGCCGGCTACACCATCATTTTAGGAGGAGATTTTAATGAACCTTCACATCAAGATTGGACTGAAGAGACCAAAGACCTGTATGACCATCATGGCTTTGTAATCCCCTGGACAGTTCCTGTCCTGTTAGACGAAGCCGGATTGAAAGACGCCTATCGAGAATTCTATCCAGATGTATTAAACTATCCCGGCTTCACTTATCCTTCGGATAATCCGGCAAAGCCCGCCGACAAAATAACCTGGGCTCCCAAAGCAGATGAACGCGACCGTATAGATTACATTTGGTATTATCCCGAAAAGGGGTTGAAAGTGAAAGACGCCGCCATTTTCGGTCCGAAAAATTCCATAGTCCGTGCACAGCGTGTTCAGGAAACATCTAAAGACAAGTTTATAGAACCATTGGGCGTATGGCCTACAGACCATAAAGGAGTACTGGTTACTTTCCAATATCCCGCCAAATAATATCGTTTTTCCCAATATTTCTGTTATCTTTGTCCAATAACCTAATTTATTATCCTATGACCAAATGTACACATAAGCAGTTAATGACCGCCTGTATGTTAGCAGGCACATTGATGTTGGGAGCATGTACCAGTACTCCCCCTGTAACAAAAGAGGTATCCATTGTACCCATAACCAACCATCTGGAGGAAACAAACGGTGCTTTTGTATTGAAAAGTAATACCTCCATCGGTGTTATTGACGCCGAACTAATTCCCGCAGCCGAGTATTTGGCCGATATGCTTTCCAGTGCCACAGGCTACGACCTTAAAGTAAAAGAAGGCGAAGGAACCATCACCCTTGCCTTGGGGGATGTTCAAGGAAAAGAAGGTGCCTATACCCTGACAGCCGAGAGCGATAAGGTCAACATTACAGGTAACTCTTACGGAGGTGTCATTGCAGGTATCGAATCCCTCAGACAGCTGTTTCCCCCGCAAATAGAATCTAAAGAAATTGTTAAAGGTACAGACTGGGCCATACCGGCCGTTAACATTCAAGATGCCCCCCGCTTTGAATGGAGAGGCATCATGCTGGACGTATCCCGCCATTTCTACACAATAGATGAGGTGAAAGAATTACTGGATGTCATGGCCCTTTACAAGATGAATAAATTCCACTGGCATCTTACCGATGACCAAGGATGGCGTATCGAAATCAAGAAATATCCTTTACTGACGGAAAAAGGAGCCTGGCGCAAATTCAATTCCCATGACCGCGAATGCATACGTCAGTCAAAGACTGATAACAATCCGGATATGGCAATTCCCGAAGACAAGATACGCATCGTAGAAGGTGACACCCTATATGGAGGCTACTACACTCAGGAAGATATCAAGGATGTCATAGCATACGCCAAAATACGAGGCATAGATATTATTCCCGAAATTGATATGCCGGGACACATGCTGGCAGCTGTGAGTAACTATGAAGGTGTTTCCTGTTTTAACGAAACCGGTTGGGGAAGCGTCTTCTCCTCACCTGTTTGTCCGGGGAAAGACTCTGCATTGGAGTTCTGCAAAAATGTTTATGCAGAACTGATAGCCCTTTTCCCCTATAAGTATGTACATATAGGAGGTGACGAAGTAGAAAAAACCAATTGGAAAAAATGTCCGGACTGCCAGAAACGTATGCATGACAATAATCTGAAAACCGAAGAAGAACTGCAATCATGGTTCATTCATGACATGGAGAGATTCTTTAACGGGAAAGGCAAAGAAATGATAGGCTGGGATGAAATCATTGAAGGCGGATTGTCTAAAACAGCCACCGTAATGTGGTGGCGCAGCTGGGTAAAAGATGCAGCGACCAAGGCAACGGCACAAGGCAACCCTGTCATTTTCACTCCTAACGGACAATTTTATTTGGATTATGCAGAAGACAAGAATTCTATGGCAAGCATTTATAATCTGGATACGACAGACAACCTGACTCCCGAGCAGCAGTCGCTGATTTTAGGAGTGCAGGGAAATATTTGGTGCGAATGGATTCCTTCCAACGCACGTATGCAATATATGGCCATTCCACGTTTGCTGGCTATTGCCGAATTAGGTTGGAGCAAACCGGAGCAAAAAGACTGGAATGCCTTCAAACAACGCCTGTCTGATCAGTTTGAACGTCTCAATATCATGGGTATCAATTACCGTATACCCGATTTGGAAGCTTTAATGCCGTCAACGCCTTTATCGGTGAAGGAACCATCAATGTAACTTGCCTTGACCCCACTGCGGAAATTCACTATACCACTGATGGCAGTACTCCTACTTTACAATCTCCCGTATATGAAGGTCCCATCAAAGTGACTGAAACCACAGACTTTACTTTCTGCACCTTCCGCCCTAATGGAAAGAAAGGTGACATAGCCAAGACACGTTTCATCAAAAGTGAATATACCCCCTCTGTAACTGCCGCTCCTTCCAATCCGGGTTTGAAAGCTACATGGCACGAATTTAAAGGAAATAAATGCAGTGAAATAGAAAAAGCTCCGGTCAATGGTACTTATCCAGTGGAAGACGTTATGATTCCTAAAAAAGTAAAAGGAAATATCGGACTGATTATCAAAGGATATTTCAATGCTCCTCAAGACGATATCTACACTTTTGCACTCCTGTCCGACGATGGTAGTACATTGACCATAGACAGTGAACAGATAGTAGACAATGACGGACCTCACGGACCTAAAGAAATAGTGGGACAAAAGGCATTGGCGAAAGGATATCATCCAATGGAATTACGTTATTTCGACCAAAACGGAGGACAACTGAAATTAAAAGTAACAGGTAGTGATGGTAAAGAAATTCCGTTCACGCATCTCTATGCGCATTAATCTCACATAAAAAGTTTTTCCACCACAGATTATACAGATTTACATAGATTGAAATTCAATGAATTCTCCCATTCAATAATCTGCGTAATCTGTGGTGGAATTACATCAATCAGAAGTAAACTCCGAACCCTATCTTGAAGCCTAATTTACTAAATTCTGAAATATCACTAAAACTCAAGTCATAATATACAGACGGCTCAATAGTCACATTTCTGCCCAAGAAAAAAGC
>OKWC01000317.1_pt1 | contig 10212 bp, 12 predicted proteins | sample 1606971 | NCBI WGS metagenome assembly OKWC01 (sample SAMN04414076, study PRJEB24778) | human gut metagenome | material: faecal | host: Homo sapiens
CGTGATTTCGCCTGACACATAGAGCAACGTGTAGATAACCATTGCAACAACAGGCAGTAGCGGCATAATAAACGTTTTTTCTTGCCTTTGGTATACGGCACTTTTGATATTAAAAGCCACAAAATGCGCCGATTGTGCATAAAAGCATATATCCTGCCACTATGTAATATCCGCCTGCATAGCTGTAATCTCTGTCGTTCCACATTTCCCTTTCTCCGGGAAATCTGAATACAAGGCAATGCAGATCGTTTGTAAGCACGAATATTACCATCAGAACAGAAGCGACATACAGTAAGGATGTAACTGCGGGCAGGCGGTAGTTTTCGGGCTTTCCGAGCGACAGAGCGACAAGCAGTGCAAACATAGGGATAAATATCATCGGGATATAATACATATACCACAGCATTCTGACAGCGAGCGGACTCTCGGCTATAATGAACTTCACCGAACGTATAGCTACCCAGAACACAATAAGCCCTGCTATAGATGTCATAAAGCGTTTTGCCTGTATCTGCACTATCCTGTTTCTCAGGGTGATTCCCCATATCAGAAACATAAAAATATATATCAGGCTTCTGATAATGCCGAATATTTGCATAGTAACGATCCTGTCAAGCTGTCTGCAAAGCATTGCGGCGGCTATGGCGGTTATTATCAATATTATATGTAAAACGGACGACCTTGCTATTCTTTTTTTCATCTGCTCACCTCTTTTATTCCAGTATAACATGGCTGAAAGCGTTTTGCAATAAGTGTAAAAAAATAAAGCTGTGGGTCAATGCCCACAGCTAAGAGGATTCGTTATATACTATCTATTTTATCGCATTGCTCAAGCGCACGTTTTAACGCCTGATCCATATTGTAATATCTGAAATCGGCAAGTCTTCCGCAACAGATAAGATTATCAATCTGCGACGCCAGAGCTTCGTACTTTTCATATTGTTCCATGCTCTCCTTTGTGAGAACGGGATAATACGGCTCAAGCTTTTCGCCCGACTTATACGGGAGAGGATATTCTACCGCATAGGTACTGCCTTTACATTCTGGACGGGAATTTTCTTGTACTCTGTGATTCTGGTAAAGCCCTTTTCCTGAGGATATGCGACGACAGGAGCATCCTGAAGGCTGTCCTTGTCGGTATACTTATACTCAAAACGCAGTGAACGGTAAGGAAGTCTGCCGTATTTTTCGCTGAAAAGCTCATCAAGCGCACCTGTATAGACAAGAATGTTATTATACGGCTCACCGTCAACATACAGCTTATTATCCTTTACGGTAATCCGCTCAAGTGCCTCGACACCGGTCCTGACCGTGATATTCTCGTGGTTCAGAAGATTTCTGAAGAACTCCGTGAATGAATGCACCGGCATTACCTGATAAGCGTCATCGAAATATCCCTCGTCATATGAAAAACGCAGAGGTACTCTTTTAAGCACAGACGGGTCAATCTCAGAGGGAGATACGCCCCACTGCTTAGCGGTATACGGCGCATAATCGTTATCGAAAAGATACTGAGCGTATGCTCTTATATCATCGTCCTCGTTTTCGAGAACTTCAACCACGGTAGCGGTCGGTCTGCCCTCGTAAACCTTAGTCAGCTTTGCCTTGAGCGTTTCTGCCTTTTGCTTATCAAAGAACTTATCAATCGTGGTAAAGTTGAAGGGAGTGGGGGTATATGTATCATTCCATACCGCACCGCAGGTCAGCTTGTAATCCGACCACTGCTCATAGCGGCACATATAATCAAAAAGATATTTCTCTTTCGTGTGGAATGTGTGCGGACCGTAATCCTGTACGAGTATTCCGTGATCGTCAACGTGGTCGTACATATTGCCGCCGATATGATCCCTGCGTTCCCATATCTCGACCTTCTTGCCTTTTTCCGCTAAATGACGGGCGATTACCGCTCCGGAAAGTCCACAGCCGACTATAAGGGTGTCAAAATCAAAACTGCTCATCAAAAGCCACCGTACTTGCTCATGAATTCTTTAAAGGTCTGCAGATTCTTGTCCTTGTCGGCAAGTATGACCTTATCAATTCCGCCTACTCTGTCAAGCTTCCAGTCTACTGCAATGTCGGGATCGTTCCACATAATGCCGTCATCATATTCGCCGTAGAATTTTTCTCCGCACTTGTAGGATACTATGCTGTCCTCAAGTACAAGATAACCGTGAGCGCAACCTGCGGGAACGAGTATTTCGTTGTGCTTTTCACCGATAAGCTCAAATGCAAGCCACTTCTTGAACGTGGGGCTGTCCTTGCGTAAATCGACTACTACATCGTAAACGTGTCCGTGTATGCAGCGTACCAGCTTGGGCTGCTGTTTCTCACGCTGAAAATGAAGTGCACGGATAACGCCCTTGTAGCTTGTCGTATAGAAAACCTCGGCAAGATCGTGCTTTATGCCGTTTGCCTCGAACACTTCCTTCGAGTAATCCTTTGTGAAACAGCCTCTTATATCATCGGCATTGAAGGGAGTTACTTCTATAAGTCCCTTAATCTCTGTTTCCTTGAATTCAAACTTCTGTATCATTTCTGCTCCTTAATCCAATCCATTGTTTTTTTGACGCCTTCACCAAAAGGTATTGTAGCTCTGAAGCCTGTATCCTTTTCTGTAATCGAACAGTCAAAATCCGATAGCGGCATATTTACGCCTGTGAACGGAACATCTCCGAACACGAACTCCTTGTCGGGAGCCAGTGCAGCCTTCATCTCAAGAACAAATTCTCTGAGCGGCTTTGCATCCGAGCTGCCTATAAGATAGTGGCAGAAAGGCTTGCCGTTCTCTCCGATGAGATAGAACGCTCTTGCAACATCGTCTATATATACAAAGTCATAATTCTGTGTACCGCTTGTGAACTGTAAAGGCTCATCGTTTATAATCTTTCTGATGGTCGTATTTACAAAACGGGGTGAAAGCTCACCTGCACCGTATGCGTTGGTTATCTTTGCCCAGCAAAGATCTATACCTATCTGTGCGGCAACGCTCATGCACATTGTATGAGCAACAAGTTTACCGCTTCCGTATATGTACCTGCACCGGGCTTATTACCCTGTCTGAATGCGGCTGATATTGTTTCATGCTCCATTATAGAGCCGGCACATACAAACTTCTTGCAGTCCATATCCTTTGCCACTCGCAGACAATCTACCGTCCACTGAGCGTTATTAAGCTGTAAAGCGGTGTCTGCTCTCGCAGGGCTGCCGAGCCTACCCACGCAAAAGTGATAGAATACATCAATATCACGGTCGGGGATAATATCGGCGAGCTTTGACGATTCGGAAAGCTCGTGAGCCACAAATCTTACATTTTCGGGTATGTTGTTATTGCAACCGTCACGGTCAAGTGCGATTACCTCAACATTATTCTTTACCAATTCACGCACAAGCGCACTTCCGACAAAGCCGTTTGCACCTGTAACAAGAGCTTTTTTCATTACTTTACCTCCAGATATTCGTTTATCTGCTTTTCCATAACGGCGCTAATGTCGCCGCCTGAAAGATACACCTTGCTCACTCGGTCACCTTTTCGATAGCGTCGGAAATATGCCAGCGGGGACTCCATCCGAGTACACGCTTAATTCTTGAGCAATCAAGCTTGAGGAAATTTGCCTCGTGGGGAGCGTTCTTATCCGCAACGTTTTCCACGAAGCGCCGTCGCCCCAGTGTGAACAGAACAGATCGACAAGCTCGCCTGTAGCGGCACAGTCGCAGTCATCCGGACCGATATTATAATTACCGGCAAGGCTCTTGTCCTCATACTGCTTCATCGCAAGCACAAGATATGTAACGACCGGCTCGAGAACGTGCTGATAGGGACGTGTCGAATAAGGATTTCTTACTGTTATCTCCTGCTTAGCCTCCATTGCTCTTACGCAATCGGGGATGATTCTGTCCTTTGCAAAGTCGCCGCCTCCGACAACGTTTCCTGCACGGCAGGTCGAAACCGCAATGTCACGGTTATAGAAGAACGACTTTATATAAGAGCTTGTTACAAGCTCCGAGCAGCTTTTTGAGTTGGAATAAGGATCATAGCCGTCAAGTGCGTCATTTTCACGGTATCCCCACTCCCATTCGTTGTTCTTGTAAACCTTATCGGTGGTTACGTTTACGAATGATTTTACGCTGTCACACAGCCTTACAGCCTCGCAGATGTTTACAGTACCCATAACATTTGTTTCATATGTATAGACAGGCTTTGCGTAGCTTTCTCTTACTATGGGCTGTGCCGCCATGTGAATTACTATTTCGGGGCGGTACTTCTGCATTGTTTCGTTCAGCTTTGCAAGATCTCTTATATCGCCGATAACCGAAACTATTTCCTTCTCAACTCCGGAAAGCTCAAAAGAGAGGGCGTTGTGGGGGGATTGAGAGAATAACCGATAACTTTTGCTCCTGCCATAGAAAGCAGTTTGCACATCCAGCTTCCCTTGAAGCCTGTGTGACCTGTTATCAGTACAGTTTTACCCTTGTAAAATGACATATCCATATTGATTTTTCCTTTACGAATTAATAATATTTTCGCCGCTTTCATCTCTGACCTCGGCTAACAGTATTGTTTCAAGTGCAATAGCCGGATTAGCGGGTTTAACTATTCTGAAAGTGTATTTACCGCACATTTTCTCTATCATAGGCTTAATTTCAAAGAAATCGTTTGCCGAATGATAGATGCTGATAAGAAGTATCGGGTGCTGTGTGCGGATAGTTTCGACAGCGCCCCTGAGCAGCAGCTGCTCGCCTCCTTCAATGTCCACCTTTATAAGACCGACCTCGATATTGTTTTCCCGTACATAATCATCAAGAGTAACAACGGGAACTTCGATATGATCCGGATAATTATAACCGGGACGTTCAACAAGGGAATTGCAGGAATTGCGCTCACCCAGACTGAATGTTGCCGTGCCGCTTTTCTCGCCCAGTGCTTTGCTTACAGGCACTATATTGTCAAGATGATTCAGCCTTATCGTTTCACGGATGATATCCATATTTGAGGGAGAGGCCTCGAATACATGAATGTTCTTATCCGTATATGACGAGAACAGAAGCGCCGTGTCACCGACATATCCGCCTGCGTCGATTATATGCTTATTTCTCACGCTGTCCAGCGTGGTCAGCTTATCTATTCCGTATCTTGTGAAGAATACGCTGCTGTCAAACTGGTTAACGGGGAGATAATAACCGTTGTAATAATAAAGATTATCGTTCAGCTTTACTATCTTTGAGCTGAATTCATCATTCATACGAACAAATTCTTCCTGCTCACGCTGTGTATAAACATCCTGCAAGGACTTGTTGCCGTCCGCTATCATTCCCATACGATGAATTATATCGGAAACGGTATTTCTGCTCTCGTTGTCAAGTCCGCTTATAAGTGCGCTGAATCGTTGTGCGCTGTCCTCTCTGTTCATAGCGTCACTGAACAATTTTGCCAGAGCTTCACGTTCACCGGGATGAAAATACAGTTTTCTGAGATATGACTGCCTTTTGAACAGATTCATCTCACGGCGGATCGTATTTGCCGTATTCTCTGCATCAAGCAAAGACTGTGCGTATTCGCCCGTCTTTGAAGTCTTGTCGAAGCCTGCAGTTACGCTGTCGGAAAGCGACTTAATATCAGCCGAAATGCTTTCGTTATCTGCCGATAAGCCGTCAAGCGCAGACGCATACTCGCCCTGTCTTTGAGGTCTTGTCGAAGCCTGCGGTAATGCTGTCGGAAAGTGACTTAATATCACCGGAAAGCGAGTTGTTTGAGTGATCTTATTTCTCCTGCGTGCTTATTATTTTCCGATATGCCGTTTTCAATAAGTTCGACAATGTGCTTATCGCTATCGGAAGAACGCTTGTCGCTGTCGGTTATACAACCGAGTATTTCCTCTGTGTGATGTGAAATACAGTCGATAAGTTCACCGGATATTACGGCAGATTTCTCCGATATTTCGTTACTCAGCTTTTCGCCGATACGCTCATTTTGCTTTTTCAGATTTTCAATATCAAGTTTTAATTTCTTTGAGTTTTAATGCAGTGTCCTCGCCGAATTTAACCTGATTCGTCTTCCAATGTACGCAACGATTGACGGCACAGTTTTATCTGCTCCGCATTATCACGGCATATATCCGTGCAAGTATTCAGGCTGTTTTCAAGAAAACCGAGCATTTCACAAAGCTGTGCAAAATGCTCGCTTTCTGTCTGCCTTATCTCGTTGTTGAGCTTTATTGTCTTGTTGCGTGACATCGGAAATAATCTTCCGAAAAATCCCGCAAGTTTATCGGATAATTTACTCATTATTTCCAAATCTTCCAGGGAGCATTGTTGCTGCTCCACATTTTCTCAAGTTGTTCTTTTTCTCTTACAGTATCCATGCACTGCCAGAAGCCTGTATGCTTATATGCCATAAGTTCTCCAGCTTTGCTACTGTTTCAAGGGGCTTCTTTTCAAGAACGGTTTCGTCGCCGTCAATGTAATCAAAGAATTCGGGTTGGCATACCATAAAACCGATATTGATAAGGTTGCCATCACCGGATGTCTTTTCACGGAATTCGTTTATTTTTCCGTTTTCGTCAATATCAAGCACACCGAATCTCTGACCGGGATTATAAGCTGACATTGTTACGAGCTTTCCGTGTTTTTTATGGAACTCGACAAGCTCGGCTATATTTACATCGGAAACGCCGTCGCCGTATGTCAGCATAAACGGCTCGTTGCCGATATACTCCTTTATACGCTTTACACGTCCGCCGGTCATTGTGTTAAGGCCTGTGTCCACAACGGTCACCTTCCAGCGTTCTGAGTTGTTGCGGTGAACGGTCATCTCGTTTTTACCGCTTGTAAAATCAAATGTGATATCGGATGTATGCAGGAAGTAGTCTGCAAAATACTCCTTTATAACGTGCTGTTTGTAACCTGCACATATAACGAATTCATTGAAACCGTAAGCTGAATAGAGCTTCATTATGTGCCATATTATAGGCATACCGCCAAGCTCGACCATGGGCTTTGGTTTGAACTGGCTTTCTTCGCTGATTCTGGTGCCGAAACCTCCGGCAAGTATTACAACTTTCATTTTTCCTCCTGTGTGCTGTTAAGACGTGTTACTTTACTGCTATCTATTTCGGGATGATCTGCTATGAAGTCATCCGTATAAACATCTGAATAAAGTCCTCTGAGACCCATAGGATTAACGGATATAATCTCTGTATCCGGATAGAAGCGTTCAACAAAAGCCTTGACCTTCTGGTAGCCGTCTAACCAGTGTGGAACACTTGTCTTTGCTACAAGATCGGACAATCTCTGCTTGCTGCCGTCAAAATATCCTGCATTAGTGCAGTCGCAGCCAACGAGATAAATTCTTTTCGCATTGGTAAAGAGTGCAAAGTGGATGGCCTGGAACGCAATTGAATAGAATGCCATAAGGGGATAAAATTCTATATTAATATGTATATCCTCGCTGGGAGCCGCCTGGAAGAATCTTCTGCCATTATTCTCTCTGATGATCTTCTCGGATACCTGGAATTTATCTCTGTATTCACCGGTAGAATACTGACCGAAGAACTTGACAAAATCGTATTCCTTCAGCTTTTCAAACCACGGAGCACGGCTTTCGTAATCGGTGGTAAAATAGTAATCAATATCAACATCGGGATTTAAGAATGAAGCGTTCATACCTATATGTACTGCACCGGGAATGGGCTTGTAGTATTTCATTGAAGGTCCTGATGCCATTACAACAACATCTCTGCCGGTATTGATATTTCTGAACTCACCGAATGACTTCTTATGAGTTTCGTGTATCTCATTTGCAAGGCAGGCAATATTGAGATTGATATTTGAGGTGAGTGTTTTTGCATCCCATATATCCTTGCGAAGACTGGTAGCGATGATAGGAGGCTTAGCGGCCGCTGCCTGTACGCTCTTGGGAGCAGTGCTCTGACAAACCTTTACGGTTCTCGCAAGCAGCACGCTGTGTTCTGTAGACTTTTTCTGAAGATCGTTAACAGAAGCAACCAGTGCGCCGAGTCTTTCCTCGTTTCGTAAAGCAACACGATATGCAGGGAAGGTGTTTCTCATTATCTTCTTTAAAACGCTTTCGTCTTTTTTGGGCTTTTTGGGAGTAGCCGCTGTTTTTGCAGGTGTAACCTTGCACTTTGCGGCATTGGTTTCTCTGAAGAATACAAGCTGATTTTCCTTTACCTTGTACTTTCTCTGCTTTAATACCCAGTATATGAAGATACCGTAAAGAACCTCAGACATATAGCCGGGCGTTCTCATTTTGGTACCCTGATATTTTGACAAATCAAATCTTTTCATGAATTCGAACAGTACGCCGAATTCAAATGTACAGAAGCGGTTGAACAGCTCTTTTGACATTACAAAGCAGTTGTACGCATAGTACTTCTTTGAAGCCATATATTCCTCGGCAGCCTTAGAATATTCGGGGTAAAGCTCATCAACCAGCTTAAGTGTAAGCTCAGGTGCGCTTTTATCGAATAAATGCTCCTGGATCATGAATATATCCTTGATGCAATGTGCACGTTTTCCGCCAAAAAGGAAATCCATCTCATCAACATTCATGCTTCCGCCTGTGATAAGATCGTATTTCTTTATCTGCTTTGCCATACCGTCATAGTCTTTAAGGCCGTACTTCTCTATGCTCTCGTCATTGAGCATATTCTCGATTATGTAGCCTCTTGAGCATTGGTCAAACTTCTTATTGCTGAATGAAAGATAACGTCTGTAGTGGCAAAGGCCGTAGTAATTTACATCGGCATTCTTCCACGCCCAATACTGAACACTCAGCTCCGAGAAATACTTTGCAAGATCGGAGATATTGTCGCCGGTGTCATCGCCGTTCATCTTAAGGAAGCATCTCGCCGAGCCTGCATTACACTTATAGTTTTCGAATATACGGTTACCTATCACGGCGCTGTCAAGATCCATTCTGTGCGAAACGAAAATCTTGATGTCATCGTTGGGTTTCTTGTATGACAGAGTACGCTGTGCAAGGGTATTTGCATCGGGATCTGCTTCGGTATTCTTGAAGTATACAATCTGACGCTCAAGGAACTTGCAGTCGGTGTGATGCTGAAGATACCACATATAAACGCCGTAAACGATCTCGCCCATATAGCCTGTGGCTCTGAGCTTGTTACCCTCATAGCCGGTGGTGTCAAACTGTTTATCAAACTCAAAGAGTATGTCAAAAGCACCTTGTTGTATTCGTTGAATATCTTCTTTGACATTACAAAGCAGTTATAGCCTCTGTAATACTTTGAGGCAAAATACTCATTCATAGATTCAACAAGCTCGGGGTGCCTGTCTTCTATTATCTTTATCAGCGTGTCAATAGCTATAGGATCAACAAGATTTCTTGATGCGTACCATAACTCCTTTACACTGTTTCTGGGACGTACTCTGGTGATTTTTGTCGTATCGAAAGCCTTGCCGACAATAACGTCATAGGATGAGATCTCCTTCTCCATCTTTGACTTATTGAAAAGCTGATATAACTCTGCGGTGCGTACCGAAAGATTGTTTTCCATTCGTACATCGTAGTCATTGCCCGGCATAAAGGAATCCATAAACGAAAGATACCTTCTGTAGTGACAAAGTCCGTAATAATCCGCATCATAATTTTTCCACGCCCAGTACTGTACTGTGTATTCGCAAAAAGAAATTCTTTTCTCGGATATGTTAATCGTCCTGTGTTGTCGCCCATTATTGCGTTGCCTTTATCATTCTCGTCGAGTGCTGCACCGCATCTTACGGGTACATATAAAGGATTGTCGACAACCATACTTTTGAGGTCGATTCTGTGTGAAACGAAAATTGCGATTTTTTTGCTGTTGTTTTCACCGCTGTTCATTGATAATAAAATTCCTTTCTTTTTATCTCTTTACTCTTCCCGACGAATTTCCACCGGCAAGATCAATTACATCATTAATTCCGAACAGACAGAAATCGCCTTCAAGCGTCTGATCAAGACAGCCTGCCGCAGCAGCTGTTTCAATAGCGTTCGCCGGCGATATATTGTTGTGCAGAGCATAAATAAGCCCCGACGCAAATGCATCGCCGCCGCCTACCCGGTCAACCATGTGAAGATGATATTGTTGGAAAAATAGCATTGCTCTCCATCGTAAATCATGGCCGACCAGTCGTTATCCGAGGCAGAGATTGATTCACGCAGCGTCATTGCAACCTTTCGGAACGGAAAGCGAT
>OKWC01000318.1_pt1 | contig 10186 bp, 9 predicted proteins | sample 1606971 | NCBI WGS metagenome assembly OKWC01 (sample SAMN04414076, study PRJEB24778) | human gut metagenome | material: faecal | host: Homo sapiens
GCCCCCTGCCGCACCTTTGTCTTCCTGCACGATCTGGAACCTCTGATGAAGATGAACCTGATCAAGGGCGGCGACCTGGACAACGCGATCGTCGTCGTGGAGAATCCCGTCCCGGACGATCAGCTCGAACATCTCAAGAAAATTTTCAACAAACAAGATATCCGCATCACGGGCGGCTACCTGAACAACCTGGAGCTCCGTTTCAACAACGAATTGGCCCGCCACAAGCTCCTCGACCTGCTGGGCGACTTCGCCTTGCTGGGCAAACGCATCAAGGGCCGCGTATGGGCCACTCGTCCCGGCCATTTCGCCAACACGGAGTTTATGAAACAGGTAAAACGGACCATCCGCCGCGAAGGCGAAAAGCCCCGTTTCCAATACGACTGCCGCAAACCGCCCGTCTATGACATCAACGATATACGGCGGATGCTGCCCCACCGTCCGCCGTTCCTGCTGGTGGACCGCATCTTCTACATCGACGACACGACGGTAGCCGGCATCAAGAACGTCACGATGAACGAGGCCGTTTCCTTCGTGGGACCGATTTCCCCGAAGAGCCGGTCGATGCCGGGTGTGCTGATCGTCGAAGCGATGGCGCAATGTTGCGGTATGCTGGTATTACGCAGTATTCCTGATCCGGAGCACTACTCGACCTATTTCATGAAGATCGACGGCGTAAAATTCAAGCGCAAGGTGGTTCCGGGCGACACCCTTCATTTCGAAGTTCAACTGCTGGAGCCCATCCGACGAGGCGTAGCCGTAGTCGAAGGCAAGGCCTTCGTCGGCGAAACGCTCGCCTGCGAAGCCACGATGATGGCCCAGATCGTTAAAAATAAAGAGTAACCGCACATGATAAGCAACCAGGCATACATCCATCCCGACGCGAAACTCGGAAAGAACGTAACGGTGGAGCCTTTCGCCTACATCGCGCGTGTGGTGATCGCGACGACTGCTGGATCGGCCCGGGGCCGTGATCCACGACGGAGCCCGCATCGGCAAAGGCTGCAAGATCCATACGGCCGCATCGATCGCCTGCACCCCGCAGGACCTGAAGTTCGTCGGTGAAAAAAACGACGGCCGAAATCGGCGACTACAACGAAATCCGCGAATGCGTCACCATCAGCCGGGGCACCGCCTCCCGGGGCAAGACCGTCGTCGGCAGCCACAACCTGATTATGGCTTACGTGCATATCGCCCACGACGACGTGGTAGGCAGCCACTGCGTCATGGCCAACCGCGTATCGCTCGCCGGAGAGGTCGAAGTCGGCGATTGGGCCGTTATCGGCGGCCACGTAGCCGTACATCAGTGGACCCGCATCGGAGAGCACACGATGATTCAGGGCGGCGCGTTGGTGGGCAAGGACATTCCCCCCTTCATCACCGTCAGCAACAACGATCCGGTACGTTTCGCCTGCGTCAATCGCGTCGGTCTGAGCCGCCGCGGATTCACGCCGGAAACGATCTCACAAATTCACGACGCCTGCCGCATCCTCTTCCAAAGCGGCCTGAACTACCTGAACGGCTGTGAGGAGGTCGAAAACAGATTCCGCAAAGTCCCGAACGCGACCGACTCATCCGGTTCATCCGCGAATCGCAGCGCGGCATTATCAAGCCCTACTCTCCGAGCAACGAAAAAGACGAATAATTTTTCAACACAAAGGTTTGAAAATAGGAAAACATTCGCTATATTTGTAGCGTAAACGGGTATAAAGAGGTAAGGGGACGAGCAAGTCCCCTTTATTTCGTAGATATATTCACCGCTCCCGACCGGCGAATCATCCGCACGATTTTCTCGACCCGCATGCCCTCGCATGCCCATTCCGTCGGGAGAAACCGGCAGTTGCGGGCCATGCGGGGACCCCGATTACAGCTCCTGCTACAACAGGGACAAGATTCGGGCGCGAATAGTGCTCCTTGCGATGCAATGTTCGAAGAAAACGCAGGACGCAAGACGATGAAAACGAACGGGAAGCGACGATTCCCTACATTTTCGTCAAAAAGCCGAACGCCTCCGGCCGGCCGCCAAAACGACTGAACGAACTTCAAGTTTTCGCCGAGGAAGGACAGAGGTCCGGATTTGCACGGACCGCCCGCACCGAAAAACGACTTTATTGATAACATCAGCAAATATGATCGATTGTACGAAAATCACCGAAATAGCCAATGCCAAACTCGTCGGCACCGACCTGTTCGTAGTGGATTGCACCTGTTCGCCCGCCCAACGAAGTGGAACTGCTGATCGACAGCGACACCTCGGTAGGTATCGAAACCTGCGTGGAGCTGAGCCGCGCGATCGAGGCCGAATTCGACCGCGACACGGAGATTTCTCTCTCACGGTAGCTCGGCAGGCATCGGCTCGGAACTCAAGCACCTCCGCCAATACCGCAAACTGATCGGCAAGCCGGTCGAAGTGCTGCTCAAAAGCGGCGTGAAGATTCTGGCGACGCTCGACGAGGCGGACCAGGAGGGACTCACCCTCTCCTACGAGGAGAAGCAGGCCGTAGAGGGTAAAAAGCGGAAACAGACGGTGCGGGTTACGCGCCGCTACCCTTTCTCAGAGATCAAATACACGAAGGAATACCTCGATTTCAAATAGTGGAAATTCAAAAATAAACAAGATAAAAAACCAATGGATAATCTTAATCTTATCAGCAATTTCGCAGAGTTCAAGGAGCTTAAAAACATCGACAAGGCCACGATGATCGGAGTCCTCGAGGACGTTTCCGCCACGCGCTTCAGAAGCAGTTCGAGACGGACGAGAATTTCGACGTGATCATCAACCCGGAAAAGGGCGACCTGGAGATCTGGCGAAACCGTACGGTCGTGGAGGACGGCGCGGTGGAGAATCCGAACATGCAAATCGCCGTATCGGAGGTTAAGGCCATCGATCCGACCTACGAAGTGGGCGACGAATACGTCGATCCGATCAAACTTGAATCGTTCGGACGTCGGGCCGTGCTGTCGCTGCGTCAGAATCTCGCTTCGCGCATCCTCGATCTGGAGAAGGCCAACCTTTACGAAAAATATTCGGAGAAGGTCGGCGAGATCATCACCGGCGAGGTATATCAGGTATGGAAGAAAGAGGTGCTGATCCTCGACGACGAGGGCAACGAGCTGATCCTGCCCAAGACCGAGCAGATTCCCAACGACTATTACCGCAAGGGCGACACGATCAAGGCGATCGTCAAGAGCGTCGAGATGAACAACAACCAGCCGCGCATCATCCTTTCGCGCACGGCCAACCAGTTCCTCGAACGGCTCTTCGAGCAGGAGGTCCCCGAAATTTTCGACGGTCTGATCACCCTCAAGAAGATCGTCCGCATCCCCGGCGAGCGTGCCAAGGTAGCCGTCGAATCCTACGACGAACGCATCGATCCGGTCGGTGCCTGCGTCGGCATGAAGGGATCGCGCATCTACTCGATCGTCAAGGAGCTGCGCAATGAAAATATCGACGTGGTAAACTACACGACCAACCCGCAGTTAATGATCCAGCGTGCCCTGAACCCCGCGAAGATTTCGAGCATCACCATCGACGAGGAGAAGAAGACAGCTTCGGTCTATCTCAAGCCCGACCAGGTATCGCTGGCCATCGGCAAGGGCGGCCTGAACATCCGGCTTTCGAAGATGCTGACCGGCTACGATATCGATGTTTACCGCGAAATCGAGGAGGAAGATCGTTGCACTCACCGAATTTGCCGACGAGATCGACGGCTGGGTGATCGACGCCCTGAAAGCCTGCGGCTGCGACACGGCCAAGAGCGTGCTGGAACTGCCCGTCGAAGAGATCGCCGCCCGTGCCGACCTGGAGCTGGAACAGGCACAGAAAGTCGTCGAGATACTGAAAGCGGAATTCGAGGAGTAATCCGTCCCATCGCACAAAAATTAAAACCGATATATGAGTAACGAAAGAAAATTAAGACTTATCCAGGTTGCCAAGGAGTTCAAGGTGGGATTGAATACCATCACGGACTTCCTGCAAAAGAAGGGTATAAAAACCGACGGTTCGCCCAATACGCTGGTGGAACCGGACGTCTATGCCGTTCTGGAGAAGGAATTCGGCGGGAGCCGAATTACCGGCAACGAACGGGAAAGCATCCGGGAGCGAATCTCCCAGAAGCAGGCTACGATCACCCTCGAAGAGGCACAGAAACAGACGCGCGAAGAGGAGCAGGAGGTAATTATCAAAAGCAACGTCAATCAGCGTCAAGGACGAACTGCCCCAGCCCAAATTCTGGGCAAAATAGATCTTTCGCCCAAGCCCAAACCGGCTCCGAAACCGGTAAGCAAACCGGCGGCAGAGCCCGTACCGGAGGCTGCGGCTCCGAAACCGCAGCCGGCACCGCAACCGGCCGCCCCCAAAACGGAAGCGGCACCTGCCTCCGAAACGGCTTCCGCAGCCAAACCCGAACCGGAAGCGGCGCCCAAGAGCGACAACATCTTCCGCCCCGCCGTGCAGACCCTCACGGGCCCGCAGGTACTCGGCACGATGGACGTATCGGGATTCACACCGGGCAACCGCCACAAACGCAAAACGCTTGAGTAAAGAGAAAGTGGACGTGACCCGTACGCCGGCAGGCGGCCCCAAGCCGGGCAGCAACGGTAAATCCGCCGCACAGCCCAGCCGCGGACAAGGCCCGCAATCCAACCAACCCCGTCCGGGAGAGAACAAGAAGACCCGCAAGGACAAACTCAAAGCTCCGAAGCCCATCGTTCGTCCCGAAATCAGCGACGAGGAGGTTTCGAAGCAGGTGAAAGATACACTGGCCCGCCTGACGTCGAAAAACGCCAAGAGCAAAGGTTCGAAATACCGCAAGGAAAAACGCGAAGCCGTAGCCGAGCGCATGAACGAAGAATTCCAGCGCGAAGAACAGGAACGCTCCATCCTGAAGGTCACCGAATTCGTGACCGTGGCCGAGCTGGCTACGATGATGAACGTTTCGGCGACCGAGGTCATCACGGCCTGCATGAACCTGGGCCTGATGGTGTCGATCAACCAGCGTCTCGACGCCGAGGCGCTCGTGGTCGTAGCCGAAGAGTTCGGCTTCAAGACCGAATTCGTATCGGCGGACATTCAGGAAGCCATCGGCGACGACGAACAGGACAGCGAGGAAGACCTCGTGCCGCGACCGCCGATCGTAACCGTCATGGGACACGTCGATCACGGTAAGACTTCGCTGCTGGACAACATCCGCAAAACCAACGTCATCGAAGGCGAGGCCGGGGGTATCACGCAGCACATCGGTGCGTACAGTGTCGAGCTCAACGGCCAGAAGATCACGTTCCTCGATACGCCGGGCCACGAAGCCTTCACGGCCATGCGTGCCCGCGGTGCCGCCGTAACGGACGTCGCGATCATCATCGTGGCGGCCGACGACAGCGTCATGCCGCAGACGATCGAGGCCATCAACCATGCGCAGGCTGCCGGAGTCCCTATGGTATTTGCCATCAACAAAATAGACAAGCCGGGCGCACAGCCGGAGAAAATCCGTCAGCAGCTGGCTCAGATGAATATCCTTGTAGAGGACTGGGGCGGAAAATACCAGTGTCAGGAAATTTCTGCAAAGAAGGGCCTCAACGTGGACAAGCTTCTGGAGAAAGTGCTCCTGGAAACTGACCTCATGGACCTGAAGGCAAATCCTAAGAGACTTGGTGTAGGTACAGTGATCGAGTCCTCTCTCGACAAGGGCCGCGGATATCTCGCGACAATCCTTGTCCAGGACGGAACGGTCCACACGGGAGACATGATGCTCAGCGGCTGCTACTACGGACGTGTAAAGGCCATGTTCAATGAGCGTGGACAGAAAGTCGAGACGGCAGGACCTTCAACTCCTGTTTTCAATTCTCGGTCTGAACGGTGCTCCTAGCGCCGGTGACAAGTTCAACATCATGAATGACGAGAAAGAGGCCAAGGCCATCGCCAACAAACGTGAGCAGCTCATCCGTATCCAGGGCATCAAGACCCAGAAGCACATGACATTGGAGGAAATCGGACGTCGTATCGCCATCGGCAACTTCAAGGAGCTGAACATCATCGTCAAGGGAGACGTGGACGGTTCAGTGGAGGCCCTGTCAGACTCACTTATCAAGCTCTCCACAGAGGAGGTTCGTGTCAATGTTATCCACAAGTCAGTGGGTGCGATTTCCGAGTCCGACGTCATGCTGGCTACCGCATCCGATGCGATCATCATCGGTTTCCAGGTACGTCCTTCAGCTGACGCAAGAAACCTCGCAGAGAAAGAGGGCATCGAAATCCGTCTCTACTCCATCATCTATGATGCCATCAATGAGGTTACTGACGGTATCGAGGGTATGCTCGAACCGGAGAAGAAGGAAGAAGTCACAGCTACCGCAGAGGTCAAGCAGACATTCCACATTTCCAAGGTCGGCACCATTGCAGGATGTCTCATCAAGGACGGCAAGATGCAGGCCAAGAGCAAGGTCCGTCTTATCCGCGACGGCATCGTAGTCTACACCGGAGAACTTTCCTCACTCAAACGCGGCAAGGATGACGCCAAGGAGGTTATCGCCGGCATGGAGTGCGGTATCGGAATTGACAAATACAATGATGTCAAACCTGGCGATATCATCGAGGCATTCCAGATTGTCGAGATCAAACGGACGCTGTAACGCTTCCCACATAATTTGAAGAGGCTGACCCAAAGGGTTGGTCTCTTTTTTATATAGGGTGTCGTAGAGTTGTCGGAAGGCTCCGACAGAGTTCCGCTTCGCTCCATCCACCCTCCGGAACTTCGTTCCTCCGGGAGCCGCTCACGAGGCCGCGGCCGGCCACGCTCTGTCGGAGCCTTCCGGCAACTACACAGCTGACTTCATTGCCGGTTTTTCAGCAACAAGTGCCATACTTTGAGCCTGCTTGTGCTTGGACTTTGCTTTATAAGCAACATACTTCCTGAGGTTATGCGCCAAAGACACCAGCCCCCATTCCACCTTCGTTTTTCTCGTTGACCTCAGACGGAACCTCTTGAAGCCATGGTTGAACTTGATGTTTCCGAAGCAGGCTTCGGGTTCTATTGGCCTGTTGCTGCGATGCATCAGTCCGCGCTCGCTTGTGAGCAGTGCTTTTGCGGCGCTCCTGTATGAGTTCGCCCTGTGGTTGACCTCCATTGATCTTCGGTCGCGCCTGCCGGTATAGCACATTCCGCGCAACGGACATCTCGAACAGTCAGCCGCACTGTACACTGAAGTGTGGGATACATATCCTAAGTCAGATACCGTCCTCCTGTCAGCGGTATGCTCCATGTGCTGTCCCATTGGGCACACGTAGTAGTCCTGGTCCTCATTGTAGTACATGTTCGCCTGGAGGAATGGATTTTTCAGGAACTTGCGCTTCATCTCCTTGTGGAACATGTTGTATTTCACATATGGGGTCATGCCGTTGGCAAACATGAACTCGTAGTTCTGCTCGCTGCCATATCCCGAGTCTGCTACGATTTCGCTGCTGTGGAAGCCGAACTTGTCACGGAAGGACTGCAGAAAGGGGATGAGCGTGCCGTAGTCAGTGGGTCTCCAGTACAGGTCATAATTGACAATATACTGGTTTTCAGTAGATATCTGGACATTATAACCCGGCTTGGTTTGGCCATTGTTCATGGCGTCCTCCTTCATGTGCATGAACGTGGCATCCGGATCGGTCTTGCTGTAGCTGTTCCGATCTCCGAGTATCTCAAGATGTCTGTCATACTCATCCAGTTTCGGAAGGCTCTCTTCCTTCACCTTGGTTACGGCCTTGCGAAGCTTCCTGTCCGCAACACCTTCCTTGTCCATCTTCTCGAGGATACGGTCCGTGCGCTGTTGAAGGTCTTCCTTGGTGATCTCCTCCGGCTGTTCGGCGGCATTCTCCTCGGCAAGTGCCTCTTCGGCTTCCTTCAGGACGCCATCCACCTTGGCCAGCAGTTTCTCCTTGTTCTTCTCTACGGAGCCTTTCCAGACAAAGGTGTACTTGTTCGCGACGGATTCTATCTTGGTGCCGTCTATGTACTGCACGTCCAGAGATATGAGGCCCTCGTCATGAAGCAGTTCCACGACTTGATGGAAGATGGACTCGAAGCGTCCGTCAGCAAGCCTCTCGCTCCTGAAGCGGTTGATTGTCCTGAAGTCTGGACGGTTCATCCCGCTCAACCACATGAAGAACACGTTCTCCTCCAACAGAGATGCCATGCGCCGTCCGGAATAGATGTTGGTCAAATAGGCATACACGATTACCTTGAGCAGCATGCGCGGATGATAGCTCGTCGTGCCGCCACCCTTGTAGGTGGATTCAATTTCACTGATGTCGAGATTGTCCAGGATTGCATTCACGGTGCGGACGGGATGATTCTCGGGAACGAAGTCGCCAATGCATGGAGGGAAAAGAAGAAAATCGTTCTGATTGTAATCTTTATATTGTATCTTTGTCATCGTATGAGTGATATTTGTTTTTTTGTTTTTTGCACTTCAAATATACAAAATCTTTCATACAAAAACAATAGCTATTCCTTTGATAATCAAAAGAGTAGCTATATTTTTTTGACGTGGCTATGGCGGGAGGATGATAGGGGTTGAATATGCGTGTCTACCAGCTGATACGGGTATCGGGAGGGCGCCCGACAGCGACAAGTGGTCATCGAACAGCACGCAGGAAACGTTGGGATGATCTGGAGCGAATAATGCGAATGGTGTCCTCTGCAATACCTATCATCACATTCAGATACTATCCTTATAAACAAAGAAGCTGACCTTTTGGGTCAGCCTCGCGTCAAACACTTGAATGAACCGGTTATTCGTGACTTCGCCCAAGGGATAAATAATCCGAATGATAATTGTGAAGGGGCGATTCCAGTCGCTAAAACTGAACAAGTTGGCAGGCGTCAATGATTTGCATTATCTGTGTTGTTCTCTGATTATCAGAGTTATTAATAAGACAAACGTAAAAGTAACGGAAAGACCAATGGCCCAAGGTTCCCATGTTTTTTCATGAGACTTGCATGGGCGTATCTTCGCAACTCATTAATATACCATTATTTAGCTAAAACCAGGCTGCCAACTTGTTCAGAAAGAATCAGCCTCCCGAACAATAAATTTCCACAATTCCCGAGGTCAGGTACAATGCTTGATGTGTCATATAATTATGACGAGTTGTGCAAAAGGTTTTGTATCTTTGTGCGACTAAACAGACAAAATTATTACATCACTTATGAGTTCTATAAAGATTCAGGGAAATGCTCTCCCAAATATGCCTTGGCAGGATCGCCCTGCAGGATGTAACGACCCGCTTTGGCGCTATTCCGCGAACCCGGTCATTCCCAGAGACTTGCTGCCGGATTCCAACAGTATTTTCAACTCTGCCGTAGTTCCGTTCGAAGGCGGATTCGCAGGAGTATTCCGCTGCGACGACAAAAACCGCAGGATGACACTCCATGCAGGATTCTCCAAGGACGGCTTCAAGTGGGACATCAACCCGGAAACCATCAAGTTCGAAGGAGCTGATCCGGAGATCGGAGAATGGGTATACGGATATGACCCGCGCGTGGCCAAGATCGAGGACAAATTCTACGTCACATGGTGCAACGGCTATCACGGCCCTACCATCGGAGTAGCATGGACCACAGACTTCAAGACATTCCACCAGCTGGAAAATGCATTCCTTCCATACAACAGGAACGGCGTGCTCTTCCCTAAGAAGATTAACGGCAAATTCGCATTGCTCTCACGCCCTAGCGACACAGGCCACACCGCATTCGGAGACATTTTTCTACTCAGAATCACCGGATATGGAATATTGGGGACACCACCGTCACGTGATGGCACCGGCACCGTTCGAGGTAAGCGCCTGGCAGTGCATGAAAATCGGCGCAGGCCCGGTTCCTATCGAGACTTCAGAAGGATGGCTGCTGTTCTACCACGGCGTACTGCACTCATGCAACGGATATGTCTACGCATTCGGTTCAGCACTCCTCGACCTGGAACAGCCATGGAAGGTAATCGCACGCAGCGGACAATACCTCATCTCCCCTCGTGAAATCTACGAGCTCACCGGAGACGTTCCTGATGTGACATTCCCATGCGCATCACTCCACGACCCGGAGACCGGCCGCGTGGCCTCTACTACGGATGCGCAGACACCGTTACCGGACTCGCTTCGGATACATTCCAGAAATCATCGAATTTACGAAACGCACAATATCTGTAA
>OKWC01000319.1_pt1 | contig 10161 bp, 13 predicted proteins | sample 1606971 | NCBI WGS metagenome assembly OKWC01 (sample SAMN04414076, study PRJEB24778) | human gut metagenome | material: faecal | host: Homo sapiens
ATTAATTATACAAGTTATGTTTCTTGATATTTTAACTGTATCAATAATTTTTGACGGAACAAAATCAATTTTGTTTTCAGCACACGCAGATTTAATAAAATTCAGATCAAAACCGATATTATGCCCAACCAGAGGTTTTCCGTTGCATCGCATTGCAAACTCACTAAGTGCTTTGCTTTTGTCTGTTCCTTCACTTGCCAGTAATTCCTCCGTTATACCTGTAAGCCTGATAATCGCCTCCGGTATTTTTTTATCTGTTTTGACAAGCACAGAATATGTTTCCGCTACTGATCCGTTTTCAACCGTCACTGCACCGAGTTCTATTATTTCATCATCGGGATTAAGTCCCGTTGTTTCAATATCGATTACCGTATATGTATCCGATACACCGGATGATTTCTGTTTTTCTCCGATAAACGATTTATGTGATTTGTCATAGCCTTAGGACGAATAACGTTTTCATCGTCACTTTTGTCACACGTCTTTTTATAAGCTTTATGCCGTCATAATCTACCGGCTCCCATTGCGTATTGTGAATACGGAATTCCAGTTTCTGCTCGTTATTTGAGCTGTATGACATTGAAGCATGACCGTTTCCAATGTTTGAGCATACTCTATCCCATACGTTATCACGAACTCTTGCGTTCAGATTTCCGACATACACGCCTGTATCTATTTCCTGCATCCACCTGGAAAGATCTCCGCGCAGTTTAGGCGGACAACAACTCAGTGTAATTACTGCCATCATATCGTCACCTGTATTGTTTACCGTAATCGAGAGGTTCGTTTTTATCATTCCACAGATACATGGCTTTTTCGTCATCCGGATTTTCTTCAGGCATCAGCAGATATTTAATATCGTGTACCATTCGCTCAAGCATATGAGCTTTCACCATTTCGTCACGGACCCTATGCCGTACAAATCTTGATATATCATCATTTACCGATGCAGCCGCTTCAAAAGATATCGGTATCGTGACTTCAGCTTTATAAAGATCGGCTATATCGTATACGAACGAACATTCGTGACCAATATGTACAAACCCCAGTGCAGGCGAACACCCCATAGAACATATAACAGCGTGAGCAAGCCCGTAAAGGCAGGCGTGAGCCGCCGACAGAGCCTGATTGACCGGATCGGACGACTGGAAATCTTCGTGATTGTATACACGACCGTTCCATTCGACATTCCATTTTTCAGACTGCTGTCTGTACACTTTTCTTATACGACTGCCCTCACGGCCTCTCAGCTGTTGCAGAGTAAGCCCCGAAACATCCTCATCGGGAAAACGCATCATATACATCTTTCTGACAACATCAAGATGCTTGCGCTGGTTTGTGACCATTTCCGCTTGTTTTACAATAAGCCTCGAACTGTGCGTCAGCGGTCTGCCGCCGGCATAATATCTGACACCCTGCTCACCAACCCAGCATATGCTTATTCCGCTGTCGCCGATAAGTTCCATAGCCCTGTGTGAAACATCAGTTCCGGGACCTAACATAAGTACAGAGATTGTACCGGATGGTATATGCGTAACGCCGTTCTCATCAATAACGGTGATTGCACTGTCTTTTCTGTTTATTTTACAATGTTCCAGATACAGAAATGTAATTCTGTCGGCAATCTGCGGCAGTTCTACGATATCGGGTTTATCATTCCGGGTATTTCAGCCATTTGTATTATTTCCCGGACGCATTACGGTCATAAGTCCCATACCGTACGCTTTTCCTCTGCCTAATCCGTTTAAGAGCATATTTTTGAACAGTTCTTCATCCGTCACTTCAAGCAGTCCTTCAAACGTCACCGACAGAAGAGTTACTACTCTGTTGTCCTTTTTGAAAAATCTGCACCACTTGTTCTGAACCACATCAAATGAATCTTCACTAAGGCAGAACCCGTTCTTCTCTGCTCTGTCAATCAGCCACTGCTTTTGAAAGTCAACAATGGTGACTGCCCTTTTCTTACCCTGTCCCTGTTTTACATTATCCGTTTTCACCGGATTTGCAGTAAGGCGGAACTGCCATATATCACCCTTTTTTATTCTGCCAAGCAGACCGTCATATTCTCTTGTTTCTCCTGCTCTGCCGGTATCACCAAACTGCAATGCTATAACAGATAAGTCAGGCTTCTGATTGCTGAGAATCATCAGATAAAGCTCTCCTCCAAGGCTGTCGATGCGCCAGAGCTTTCTTGAACGGTCATCCGTAAGTGCCGCTTCTACAGCTCCGTGCAGAACACTGCGTGAATTGACCGCCTTCAATGTATTGCGGTTTGACAGATCCAGATAAACTCTTGATAAGTACATTGTTTCACCTCAATTCAGCCATAGGGTCGTGCTCTGCAGAAACCATATCCGCCGTGCTGTCCGGCTTATCGATTTCCACATAGCAGTCTTTTATTTTTCGCAGCCCGAAACGTCTGAATGTCGGATCAAACGAAACAGGAACATCCTTGATTATTGCAGGACCGTCTTCGCTTTCTGCGATAATTCTGAGCCTTGTGTCGGCGTTTTTTCTCTGCTGTTTGTCAAGCAACGGACTTTCCGATTTAAGCACATCAAGAAGATCTCCGTCACGCAATCCCCATACAAGCGGAGGTGTAGGCGGGCATGAGCGCCTGCCTAAAAATAGCGGAAACGCCGGATGCTTCAGAGCGTCTTCGATTTTTCTATCAGCCTGCATCTTCATGTTCGAGTCCTACAAGGAAAGTCGCATCGGAAAGGTAAAAACGGTGCGTGATATACTTTTTTGTCTTTTCACCGTTGGCAGTGTGATAATCCCTTATCTGCCGACCTCGTTCTCTACTCTGATACCGATCTTAAGCTCATTCAGATCGTCAAGAGGTTCCGTCCTCTCTCTTCCCATAGCCGATGCCACAAGTCCGATTACACCGCTCTTGGTCGGATATCCGAGCGTGCGGCGTGTATCAAATTTCGACTCAACGCCCCATGACTGCAACGGAGCGGCAAGTCTGAGCAGCAGTACAGGCATTATACCACCTCATCTTTTATGTAGCTATACAGCTTTTCGAGCAGCTCGTCAAGATTTACCCTTTCGGCATCGGATATAGCGTCCGCACCTATCATAAAGCTCTTTACAGGCTTTCCGCTGAAGTTGTCATATACCTTGCCTGCATACTCCTGTAATTTCTTCACGGACTCTTCAACATAGCCGTTATTGCTGATAACCGGCTTTTCAAATGCACCTACAAGGTTTACGGGCTGATCTTTTCTGATCGTCACATAAACCATATCGGGATATGTTCTGTTTGCGTATGAGTTCTGCTTACCGGTAGGCATAGAGCAGATAAATGCTTCGGCAAATCCCTTTATAACTTCTGCTACAGAAACACCTATTGATTTCTTAAGCTGTGCAACATTCACAGTCGCATATCTATAAAGCGTTGAAGAATTGAACTCTGTTGTTCCGAGATGTCCCGCACCCGCACTGTCCTCAGGCGAGCAATCGTCTACTGCCGTAAAGTAATCATACTCATTCTGTACGGCATGAGTTGAAATGCTGTGAGCAACCTGCGATGCCGCGTCAACATTCAGGTCAGCGTCGTCTGCTACCATTCTTCCGAATAAAGCAATATCAACAGAAGGCGTTTCTTTAAGCGCCTGCTTATAGAGCTTGGCGTCTTTTTCACCGCTTATAACAAGTTGTGCAAGATTATTAGCCTGTACAGCACTTATAAAGAACAGTGCTCCTGTTTTATTATCCTTCTTTTCGTTTATTTTCACACCTGCCGAGTTCATCGCCTTTATAGCTTCCTTAACGGCTGTTTCATCGTCAAAACTGCTGTCAAGCTTTTTGATTTCATTTGCAATAAGATCAACAGCGTGCATTGTTCTGTAGCCGAGTTCTTCACTTGTAAAAAGTTCATTGAACATAAGACGCATTGCGTGCTTCCACGACTGGCTTGACACTCTCGCTCTGTTTGCACCGCCGTAAAAAGCTGTTTTAGGTCTGCCGGTATCATCACGGTTTACGCATGAAGGCGGAACTGTCTGTACTACATGGAAATCAACATATAATCTTTCGTTACTCATTTTCTTTACTCTCCTTTTGAATTATCTTTTTCGGTCTTATACTTTTCGGAATAGAAATCTCTTCCCCACGACAGTTTTATATCTGCCGCCTGCTCAGGATAATTGAACCTGTAGAGTTCTTCGGCAAGCTTCGCATAATCAAGCGGTATACTCTTGCCTTTGAGCAGTTGAACTATGCTTTTGAGCTGGTAAGCAAGCTCTTCCTTTGTCGTTGATGTTACAACAAGGTTAAGTCTGTTTACAACACGTTCTTCATCATCACTGCTGTTTGCAATGTGATAAGCCGCTCTTCCCAGAGTATAGCCCTTTTCATACATAAATCTGTCGTTACCCTGCTGATGCAAAGCGCACAACGTCAGAGCCGTATAAACTGCCCATTCTGCATTTGACGCACACTTTGAACCTTTAAGTTCTTCATCGATCTGTCGAATATCAGCCACCAAAGCGACGGGAGTTCTCCCGGCTTTTTACCGATACCGTGTCGAAGCTCAGCAAGATAGCCCTTGCCTCTTCCTGTGTCTGCAATGCTGTGCAGATACTCGATTTTTGATGCGGTATAACGATAAACCATATCACTCTTACTCATTTGTTATCACCTTCTTTTCTGAAAATTTTATTTATTGTAGCATTGAAAATGTTAAGAGCCTCTACCGTAGTCACAAGGTTTTTATCCTTGCCATCCTTCTCATATCTACCGAAAATCGTATTTGCGCTCATCTGATGAACACAGCGTTTTCCCGAATACGATTGCGATTTTCCTTTACAGTATCTTCGATTTTACCTGTGTATTCATCAATATCATAACTTGTATCAAGCTGTGACAGCCAATCTCTGAAAGGCTTGTCTATCATACTGTAGAACTGCGTCTTTGCATCTTCTCCGGATAGTTTGTCACCGCTTGCTCCTGCGGATTTCTGCAAATTGATACTGAGTTTATTTACCGCTTTAGCCGCACTTTCACATTTGCCTATCTCGTTTCCTATACGATAGCGCCACGCTTCTCCGACTTTCATCAGCAGATCTGAATGGAACGACAGTTCATCACTGATAGAATCAACAATCTTAAAACACATACTATCGTTGAAATCATGAATTACAGACGCCGTTGTTACATTAAGTAAAAAGCAATTATCCAGATAGCTCCTGTCTATGTACGATTCAATATGAGCTATAACGCCCGGTTTTCTTGCAGTGCTTGAATTTTCATCACCTTCAAGCGCCGCGATACTTCCGAATTCCTGCCAAGCCTTTGTCGAAGGCTTATGAAGCTGAGGTTTATATTTTATGCTGTCGCTTCCTTTTTCTTTATACGACCTCCAGAGCGTCATCTGCTCACCGAAAACTTCAACTTCTTCAAAATAATCTCCGCCTGAAATATAATAACCGTTCACCTTTCCGTTTTCTCTGCAAAGATACACACGTCTTGACATCAATGAAAGCAATGCCGCCTGATTATCGGGAACAGGTATCAGAGTATTGAACTCAGCTTTGTTGTTATCCTTTTCCCACGACGGAGTACTTACATACACGTCATATTCAGAATCGCTTTCTGCGTTGTAATTCAGCATAAGCGTTTCAAACAGGTTGTTTCCTCTGACCGCTATCAGCCCCAATATACTAACCCATGATTTCTTAGGTACTGGTTGTTTTGCCGCTGTATCGTCAAAACAGATTATATGTAACAACCAACGAACCGCTTCCGAATATGAAAGCAGTCTTCCGTCATTGTTCCTGTCAGAGAAAAGCCTGGGCTTATTGGCACTTTCAAAAAGCGAGCCGATCATTTTGCTATACTTGTAGCCTTACCTTTACCGTTTACCTTGTTAGACTGATAAAACGGATACTCCTCATCAAACAGCCAGAAACGGTCATACCATTTTTCAAAATACTTCTCAAACGGCTTCATCGGAAATTTGCCGCTCCGATAAACCTCGATCCAGTTATCCGTAAGATAATTAATATCGTCCTCGGGATCAACTTCATCACCGTTTTTGTCGTACCTTGAGAATACCGTGTAGATCACCGCAAGCAGAAACCTCAGTACAGCCATATCCTGCGTTTTTGTTTCTCCTGCAAGCTCCGTGTAATCCTGTGCGTGTTCAAAGACCTGCCTTATGCTTATCTCTTTCACCTCGCACCCGTTGTCACGGACGCATATCCACGGTTCGTCGATCAGATTGAACTCTCTGTCCATATCAGCTTTCTTCCTCCTTTATTTCTTCAAAACCTCTTTCGGTGCTGTATTTATACGTTCTGCCGAGCATACTTATCTTGTTATTTCCGTCAAGCAAAAGCAATATCTCACCTTTGAGCCACTTTGCATTCCTCCACGCCTGAGGCATAGAGTTTGCCAGTATCTCAATCGTTTTACCAAAATTATAAGACTTTCTGAAAAATGCCGGCAATCTCAGTCTTTGCTTTGCTATCAGCTTTGCCTGTGCATTATCGGGTACAGAAGTAATATCAAACACTGCGTCCCGTGAAAACAGCGAATACTCCGTATCGGATGTTTTCACAAGCACAAGTGCTTCTATGGTTTCCTGCCCGTCACGCACCGCCGCTTCACCGTCTGAATCATTGTTCAGCTCTCGCCTGTTGATCATATCGCTAAGCGTTTGAATCACTGCGATTAATTTTTTTGTGACGGTATGCAATATTTCTTGGCTCTTTGCTTTTTCTCTTTTTGTTCATCACTATATTTTCTATACTCTGCGGTCTGTTGTTCATCATTGTCGGGTTCGGAATAAACAGCGCCGACAAGCTCAGGAATACATCCCGGTATAACAAGTTTATTCCGGCAGATATTTTTCAGTTTGCTTCAGTATCCAACCGGAGTAAACACTCTTGCTGAAATCTTCCGGGATCAACACGCACAGCTCCGGTTCGGATAATTTATCCGGACGTGTGCGGTTATGTCTGTGCAGTCTGCCTGAACGCTGTAACAACAGATCCATAGGGCAAAGTTCGGTTATCATATAGTCAAAGTCTATATCAAGCGACTGTTCAAGCACCTGTGTACCGACTACTATCAGCTTGTCCCTCTTCTCACAGGTCGACTTCTTACCGACAAGTTCTGTTAGCTCACGCTCAATTACCGCTCTGTCAGTCGATATAAGTCTGCTATGGAAACATATAACACGATAATCAGGCATATTCGCCGCTATTGTGTCGGCAAGTTCCTGGGAATAAGCAACGCTATTCACAATAACAGCCGCACAACCGCCGTCCGACAGTTTATCTTCAAGCAGGTTTACAATATCGTTGCTGTCATTTTCTTCTCTTCTGATTACTGTGATAGGCTTATCGGGGATATCAACAGGTATATCCTTCTGCTTTACCTCCGCACCGTCGCTCCAAGTCAGCACAGGATATGCCATACTGCTGTTGTCAAAACTGTTCTTACTGCCGGTATACCATTTTATCAGTTCCGCTCTCTTATCCGGCGGCAATGTTGCAGAAAGAATTATCACAGGCACATTATACGCCGCCATCCAGCGCAATGAATTTTCCAGATAAACGTACATATATCGGTCATAAGCATGGCACTCATCTATAATAACAGTCTTACCTGCAAGTCCCAGGTGCCTTAGCATAACGTGTTTCTGCTTTAACGATGCCATAAGAAACTGGTCAACTGTAGCAACAACAAATTCGGACAACAGCGCCTGTTTTCTTCCTTCAAACCAGGTATGAACCATTATATTGTCATTATCGTCATCGGAAATGTCGGATGCTCTTCCGTGGAACATCTCACAGTATTCGTCATTCATATCCGTCATACCGTGTGCAAGTCTGAGCGAATGTATATCATCAGTACCACTCGCCCAGGAATGAATACGATCAAATATTCCGTTAGCGGTTGCCTGCGTCGGCAGTCCGAAAACATTCCGCCATAGCCGAAACGTGATGCAAGTATCTCCGTTGCCGCAAGTGCCGCCTCAGTTTTACCTATTCCCATAGGTGCCTCAAGTATGTATATACCGGGCTTATTGCAAAGGCTTACAACATTCATAAATTCACGCTGTACGCAGTTCGGTTTGAAGCCGAAACGCTCTTCAAAAAAGCTGTCGCTATCAGCGATAAAATCGGCATACCAGCTGTCCGTAAGCGAAAGCTTGTTCCACGCTCTTCTGACACGCTCCTCACACTGCTCATCGGTGAGTTTTTCTTCGATGTCTATGTAAGGAAAATAATCGGTGTTGCTCGCTATCCAGTCACTCATTACGAGCAGTCCGGTAATCAGCATCTGCGCCGCAACGATCGGGATTCGGTCAGATTTTTGACATCTTCAAATCCGGTTACGCTGAGAGCGTATTCCATCCATTCCGCTCTTATCTGTGTCCATTCGTTTACGTTAACCTTGCCGTGTCCGTAATAGTTAGCCTCAAATGAACATTGCCCCCTATCCGCCGAACAATCGCCGTGATGTGCGCCAACAATGACTGCGGTTGGCGGTGCAACCTCAAATTCTTTTTTCAGAATATACTGTCCCGCTATGTTATGCGGTGACTCTGATATCTGTGTCAGACCTGAAAGGTCGATACCCGCGTCAAACAGTCTGTCATCCAGACCCTGAATATTATCTTTAAGCTTTCGTTGAAACGCCGGAGTTAATTTTCCTATATCATGCACCAGTGCAATGAACTTACAATAGTTGCACACAATTTCTTCTGCGTTCTCCGAACTCTCAATGCCAATCGCAGCACACAAGCGCCTTCTGACATTCTGAGCGATCCATTTATTGAAAAGTCGCTTTATTATCCCGGCCGTATCACTTGCGTGAACATTGAAAGGCAACCATTTTGTGTTGTCTTCAAAGCTGCTTTTTGCAGCTAACAGTTCTGATGTTTTCATTTCATATTCTCCAAATATGTTTCATTAATTGACATTATACTACTATTTTTATGCTAAGTCAATATAATTGAATACATTTTATTATACAGTATGTCTAATTATATCGAATTAATTGAAAGTAATGATATGTGCGGTTTGCCTTGTATGTACAAGCCTTTGTACCGCTAATTTTGGTTGTTGTACTGAAGGTGTACTTATTACCACTCTTTGTAACAGTAACTCCCGAAATATTGAAAGCACTTGCAGGCATATTACTGTTATTTTCATCAGTTAGCGTAATGGAATATTTCTTAGTTGATGAATTATATTTCATTGTATGAGTAGGAGCAGTAGCTTTCGCTCTTCCGGTAAAACTCGGTACAAGTGAATACGCTTTCATCTTGTTCAGGATATATTCATAGCACTTTTCGGCAGGTCTGCCCTTTAACTGGTCGTAATAAGCTGTTTTAGGTGTATTAGGAATAATTGAATTAACAGCCAGGTCACTTTTACCGTATCCTGTACGCAGATCTTGCTGAATTTCCCACGATACTGCCTGTGTAGCGAACCAAAAGTCATCAAGATTTGTATTTGCTACAGTGATGATTTTGTATCGCTAGTTAAAACCGCATAAAAGAGCGATTTTTAAATCTCTGCGGATTGCATAGGGAAGATTCATTAAATAGGTATTATTGTTACCTTCACCTACATAAGAACTTCCTGTGTTATATGCAACACCGGCTTCAATACATATAGCGGGCTGAATAATGCCGTTCTTACTTACGCCTAACTTTGCGTGAGTAGAAGCATAACGAGTTGCTTTTCCTATGCTACCGTCCGACTTATAGTAGATGTAGTCGTAATTGTACTTATCGGCGTAAGTCTTACCGTCAGAACCGACAAAATCACCTATCATTGCGGCATACACGGTATCGCCCTTACCCCATTCAGCCGCTAATGTCTGAATAGGAAGTGCTACCAACATCATAATGCTTGCCAAAAGCAAGCTTGTCAGCTTTTTGAATTTGTTTTTCATACTGATTTCCTTTCTTGATTTGTATTTGTATATATAAAAAAGCAGTCCTACGGGTGCGGACTGCTTTGAATTTTTGCTTTCAGAAAAAGAAAAAGAGCTTTGAATTTTATACTCTCAAAGCTCTTACATATTCAATTGTTCACAAATACGAAATGCGTTTAAATTTATGAATAAACTACATCAGCAGTTTAACCTCTTAAAAAGTATATAGCATATGCTTTTGTCAGCTTTCCGTTTTCA